>Ga0114962_10004463_pt1 | contig 11139 bp, 8 predicted proteins | sample C_130820_MF_Meta_FD_87017 | JGI IMG/M metagenome (GOLD analysis project Ga0114962, IMG submission 87017) | Freshwater microbial communities from Lake Croche, Canada to study carbon cycling - C_130820_MF_MetaG | ecosystem: Environmental > Aquatic > Freshwater > Lake | place: Lake Croche, Canada...
ATCGTCGCAGAGTGGGATGAGGTACAGGGTGCCAGTAAGGCTAGTGGCACAGGTGTCCATCATGATGCTATGAAGCAACCTCTTGAGGTTGAATACGTCCAGCGCCTCTTTCGTCGTATTACGGATGAGGACGTCGCATTCATGGGATTCAACCCTCGTTGGTGCCGTCCTGACTGGATGATTTGTTCTGTTCTTGCCATTCCTCCTCCCCAGGTGCGTCCTTCTGTCGTTCAGGAGAACAACCAGCGCTCAGAGGATGATTTGACTCACAAGCTCTTTGAGATTATCAAGACCAACAAGATGCTTCTAGTCAAAATGGAGGCTGAGGGCTCTAAGGCTAACAAAGGCTACATTGACGAGCTTACCAATGTGCTACAGTATCACATTGCTACCCTGGTAGACAACCAGATTCCTGGCGTGGCTCCCTCAGCACAGCGTGGTGGGCGTCCTCTGAAGTCAATCCAGCAACGTCTGGGTTCAAAGGAGGGGCGTATCCGCTACAACCTACAGGGAAAGCGTGTGGAGTTTTCGGCCCGCTCAGTTATCACACCTGACCCCAATATCTCCATTGCGGAGCTAGGTGTTCCTATTAAGATTGCCATGAATCTGACAGTGCCTGAGCGGGTAACCGACTATAATCGTGACAAAATCTACAAGCTGGTCCAAAACGGCACTGCAACCTACCCTGGTGCCAAGACGCTTGTGCGCGCGGATGGTCGTATGATTTCCTTGGCTCATGTGAATACGAAGGAAATCGTCCTGTATAATGGTGATCTTGTAAATCGTCACTTGATGGACGGTGACATGGTTCTGTTTAACAGACAGCCTACTTTACACAGAATGTCAATGATGGGCCACCGTGTCCGTGTATTGCCTTACAATACCTTCCGTCTCAATGTATCCGTTACCAGCCCTTACAATGCTGATTTTGACGGTGATGAGATGAACGCCCACATTCCTCAGAGTTCTGAGGCAATCCAGGAACTCCAGGATATTGCAGCAGTTCCCTATCAGATGATTTCGCCGAGACATCAGAAGCCTGTTATCAAGGTTGTTCAGGACGCCTTGTTAGGTTCCTATCGTATTACCAAGCAGGGTGAGACCTTTACTAGGAAGGAATACATGAACTTGATGATGTGGAACAAGCGATTTGATGGGAAGCTACCTGAGCCTACGGTTGTCGGTGGCGCCCCCCGTTGGTCGGGTCAGCAGGTTCTCAGTATGCTGTTCCCCCCCATCAATTCTGACTTGAAAAATAAGTTCTATGATGACGACCAGACTCCTAACAACATGGTGAAGGTCCGCAATGGAATGATTCAGCCTGGAGGCATTGTAGACGACGATGTCCTTAATAAGACAGGTGTTGGTATAGTCCATACAACATACAATGACTTTGGTGCCTTTGCAGCGGTGAACTTGCTTGATTCCGTTCAGAGCACCATTGAGGCTTATCTCATTATGAGTGGATTCAGTGTAGGTCTCTCAGATTTAGTAGCAGACGATGCTACACTGGCAACCATGAATGACATCGTTCAGAAGCGTAAGAAGGAAATTGATGAAATTGTTCTTCAAGTCCACATGGACTTGTTTGACAATAACACGGGTCGTTCTAACCAGGATGAGTTTGAGGGCCAGGTATTCGGAAAGCTGAACAAGGCAATTGAGGAGCTTGGTAAGCTAGGTCAGAAGGCGTTGGCCCAGGAGAATCGTATGATTAGTATGTTGAAGGCAGGTTCCAAAGGTAGCACGATTAACGTATCGCAGATGGTGGCGTGTGTAGGTCAGCAGAACATCGAGGGTCGCCGTATCCCTTTTGGATTCACTGATAGAACCTTACCTCATTACAAGAAGTTTGACGACGGTGCGGAGGCCCGTGGCTTCGTAGAGAACAGTTTCGTCAAGGGCTTGACTCCGCAGGAGTTCTTCTTCCACGCTATGTCAGGCAGAGAGGGTCTCATTGACACAGCAGTAAAGACAGCAGAGACGGGTTACATCCAGAGACAGATGGTGAAAGCCATGGAGGACTTGGTAACCCAACATGATGGCACAGTGCGAGATGCTCGTGGAAACATCGTTCAGTTCCATTATGGCGAGGATGGAATCAGTTGTACCAAGGTAGAGACTCAGGGTCTACCGATTCACAGCCTATCAGACGAGGATATCCGCAAGCTAGTGGGTCTCCAGGGTCAGAAGTGGGAGGATATTCTCTCAGAGTCAAGAACAGAAAATGCGGAACTTGTTAACTCCTTTGTAGACCAGATAATCGACGACCGTAATATGCTGGTCAATGGTGTATTCAGAAATGGTCGCTCTAAGGGCTTGATGGGTCCTATGAATCTGGATCGTATGATTATGAATCTGAAGGTAAAGTTCAATATCCAGACGACTGCCAAGACAGACTTGCTACCTGAATATGTAATTCAGCGCCTGAAGGACCTTCAGACTCGCACACTTCCCTTTCACAAGATGTGGGCGGCCATGCTTCGTTTCCATCTTGGCCCTCACAATTCCATTGTAAAGCATCGTTTGACGAAGCTAGCATTTGATACTCTGATGGAGCAGATTCTAGTAAAGAACTGGGCATCCTGGGCCCAACCTGGAGAGCAGGTTGGGATTATCGCAGCACAGTCAATTGGTGAGCCTGCTACGCAGATGACTCTCAATACTTTCCACTTAGCAGGAGTAGCAGCGAAGTCAGGTATGACTCGTGGTGTTCCTCGTTTGAAGGAAGTGTTCAAGGTAACCAAGTCACCGAAGGCGACATCCTTGAATATCGCACTAAAGCCAGAGTATCGTGACGACAAGGAGAAAGCCCGTGAGGTCGCCCAGGACCTAGAGCTAACGATGTTGCGTGATATCGTGACGACACTGGGACTCTATTATGACCCTAAAGATGAGAGCACAGTTGTTCCAGATGACAGAGAACTTATTGCGTTCTATAAAATGTTTGAGCAGAGGGAATTGGCAGGTGACAGCAAGGAGGGTGAGAGTGAAATCCAGCCTTTCAGTCAGTGGATGTTGCGTCTAGAGTTCAATAAGGAAGCAATGTTCAATCGCAACATTACCATGGACGATGTTGCGTATGTGCTTACTGAGAAGTTCAACAATACCATTAACATGGTCTATACGGATTTCAATTCTCAGAAGCTCGTTATGCGTATCCGCCTGGACCGCAATATGGATGCTGAGACCGATGACTATACGAATTTCAAGAAGTTCCAGGCGAGACTCTTGATGACGGTTGCGGTGCGTGGTGTGCCTGGTATCAAGGCTGCCGCATTCAGCAAGTCAGAGAATCGTGTGGAAATCCTTGAGGGGAAGCCCACTACGGTATCAGAATACTCAATTGATACGGATGGCAGTAACTTCATTGAGGTGATGAATCACCCCGCAGTAGACCCTACACGCCTTTATACAACGAACGTACACGATGTTATGGATGTTCTGGGAATTGAGGCTGGACGTAATATCCTGCTGACTGAGATTGATTCTCTGTTCGCAGATGCGGGTGTGAATTACAGACACCTTGGCTTGCTTATTGATAGCATGACTCGTAATGGCCGACTGATGTCAGTTGACCGTTATGGTATCAACAAGAATAATATTGGACCTTTGGCGAAGGCGTCATTTGAGGAGACAGAGAAGATCTTGCTGCGCGCGGCTCTCTTCGGTGAAATGGACCCTGTAACAGGGGTATCAGCAAAAATCATGACGGGTCAGCCTATGCGTGGTGGCACGACATTCTCTCAACTATTGCTGGACGAAGCAGCCTTTATGAGACTACAGAAGGGCTTGCCTCCAGTGGCCGATGAGGAAGAGGAAGACGTGGACGAGCTCGATGACGACGACATTGCGAATGAGTTGTCGAACATGGGAGATGAGAAGTGTAATGCCGTGCGCCTGCGCATGAATACGGTAATGCCAGAGGGAGATGTTGATCTAGAAGAGCCGGATGTGGTATTTAATGTTCTAGAGTAATTTACTTGCGTCTTGATTTCTTAGAACGCTTCTTATTTTTACGTGTTTTACGCATACTACGCTTACTACGCTTACTACGCTTACCACCCCTAGAATCTCTACAGGGAACTTCTATAAAACATGTATTCCCTTCATAAGAATAATCTACTTTGTTTTCAGTAGGGCCATCCTGAAAAACAGCTATTACAGATCCGCCATCACCATATCCGTAGCGTAGTGTTTTAATAAATTTACCAACGTATCTAGGCGCATTTCTACTAAAATAACGACGATTCTCCCCACCAATATATTGTGACCTTGTGGCCTCAATATGTTCGTAGCATTTTCCTTCCACCGGACTAATACGAAATACTTCAATTTCTCCTTGTTGGGCCATTCTATTCATAGGGCCTAAAATCTAGCCTCTTATTTATAGTATACGAGATGTTCCTTCTTCTCACTGCTCTTGCTCTTTTTCTTGGTACTAGCACTGCTGTAAACAGCACATACAACCTTGATCTATACAGAGGCGCCCTTGTTCAGAGAGAGTATCCTTCCTTCTCAGTGTGGTCCGAGCATAATGAGCGCACATACCTAACACCCACCGAGCGTGATTACCGTGAGTCAGTATTTAACCGCAATGTGGCAATGATTGCTAGACACAATTCTCACGGACACCCTTGGAAGCTCGCCGTAAATAAGTTTGCCGATTTGACCAGAAAGGAGTTTGCTCAGCTCTATGTCACTGGTGGTTACATGAATTATACTCGTCCTCGTCGTATCGATTGGTCTATGCCTAGAGTTACAAATGTCTCAGCTCTACCGGCCTCCGTTGACTGGTCAAGCAAGGGTGCCGTGACGCCTGTCAAGGACCAGGGGCAGTGTGGCTCATGCTGGGCCTTTTCATCAACGGGTGCGCTTGAGGGCGCGTGGTTCCTGAAGAACAAGACACTTGTCAGCCTTTCAGAGCAGCAGTTGGTGGATTGCTCAACGGCCCAGGGTAACCAGGGGTGTGATGGTGGTCTAATGGATGACGCGTTCCAGTATGTCATTTCAAACAAGGGTCTCACGACGGAGGCAGCATATCCTTACACAGCAACAGGCCCTAATACCTGTGTGTCTAGTGGTCTCCCTGTGGCAGCCACGGCTCGTGCCTTTACGGATGTTCCTACGAATTCAATGCTTTCCTTGATGACGGCGGTTGTTCAGCAGCCTGTGTCTGTAGCAATTGAGGCAGACCAGAGTGTCTTCCAGTTTTACTCTTCTGGTGTTCTAACTCAGTCATGTGGGACTAATTTGGATCATGGTGTTCTACTTGTTGGGTATGGCACGCTTGGTGGTCTTGATTACTACAAGGTGAAGAATTCCTGGGGCTTGGACTGGGGCATGAAGGGATATGTTCTCCTTGGCCGTGGCTCTATGTATAATGGTGGCCAGGGGCAGTGCGGGATTCAGATGGATCCTTCGTATCCTGTAGTCTAAATGATTTAGTGCTTTTAAGAAAATAATTCCAGTATTAGAAATACTGAAATTATTTTTTGCTGGCTTTTTAAAAAGCAACTAAGATATTATTTTTGCTGACTTTTTTTCTAAAAAAGCCTAGGGTTAAACAGTCGCTTCAATATACAAGTATGTCATGGCCCCTGGTAAAACCTCCGTGGAAACATGTAAAATGGCTAACCTGGCCCCAGCAAAATACCTGGATTACAGGTCCAAATCCACAATGGTCTGAAACACCAGTAGAGCATGAGATAAATGAACTGGATTCATTGAAATTAGAAATAGAAAAGCTAGATGCTACAAGTGAATGGGAGTTCTTAAAGAGAACTTCAAATCCATATGAGTTAGTATTTTCACAAAGCCAGGATGTAAGAATTCCTCCATCGATATGCACTATAAGGCCTCTTAGTCGTTCCTTTTTTAAGATGATTGAAATCCTGGCAGTGATGGATTTCTTCAGACGCCATCAAATTCCTGGACGCAAGAATACTATAAAAAGCGCACATGTCTGTGAGGGACCAGGTGGATTTATTGAAGCACTTTTACACGTCTCGTCTAAAAACGCTTTTACTCTTGAGAGTGCCTGGGCAATGACGCTGAAGCCCACCAAAAATAATATACCTGGATGGAAGCGAGCGTATCATTTTCTAAGAAAATCACCAATGATTCATATTGAATATGGGGCTGATGATACTGGAGATATTATGGTTCCTGTAAATCAAGGAGCATTCTTAGAAAAGACAAAAGGTAGGTGTCATATATTTACAGCAGATGGCGGATTTGATTTTAGCGAACATTATGGAACACAGGAGGAAGAAGTTCTACCATTACTGATTTCTTCGGCAGTAATTGGTCTACAGACACTTGTGAAAGGTGGCGACTTTGTTTTGAAAGTGTTTGATATTGAATCAAAGGCCACCATGGATTTAATTGCTCTATTAGCCTCATGTTTTGACCATTGGACTTTATATAAACCAAGTCTTAGTAGACCATGTAATGCTGAAAAGTATTTCTTAGGTCGTGGTTGTAAAATAATCCCAGGATGGATTTTAAAAACATTGGTTGAAATACGGAACGCATATACTTGTGGATTCAAGCACATGACTTCTATTTTTACAACTTTACCAGAACATATAATAAATGATATGAATGTTATGAAAAAAGAGTATCTAGAGCAACAAGTGAACGCTTTAAAATATGCTATAGAACACAAGGTCGAATGGAACACTCCACCATTTCTACAATGGAAAGAAATTCAGGAAAATTCTATTCAATGGTGTAGACAATTCCAGATGCCAATAAAACCTTTTAGTGGAAGTTTAATTATACAAGAGAAATCTATTCCGTGGAATCAAGTTGTGGCTTCACATATGCGTTCAACAAGTGTTGTCCCACCTGGATAGATGCCTCATGCTGTGAGGCTTTTCCATTTCCCATCTTTTCAAGCATCTTAATCATTAACTCAAGAGACCGTTGGTCATAGCCCTCTGGTCTAGTGAGCATTCCAAGAAGATTTGGATACTGTTCGCAGAAGTCGGGAAATATTGCTTTAATGTCATCAATAGAATGTTTTGATTTTAACATCGTAGTAATCTTTTCTATATGATCTCTGATGAATCCAGAACGCTCCGTAGCATTGAAGCGAGTAGGTTCGTTGGCAGCTTTCTCAGATAATTTAGTAACTGAGTCACGATCTACACCTAGTTTACTCATGTGGCCTATTTGTGTAAGCGAGATATATATGATATAAAATAGCGCACAAGATTAGATGCCATTCCCTAATGAAAAACCCTTTAACCCACAAGTATCCAAAACACCTATCCTAGGACCATCTTCCGGAAACCCCAAATCATTTCAGGACCCTAATTCTGTAGCATCCATTGGTAATTCAATTCAGGCGATGGCAGATCAGGCAAAGGCAGATACTCTGTATGATACGAAGCCAGAAGGGTTCCGAAATGAAACTTACCGGTCAGTACCATGGATTACTGGAACAGAATCATGTAAGAAGGAAGGATTTCTTGTAGAGATACCTCAAAACAAGCTTATAGTGGCAGTTCTTGTTTTGGTAGGTCTTTCTGGAATTCTTCTTTCGTTTTCTAAGAAACGATAAATATCACTCGGCTAACCAGATATGGGTAGAACAAGTGAATGTTTGGCCATCTTAGATAAATGGATAGTTGAATGCAAAAGAGAATTTCACACACATCATATTAAATCAAGTGATGTAAATGAACTTGAGAATTACAGACAGGGATTAGAAGATCTTGAAAGAGAACTTGTTAGTGCTATAAAAAACGAAATTACACAGGTCTTACAAGATTTCGAATGGCCTCTTGAATTAATGGAATGTATAAAAGAAATAAATATACAGACAGAAATCATAGATAGGCTACATGAATGTCTTTACACGCATCCTTTTAACCGTAGCCCCGAACATGAAAATGAATTACGAAAAGAAAATGAGGGCTTACAATAGAAATGGGTTCAATCCCTTACGATGATAAAAAAGGATGTCCTAGAGGGTTTCATAAACGCTCATCTTATACATCAAAGAGAGGACATCGTGTTTCTCCTCGATGCGTAAAATCGCAAACAGTTTATAGAGAGTCTCGCAAAAATTACTCTCGTCGCATTCTTCGTAGACAGGAAGAACGTCTTGAATCTATAAAACACAGGGCTACAAGAAAACTTCACTGCCCTCCTGGTAAAGTTCCGCGAAAGGGATATGTTAGACGCTTTGGTTCATCTATTATGGCGAAAGGCTATACTGTAAAAAAGGCAAGTGGAAAAGAATATCATATTAAGCCTGCAAAGAAATCAGTCTATGTTAAGCCAGCATGCGTGAAAGATGTTGGTGATCCTCATGTAGATTCTCCAGCCCCGGGCAAAGATATGGGTACTCTTCGTAAGGGTGAGCTTAAGAAACACGGCTATGTATATATAAAAAATAGAGAGCAACGCCATGATGCTTTGAAGAGAGCGATTAAGGAATTTGGAACCTTAGGAGTCTATCATAAGCTAGATGCCATAGCGAAGTTATCAAAGCATAGCGTCCCTAAAGCATCAAGAGTCTTCAAAGAAGATCGTGAATGGCTCAAGCGTAAATACGAATTACGCTTACCCTAAGTAATTTTACTATCTCATGAAAATAAGAAGAGCTATGGAAGTAGCCCCTGTTATTCAAGAAACATATCCAGTTCCATATTTTCTAGCATTTTTTACAATCTTGCTAGCAATTGGTATATATGTAGCCCTCGAAAACATGGCAAATCTTTCTGAAATTCAGAATAACTGGGCCGAATATCGCTGTCAGCCTCAAATGATGCCTCTAGCAGGCCTATTTGGTTACAGTATTAATGAGAATTTCGAATTCTGTCTACAGCAAATTATCCAGGAAAATACAAAAGGAGTTACTGGACCCTTCGCCCAAGGAATGTTTGGATTCACAAGTGTTTTGACAAATCTAATGAATTCCGCAAATTCATTTCGCACTATGCTTGCCACTCTTGTTGGAGGAGTTATCAAGATAGTAAATGAATTCAAGGCCCGTATGACTGCCTTGATGGGTCGCATCAAGCTGACGGCTTCCAGAATGAAAGTTCTAATGTATCGTGTCTATGGAACAATGTTTGCCGTGATTTATATGGGAATGTCTGCCCAGACAGGAATAAGTAACTTTGGAGATACTTTTATTTTTAAATTCATTGATACATTTTGTTTTCCTCCGGAACAAGAAGTCATTCTGGAATCAGGCGAGTCCATACCAATCTCAAAAGTGAAAGTAAATGATGTTCTTCAAGGAAAACATCGGGTTGAAACACTCTATATGTTTGCAGCTGATGGACAAGAGATGGTCCAGCTAGGCAAAGTTCAAGTAAGTTCAAATCATTTTGTCCAACTAAATGGAAAATGGATAATGGCAAAAGACCACCCTGACGCCATTCCGATTGAACCCTGGTCTGGAGGTGTATCAAGGCCTCTAATTTGTTTAACAACACATGACCATATTTTACCAATTGATAACTATAAATTTGCGGATTACGATGAGACAGATGAAGCTAATGCTGTAACACAAGGATGGGTAGATTCTTCTCTGAATGGTCAGCGCAAAGGAACACCACATCCAGATGTATCCTATGATGTAGGCTCACCTTCTACAACGATGGTTAAGACACTAGCAGGTCTGAAACCACTCTATGATATCAAGCTTGGTGATAAAATTACCGAGCGCGATACAGTTGTTGGCATTCAAGTGTCTATATTAGATGATTTCTGTAGATTACCTAACAATACACGAATTGCTCGTGGAGCCTTAGTATGGGTTCCTGAAAAGGAAAGATGGTCTAGAGCATATTCAATTCTTCCAGAGGCTATATCACAACCTACAGAATGTATAGCTCTATTTGTAAGCCCCGGAGCAAAATATGAAATCACAGGTGGTTACATAGTGCGTGACGCAATGGAAATATACAGCCCAGATACAAAGAAGTCCTATGCCGAGATTTTACTAAGACGAGAAGTCAAGGTAGAATAGATGGAGGCAAGATACCTCTTTTTTCCACTTGTTATCGGATTAACAATTGGATTATGTTTTGTATTAAACGAATCTTCAAGACAAGATATAATTGCTCATTGGTCTGATCGTAGATGTGATTTTGATGTGTTAATGGCATCTTTTATGTATAAACCTCCTGAAGATACACGTTCACTTAGTGAATTTGCTGCCGCAAATTTCAAATTCTGTGTAACATCTAAGACAAGTGCGTATTTAGAGTCAATATTTGGTGTCTTATATGAAGTTCTACGAAAACAGTTTGCAGCAAGCGATATCATGACACAGGTAATGAAAGTTCTGAGATCACAACTAAATACAATCTATCAACCATTTTCCCTTATGATGACTAAGTTCTGGACGAAATTCAAACAAATTGGTGGGCTAGCATCAAAAATATTTCAGCATCTCTATATGGCCATGAAAAAAGCAGCAGCCACCGCAATTGCGTCAATATTTGTTGCATTATCAGTTCAGACAGCTATTTTAAATACAATTGATCTTGTTATTAAAATAATTATGATTGTCTTATATATTTTACTTGCTCTATTATTCATATTCTTTTTACCTATTTTACCATTTCTAGTTATAGTAATGTTAACGGTAAGTGGTATTGAAACAGCAATGCCTGGAAGCACTGGTGATATGGGGGCCATTTTCTGTTTTGCTGAAGAGACTTCAGTTCTAATGCGTGATTCAAAAGAACAATTTATTAATGGTTTAAGACCAGGTGATATCTTATACGGGGACAATATAGTCCAAGCAGTAATTGAAGTTCCAGGTGAACTTTTGTATAGCATTGATGGTGTTCTAGTAAGCGGTTATCATTGTGTATATGATGCTAATAATGAAATAATTTATGTAAAGGACCATCCTAATGCTACAAAAACAACTGAATGGAGAGATACATTATGGACTCTCATAACAAGCAAGCGTGAAATACATGTGAAAGGTTTAACTAGTGTGCTGCGATTTCTAGACTGGGATGAAATACCTGATACGAAGAAGGCGGAAGCTGCGTGGGATAAGGTAGCAGGAGAAATCTTAAATGGCGAAGGATTTGTAAGTAAGTCTATGCCAATTGCCGCACCATCGCTCGAGCCTAGCATTAAAGTCTGGGTTCATCA
>Ga0114962_10004466_pt1 | contig 11137 bp, 2 predicted proteins | sample C_130820_MF_Meta_FD_87017 | JGI IMG/M metagenome (GOLD analysis project Ga0114962, IMG submission 87017) | Freshwater microbial communities from Lake Croche, Canada to study carbon cycling - C_130820_MF_MetaG | ecosystem: Environmental > Aquatic > Freshwater > Lake | place: Lake Croche, Canada...
AATATAAAAAAGTTATTAATAATATTTCTATTTATATTAAATTATTGGATAAGAATGCTCAATTTCAAAATTCATTAATGGATTCTTTTGAGTCTATTCTAACAAATCCAACAATGTTTTATCATTTGGTAAAACCAAATAGTACAACTGTTTTAGAAAACTTATCTAAAGAAATTGGTAATTTAGTTGGTAGAAAAACAGAAATAACTAAAGGGTCAAAGGTAATTGAATATCTTTCATCTTTAAATAAACATGATGAATTACAAGAAGGAAAAGCATTATTAGGAGGCTGGGCTACTTCAAATAAGTTCTTACAAAATTTAGTTATATCAAATGTTAGATTAAGAAATAAATATATAATTACAGATTTTAAAGTTAGAGAACGAACTATTATTATAAGAAATCCATTATTAAAAGTTGAAGAAGAAAATAAAATGCTTGATTCAAATAATAATTATCAATTGGGTAATTTATTTTCTATGGATGGAAAGTTTGCTCAAGATATTTTTAGTGAAGCAATTAACATGACTGTGGATATTGAAGCAAATCCTTTTGCTAGAACATTGGGTTTAAATAAACACAATGCTAACATAGCCATATATTTAAGTCTTAAGAAAGTACCGCAAGATAGAATTTGGTACTTTTTAAACCAACCTATTTTAATGGAGTTATATAAAGATTTAAATGTAACTGATGGTGACTTAAAGGTTTCTCTTGCCAATATGGTAAATAAATATTTTAATAGCTCAGAACAACCTAAATCACCAATATCAATACAAGCATATTTAAAAAGTATAGTAAACAATCAAGAAGTAAATGGTCATGGTACTAAATTATTAAAAGAATCATTAAAAGCAAATCTTACTAGCTCTCCTGAAAATTATTTTAAGGATTATGGTAGTAAAGATGATATGGAGCAACAACTATTTATTTTATCATATTTCTCTACTGCATTACAAGAAGCAAAAGTACTACAGGATATGAGAAAGAGTTCTGCTTTTGACTCTACAAAAATTAATGGAGTATTAGAAGCAGGTAAGATGCAAGATGATATTACTGATATTAAAAATAGTTATGGGTTAATTGAAAATCCAAAAGATTATTATAAGCGTTCATTATCAATGCTTTACAATGAATTGAGATTAATAACTGTTGCAAATGCTAAATTATTCCCTATTGCTTCTGATCCACAAGTATCATCTCTATTTACAGAAATGAGATATAAACCTTACAAAAAAGGGTTTACTGCAGTAGATAGAATAAAAGCTGAAAAAATTGTTTTAAATGATTTAATGGCAGCTCTTATTCAAAACTTTGGTTTAGGTAGTATAACTGGAAGAGATGAAAGTAGTCAAAAAAGTATTATTGCACCAAAAAGTTTTGTAGTAATAAATGGTAGAAAAGGTATATGGATGGTTGAAAGTTATAATGCAGAAAAAGATACTTATACTGTATTTCATTCATTAACAGGGGATGCAGTTACAGCATTGCCAGGAGAGATTACTTCTATAAATAGATACTCTTTGGCAGATACTGTAGGTTATGATATATTAGCAATTCCAGAAAATGCAGAATTAGGAATTGATTTACTTTATGATATTATAAAAAATATTAAAGTAAAGTATCCTAATTTAGAAAAAGAATATCCCGTTATAAAAAGATTACTATCTAATATAGATAAAAAGAAGATGATAGTAAATATTGAATTCTATAGATCAGATGCTAATGAAACTTCTGATAAGAACTCATATATTGATCAATTTAATAAATTGGCTTCTCATGAAAATTCTGAAATTAGAGATGCTTTTAAAACATTAATGTTACTTGGATTCTATCAATCTGGTTACAATATGTCTCCTCTTTACTTTACTGATGTAATAAGTTTAGATGTAATGCTTCCAAAGATTCTTTCAGCTAATAGCGTATTTAATAAAATTAAAAAAGCAGATCCTGAATTTGCTACTGAATTATTAGTAGGTATAGCAGAATTAATTAGATATAACAATCCTCGTATTTATACTTATGAAACAGATCAAACAGGAGAAATAATTGAACCATTTAATAAAAACTATTGGAGATATAAAAATTATACATTAGATATAAATAATATTCTAAACAACTATTTAGATGCAAAAACTGCACCTATTGAACCTGCTACAGAATCTCAAGTTTTACCTGAAGTTATCCCTACTCAACCATCTACTAGTGTAGAAATGCAAGGTATAGCTACCACTTCTTCTGGTTTTAATCAGGGGTTAGTACTAAGAGGTTTTAAAAAAGTAGATACTATTACAGGAGCTGAAATATATGATGGCAATGTATTCAACAAAACTGAAGCTGATGCTTTAGAAAAAACATTAGAAAAAGAGTTTCCTATAGAGTTAGCAAAACCTGAACAAATAGCTGGTAATAAGTGGGCATTAAAAAGTATTTACTATGGGCCAATTGACTACAGCTATTCAAAATTAACAAGACCTGCTACTCCAATGCCAGGATGGTTAAATAAAGCTGTAAGAGAGTTAGAAAAAAGAATGGGTGTTGTACCTGGTTATTTTGATACTGCGTTAATTAATAAGTACACAAATAGAAATACTAAACTTGGTATGCATACTGATGCTGAAGAAAATTTAATTGGTAAAGATAAAAAAACTAATCCTACAGTATTAACACTATCATTAGGTGCTAAAAGAATTTTTATGCTAGAAGGTATTAAAAACTTTACAGGTAATGATGCTAAACTTGAAGCTAAACACGGAAATGTTTTAGTAATGGGTAAAGATTCTCAATTTAACTACCTGCATGGTATTGAACAAAGTACGGGTGAAGATGGTACAAGATATAGTATTACTTTAAGACATACACCTGATGTTAATCCTGTAGGAAAAGCTGTTGAGAAACCTACAGTTATTACTCAAGATGTAGAACTAGCTAAAGAGTTATACAAAGAACTTAAGTCAGGTAAAGGAAGAATAATAACTCAATTTACTAAAGAAGAACAAATGATTTGGTATAATTATGGTAATCAAGAACTCAGAGACAGTGTTGATGCAGAATTAGCTGCTTTAGAAGGTAAATCTACTAAAGCTGAGGAAGAAGTAACAAATGAATCATCTGAAGGAGATCCTAATAATACTGGAGAGTCAAATAGCTTTAATGAAAGTAATGACACTAAAGATCCTATATTATCTACTAAAGAAATAAAAACTATCCCTACTTATGAAAGTTATGTATCTTTGCTAAATTCACTTAATATAACTAGTACTGTAACTAAAGAAAAATTTGATGCTCTTTCAAATGAAGAAAAAGAAAGAGTAATAAAAGATGCTGAAAATTGTGCTTTTTAAAAAATAAAAAATATGTCTTATAACTGTATAAATACATCTTCTCAAGAGTTTATTGATTTGTTGCAAAAAACAAAGCTGGATGAAACTATTTTAAAAGCTAAAATAGGAGTATGGCAAGAAAAAAATAAAGTATATGATAGCTATCCTTCATTGGAAGACTTATTGTATCCTGTAACACCTATTAAAATAGTAAAAGGTTATTCTGTAGATGAGAAAGTAAAAGAAAAATACTTTCGCAATTCTAGAATAAAAAGAACATCTGATGTACTTAAATCAATATCAGATTCTTCTCATCCTTTAAATAAACTAGCAGAACATCTTTTAAACTTTTCTAGTATTAATAACGTTAATATTATTTTAGATAATGTTCAACACTATTTTTTTATGGATGCCAAAATAAAAAAGGCAATCGGTTATTATGATTATGTTCCAAATATAATTAAAATTGCTGAAAATGCACAAGTTAAAAATGGTAATGCTGAAGGAGTAATATTACATGAAATACTTCATGCATTATCATATCATGCATTAAGAGCAGATACTGATTATACAAAAGCATTCAGAGAACTATATAATTATAGTATATCTCAACTTGGTGAATATAATCCTGAAACAAAAGAAGGATATTATGGAAATCATACTATTGATGAATTCTTTGTAGCTTTATTTACTGATTCTAAATTTATATCAAAACTACAAAGTATAGAACCAATTAATAGTAAAAAGTTTAATAATTTATTTGAAGAAATATTTGATCATATTTTAAAATTATTAAAATTAGATAACAATCCTTCTTTATATAACCAAGCATTTGCAGTTGCAACTAATGTATTACAATATGAAAAAGAAAGAACTGATGATATTTTAGATAGAGATGAAGCATTTAAAATAACTATAAAACCAAAAATAGAAAAACTATTTAGTCCTAGTCCTGAAGAAATTAAACCAGGTGTACAAGAAATATTTGATAATAATCCTGAATTAGCTAATGAAGTATATGACGCTTTAGGGTTTAATACTAAATTAAAAACTTCTTTAGGAAAAGAACTTGAATACAAAGATCCTTATATACCAAAAAGTAGATTAAAAGATTTTAAACAATATGAAGTATTAGATGAAAATAATAATAGTATAGGAACTGTTGTTATTGAATACAGAGGAGATAAATCTGTTATACTTCATCCAAAATTAAATGTTAATGGTAAAGGATATGGTAAAGATTTATATAAATTAGTTTCAAATAAATTTAATGTAGAAGTTCAAGAATGGAATGAAGGGGCTATTGCTAATACAGACTCTGCAAAAAAAATGTGGGATTCTTTAGAAAAAGAAGGAAGTGCTAAAAGAATATTTGATGCAGAACAAGGTGATAATTTTAGAATTTTAAATTATAATACTCAAATAACCCCAGAACAAAAACAACAAGCTTTACAATTATATTCTCAATATATAGATACAACAAATAATCCTACAATACAAGAATTTAAAGAATTTTTAATAAATAAAGATTTACAAAATCAAATAGAAGAAACTGAACCTAAACCTATAAAAGAAGGAGTAGCTGAAGTATTTGAACAAACCCCTGAACTTGTACTTATTGGTACAGCTCAAGAATATTCTGATTATTTAGATACAGTATTTCCTGATAGTAAAGTAAAAGATATTGTTTATCATGGTAGTAAAACAAAATATACTTTTAGAGATTATTTATCTGATACTTTAGATTATAATAGTACAACTACTCAAGTTTGGGTAGATGGTATTATGGATACAGATAGGTCTATAGTTAGAACATTATCAGATAAAGAGAAAAAAGAATATCGACAAAATGGAAGAATTGAAACAGGAGAAGGGTTTAAATTAAAAAACGGTGAATATGTGTATTATAAAAATTCTCAGTTAGATGAATTATATAATAAAGGTCGTTTTGAAAAATTCAAAAAAAGAGAACATGATTATGGTGGGCTTGATACTTTTTTGGGCACAGGGCATTACTTTACAACGTCTAAAGAAGATGCTAATAGAGGATATAATAGAGAAGGTTTATATTCTGCTATTGTTGATATAAAAAATCCATATACAGAAAATAAAGGATACTCCAATAGTAGAAGCGGTAAAGGTTCTCAAGAATTGATTGATAAAGGTTATGATGCTGTAACTGAAAAAATTAGTAATGGACAAGAATATAACGTATTTGAACCAGAACAAATACATATATTAGGTGGTGAACAAGATCAAAGAATGTTTAAAGAATATATGGACTTTAAGAATAACGTTAAAGATTATTTTAATTTGAATGAAAAAGAAGCTACTTTTGTACAAGATAAATCTAACTTAAACTTTAATTGCTAAAATGGTTTGTAAAATAAATGAAATACCTGAATATATTCAGAAGTTAAATATTAGCGATGATAATAAAAATTACGCTAGAAATGCTCATTATACTATTGTTAATGAGCTAATGAATTTGACAAATCTTACTGATACAAATATATTTGTTACTGGTAAACTTGGAGAATATGATGTAACTATGATTAATCCCTTTATTAATAAAGAGATGGGGATATTCTTTGCTGAAAGTAAAATAAGCGAATTAAATAAAATTTATGGTAATTCTATTAAACTATTAGATAGTGTAGGTAGAAAAGTTGTTGCTATTAACGTTTCTAATTTTGCAAATAAACTAGAATCAGAATCTGATCCAAATATTACTAAAAGAGTATTGGATACAGGTAGATACTTTAATCTAAAAGCACATGCTGATCAAAAGATAAGTACATCAACTTTATCTAATTTAATTACATTTTTAAATAAACTTGGAGTTAAAGTAGAAGAACTTGATTCAATTGAACATGGATTAAATCCCATGGCAATGGCAGACTTTACAAAAAAAATTATTCAATATGTAAAAGGATATGAAGGAACTTTACCTGAAGAAGCAGCTCACTTTTTAACTATGCTTATGCCAAAAGATCATCCAGTGATGATTGAAGCAATGCAAGAGATAGTTAATTATCCTATATACCAAGAAGTACTTAATGAATATTATGATGCCTATGAAGGAAATGAATTAAAATTAAGACATGAAGCAGTAGGTAAATTAATAGCACAAAGAGTAGGAGAAAAAGAAAAACAATGGTTTAATAAAATAGTTGAATGGTTTAAAAACTTATTCAATAATGCTCAAGCAAGAAAAGATGATGTCTTTGATAACCTTGCTTATAGATTATTAAATGCTGATATTTCTGACTTATCTTTTGATAATGTACAGGATGAAGTTTCTGCTAATGGATTATTCTTTAATAAGACTAGGTTTCAACAAATAACTGATACATTAGAATCTTCTAATAAAAAAGAAAGAATTATTGAATCCATTAGAAAATCATTTTCAATCATTAATGATTTATCAAAAGATCTAAGATCATTACGAGATGCAAAAATGGATATTGCTAATATTAAAAATATAGAAAAAGTAGCAAGATATTTAAAAGATACAATAGAAAAAATGGGAACTACATCATTAAATGTTATTAATACATTTGTTGATATGGTTATTCATACTGAAGATATGTTGGAAGATTTTAAAAATGAGATAGAATATATTGATAAAATATCTGACCCAAATGTTAAACTTATAAAAGTAGACCAATTAAGATTGGCTACTAGACTATTAACTGATAAAATAATACCTCAAATTTCTGCAGTAGATAGAAATCTAGATAAAGGAAGTGAGTTATCTGAAAATATTGGTAATATTCTAAGATTATCAGCATTTATAAATGGCTATATCAATGAACAGTATCAAGATTTATCAATTGATATATTAGAAGAAAGACTTAAAGGTAGGTATTTAGAATATAAACGCAAGTTTGAAGAAGAAATAGCTCCTTTAGAAAATCAATTAAAAGATGCTATTTCAAAAAATGATAAAGCTAGGGTAAAGCGTTTAGAAGCTGTTATCAAAGAAAAGAAAGAATTCTTTATAGTTACTGCTCCTTCTCGTGAAGTAATTGAAAAAACAATTACAGGGAATTTAGGAGATGCTACTCCATTTGGATTTATGGTAGTGTCAGCATCAATGAATGAAAATATTATAATAAATGAATTACAGAATATTTTAAAACAATCTATCTTTTCAAGACATGACCAACTACAAAAAATATTAAATGAAGCACAAAATACTGTGGATGAATATGAAAAAGCAGAAGGTGTTTCTAAAAACAACATTGAAGAATTTAATAAAGGTGTTATTGAAGAAGTAAAACTATTAGATTTTATTGATGAAGAAGGAGTTCCTCATTATAGATTTCAAAAGGCACTTGTTGGAAAATATAATAAAGAATATATTCATATTTTACAAGAGATGACAGACCGTATTTATAAAACTAAAGATAAAATCTTTAAAGAAAAAGATCCTAAAAAAGTAGAAGTATTAGAAAAAGAATTAGCTAAACTAATTCTTAAAAAGAAGGAATGGGAAAGAGAAAATATGGAATTAAAGTATAATGATGCATATTATGAAATAGAAGCTTTATTAGATGAAGATTTAGGAGAAGGAGTAACTGCAAGATTAAAAACAAGTGATATCTATGAAAAAATTAGTGCATATCAAAAATCTCTAAAGTTTGCTTCTGATATAGACCTTGTTACTTCTATTTATGATGAAATAGATAGATTAAATAAAGAACTTCGTGATTTAAGAAGTGAATATAATAAAACAGGAATTGATTTATTAGTTGCTGAACAGTTAAAGAAGTATACAGAAGGAATGCGAGATAAAGCAAAATGGGTTATTACTCAAGAAAGTATTGATAATCATAATAAATATCTTTTAGTTTTAAAAAGAGATCTTGATAATAAAGAAATTGATCAATCCACTTATGATTTAAATGTTGAAAGATCTTATAATACTGAATACTCTCAAGAATATTATGACATAAAAAAGGCATTATCAAATGAATTAAAAAAAATCTTCTCTTTATTTGCATCTAAAATCAATGACGAAAATAATATCTTAAATGAAAATATATCAGAACTATATGATAAAGTTCAAGATATTGCTAGTAGACATAGGGGGTATGATGGTGATATTGAAGGAATGCTTGTTCCAGAAAAAGAAGCTGCAGAAATAAAAGAACTTGAAAATAAAATAAATGAATTCAGAAGACAAGTTGTTAAAACAACAGGGTTTACTGAAGAAGATCTTATTAAGAAAGACGAATATATTAAACTATTACGTTTTGAAAATGATGATGCTAAAAAGAAAGAGTTACAAGAAAAAATACAAGAAATAAATGCAAAAGGTAGAGAATCAGCATTGCCAGAATCAGTAAAAAATGCAATTATTCAAATACTTGAAGATCTTAAATCAATAACTAAAACTGAAACAACTGAAGATTATAATAAAGCATTGAATGATGAGAAACAAAAAATAGATGTTGTTTCTATAGATGAAGATAACCAGTATGAAGTAAATGGAGAAGTATTTAATTATGATAAAGATGCTAAGTTATGGGTATCTAATATGTTAGATCAAAGTGGAAAACTAGCAACATTAACTACTGAAGAATTAAATAGTATACATAAAGATTCAATAAGAGATAAAGAAGTTAAAAAAACAGAATGGTTCCAAAAAAACCATATTATGAAAGTAAAGTATGGTAAATATGCTGAAGAGTATTACGAACCTATTTATATTTGGAAAAAGAGCTCTCCTGTAGATGAAACAATGATTAAAAAAGTACCTGCTTTTAGATTTAGAGAAAGAGAAGTAGATAAAAAATATGAGAATCCTAATTATAAAAATACAATAGAAGGGTATAATACTCCTAAAGCAGGAAAAAAAGAATGGCTTAATCCAGAGTATGAAAAGTTAAGTGCTGCTAAAAAGAAGTATTTAAATGCTTTAACTAAACTATATGTAGGTATTCAAGAAGCATATCTTCCTGAGCATAAACGTCTTGGGTTATTCTTACCTTCCATAGAAAAATCTTCTTATGATAAAGCAACGGACTTTACTATGCAAAGTGTAAATAATAGTCTAAAAGAAGTTTACGAAGGAACAAAAAGAAGAATATTATCAAATGAACAAGATGCTGATATTGCTTTTGGTAATGCTAGAGATGATATATTTGGAGACATGCCTATTTTATTTATGGGAAAAATTGATGCTAATATACAATCTTCAGATGCAGTAAAGTCAATACTAACATTTATAGGTCACGTTATTAAATATGATTCTTTAAAAAAAGTAAAACCTTTATCAAATGCTATATTAAATACTGTATCATTAGAACAAAATAAACCTCTTATTAAAAAAGCACAAGGAGTTCGTAAAATGATTATGAATTTTATAGGTGGGGTTGTTAATTCTTCTTATTCAGAAGATAGAATAAAAGGAGACTCAGTAATACAAAAACATGTTAATGATATTATTAAAACTTTCTTATACCAAGAAAATGAATTTGAAGAAAAAATTGGAGAATTTAACATTGGTAAAGCAGTTAATAATAGTATGGCTATGGCTTCTTTAGGAATGATGGCTTTTAAACCATTAGCTAATTTAAAAAACAATATCTCTGGTAAAATACAAATGTTTTTAGCTTCTACTTTATTGGCAAAAAAGATATATGCTCCTCAAAATTTAGCATATGGACAAATGATGTCTCCTAAAGTATTAGTTGATTTAATGAATGACTACTATAAAATTGGAAATTTAACTTATTACCATCAATTATTAAATAAATTTAATGCTTTTCAAGGTGAATTTTATAATGAATTTGGTCATAAAGTATCAGCAACTGTATTAAAAGATGTAGTAAATCTTAGAAAAATATTGATGATGCCTAAGAATTTTGGAGAGGTTGAAATGCAAATAGTAAATGCACTGGCAGTATTAGATTTCATTTATGTAGAACATAATGGTAAAAAGATTCCTTTACATCAAGCTTTTGAATCAAAAGGAGGAGTTTTAGTACCAAAATTTGATATACCTAATGAAAAAATTGAAGAAGCAATCAATAAAATTTCTTATGCTAATATTGTAACCAATGGTAACTATGATAAAATGAACAAAGTACATGCTGAAAAATATAGTTTAGGACGTATGTTAGAGTTCATGAATAAATATTGGATTCCATTTTTTCAATTTAGATATGCTGATACAAAGTATAATGTTTCAATAAATGAAGTAACCACAGGATATAATAGATTATTTTTTAAAACAATACTTAGTGATATTAGAGCAGGTATAATTCCTATTGCAAATATGATTAGTAATCCAAATGATTATACTGCAGATGAAAAATCAGCAGCATTAACAAATGCTTATGATTTAGCAATTATTGCAAGTCTAAGTTTAATATATAGTTTATTAGGAGGAGACTCTCCTGATAAGTATAAAATATTAAAAGCAGATCCTAATGGATATTGGAAAGCTCAAGTAATGGCCCTTGTTTTAGGTATTAAACTTGAAACTGAAACAGTGCATCCTTTTTATGGTGCAGATAATATTGTACAAAAAATAAAATCTCCATTCCCAGTTTCTAGATTATTTGAAAATTTAGCTAAATTTACATATAGTTTAAACTTTGATGAAAAGGATTATTATAAAAATGACACTGGAATATATAAAGAAGGTGATTGGAAAGGTATTGCTTATGCATTAAGACTAACTGGTATTGAAGGAATGTTACTAGAAGCAAAATATTCTATTGAAAGATTAAAAAGAGTAGAAGAATCTCAATTTATTAAATAAATAAAATAACAATGACAATCTCAATTCCAGGAGCAGG
>Ga0114962_10004471_pt1 | contig 11131 bp, 10 predicted proteins | sample C_130820_MF_Meta_FD_87017 | JGI IMG/M metagenome (GOLD analysis project Ga0114962, IMG submission 87017) | Freshwater microbial communities from Lake Croche, Canada to study carbon cycling - C_130820_MF_MetaG | ecosystem: Environmental > Aquatic > Freshwater > Lake | place: Lake Croche, Canada...
CCATCGGCCCAACTGACTGGCCCTCCATGCGGCCAAGGATGGAAGAGCGAGCGCCAAGGAGAGCGCGACCAAAGGGATCAGCCCAATCTGGAACATCTGCGCGTCTCCTGTCAGCTCAGGGCTGCCTTTCGTCAGGAAACCCCAGAGGTCAATCCAGAGCAGGGGCGTCTTGAAGGCGTAATGATGCTTCCAACCATCAAGAGGATCAAAGAGGAATCCTGCTGCAAACCCGAATTCACGTGATGCAGGAAGCAGGAGAACAACAGCAGTAAGTGCCGCGACCAAGATGCTGAAAGCATATCCAGTGAGTGCGCGGCGGAGATTTGGGCGATTTTGCCTTAGCACCTCAAGCGTCCAGAGCAGAAGCATTGGCGACATGACGACTGCGATCTTGCTATAACTCAACGCCAGGGCCGCAGCGGCAAGCCCCAAGCCCACGATTTCACGCGGCGAGCCTTCTTCTGCAACAGTCACAATTCCCCGCAAAATCAGGGGAGTGAAGACGAAGCAAAGTCCCACCGTCCAGTGTTCGTAGATCCCTACGGCGACATGGAAAGAAGGTAGAATGATGTAAACTAGCGAGATCCAGGCAGAAAGAGAACGACCGGCCCCCAAGGTTCGTGCAAAAAACCACATCGCAAGCCCGCTGGCCGGCAAAAAGCTTAAAATCAATATTTTCTGGGCTGCAAATGCGCCGACTATCCATGCCAGAAGCAGATGAGCCATTTTGGATAAGGAAAAAGCCACTGCGAATGCATCCAGGAGCAAGTTGCTATGCCCCATCATAAAGTTGGGCGTCCATCCACCTTGGTGGGTATTCAATAAATCCCAAGTCTTGCCCGTGTCACCAAATAGCTCCTCTCGTGAGGGAGATTGGAAAAACCAACTTATGGAAATAATTAGAAAAAGGAATATTCCGAGCCATAGGGGCCATTTGGATAACTTATTAGCGGAAGTTTGGGAGTTGTTCGAGGACATGGAAGAGTCAGTGATTAGATGGGGCTATTGGTTAGAAGTGATGAACCATAGAGGTCACGAAGAAAGACTTAGGGGGATAAAAGAGATGAAGACGATTAATCGTAAACCGGTAAATCAATTTCCCCCACCGTTCATGCTCTTCATGGTAAAATCTGTTTCAGAAATTGATCCGTTCTTTCTCAACCACCAGCGGACGCTTCAGGACCTGGGTGTGAATGGCACCTATATACTCGCCAAGGATGCCGATGAAGAAGAGCTGAACCGAGGCAAAGAAGAATAGACCTATGACAAGCGGGGCTGTGCCAAGAGGAAAGTTGTTCCAGAAAAGGATCTTATAGACTAGATAGGCCAGCGCCACGAGAAGGCACAGCAATGCCGTGGCAAATCCGAGCATGGCCGCAAGCCTCAGAGGAACCTTGGAGAAGTTGGTAATCCCAAGCATCGCCATGTCGTAGAGCGTGTAGAGGTTGTTCTTGGTGAAGCCTCTTGACCTCAGTGGTTGATGGTAGGAAATCCTCTCGACAGGAAGTCCCACCTCAGCGATCAAGCCACGGAAGTAGGGATAAGGATCATTCAACCCCCGGCAATATTCGATGATGACCCGGTCATAGAGACCGAATCCGGTGAAGTTTTGGATGGTTCTGACATCCGCAAGCCTCTCAACCAAGCGATAGTACATCCTGCGCGCGGCAAAGAAAAGTGGTGACTCATCACTGGAGTCCTTGATTCCCACAACAGCTTTGGCCCCCTCCTCCCACTTCTTCAAAAAATCAGGGATTAGCTCAGGGGGCTCCTGAAGATCAGAAGCAAGGAAGAGCACGGCCTCTCCCGACCCCTGCATCATGCCATGGTAGGGGGACCGGATATGTCCGAAATTCCGAGCATTCAGGATGATCTTCAGACGGGGATTGCCAGCAGCCAGTTTCTTCAGAATCTCCTGAGTTCCATCTGTGGAGGCGTTGTCGATGATGATCTGCTCGTAGTCATAATCTATTAGCGCCTCCATGATCTTGCTAACGCGAGCCACGAGTTCCTCGACATTTCCTGCTTCATTAAAACAGCCCGAGACGATACTAATTTTTTTCATTAATCTGAAATTTCGTTTATCCTGCTAAGGATTAATCTTTTTTGACTTCTCCAGCATTGGAATAGAGAGATTGGCGATGAGTGTTTCTCTAGAAAGAAATGGAGATAAGTCTTCTAACGGTGGTGAGATTAATGAGCCATCCGATTGGATAGAAACTCCAAGCTTGGGATGGAAAAACTGCTCCGGGTGCATGAATACCTCACAAATCAAGGGGCCAGCGGCATCAAGCACTATCGGCATCATGCGATCAAAGTCTTCCCATGTGCGGATTTGATAGGCCGGCATGTCAAACGCCGAGGCAACCTTACTGAAATCGGGACAGGAAACTCCGCTCCCTTTATCTGTTCCCGCATACCTCCCCTTAAGCACTGCTTTCTGGGTATGCTTGATCATGAGGTAGCCGTCATTGTTGAAAACGACAATTTTGATCGGCAACTGATAGTGAACGATTGTTTGGAGCTCTTGGAGATTCATCATCATACCGCCATCGCAATTGAGGCAGAGAACTTCTCCTCGATCCCTCGCGATGGATGCACCGATGGCTCCTGGGAGGCCGAATCCCATTTCGCCCAATCCCTGCGAAGTGAGGAGGCGCTGGGGGGGGGTTATGGGAAGTGCTTGATGTCCACTCAGAAGCGCCGTCCCCATGTCAGTTACTACAATCTGGTCTGGCTTCATCAGGGGCGCCAACCTGTCCATGAAGCGGTAAGAATTGATAAATCCCCCTTTGTCTTCGTGTTCCGGCCCTATCCATGGGAAACGACTCCTGACTTGGGCGCACCACTCGATCCATTCTTGTTGTTTCGTAATCGGTTTCTCTGAAACTTGAACAAGCATTTCGCTGATAAAATTTCCCGCATCAGCACAGACGGGATTGTTAAATCTTTGGGGATACTTTTTGAGTTCTGTCTGGTCAATATCGACTACGGTGATCTCTTTAGCCCCCCTAGCAAGCTCGGAGATCTCGTATCCAACTTGAGGTATGGCGAGCCGGGTTCCGATGGTCAGAAGACAATCACAGCTTTGAAGGATAAAGTTCGCCGCGCGCTGTCCATAAACCCCGGCACTTCCCACAACGAGAGGGTGACCCGATGGCAAGAGATCAATGGCTGACCAGGAAAGAAGTACGGGAATTCCAAGCTCTTCTATGAATCGGGTTACTTCTGAAACAGCGTTTGCCATACGAACACCTACTCCAAGCCAGATAAGCGGGCGGCGTGCGGTTCGCAAGTGATCCAGTGTTTTTTTGACAGCGGAATCCAATCCATCTCCGGTCAGAATTCCCTTCTGCAGATCTTGATCCTCCACTTCGGGGGTGTAGTGAACAAGATCGTCTTCCTCCACCAAGGCAGCCTGAATACTCATAGGAAAATCAAGCCAACAGGGGCCAGGGCGCCCTGTGGTGGCGTGATACCATGCTTTCTCCAGCTCATAGAGAACCCTCTCTGGTTCCATAATTCGGGCGCCGTATTTCGTCATCTTGCTGACTGCAAAGGGGCTGTCATACCCCTGAATGCCATACATGCGTAACTCATGATCCGGGGTGATATACTTTGGGTTTTCCTGCCCGGAAATCACGATGCAGGGAATGGAGTCGGCCCATGCTGAAAGCACTCCAGTGATCGCATTGCTAGAGCCTCCGCCAGCAGTTACCAAGGCAAAGGTCGGAATGCCCGTTATTTTCCAATAGGTTTGCACTGCCATGGTGCAAGCCTGCTCATGATGATTGCAAATGAGCTCGATTGAAGAATTGTAAAAGATTGAATCGAAAATATGGGCGTTGGCCGAACCAATGATCCCAAAAGCGTGTTTAACGCCTTTGGCTTCAAAAAATCTTACAATGAGATCGCTGACCTTGATTTTCATGACTCCTGCATATAGCGATTCCAGGTAATGGTGCGTTGAATGGCATCAGCCAACGGTACAGTGACTTCCAGCCCAAGATCCTTCTGTGCTTTTTTAATATCAGGAACAAGCCTCGTGTGATCGTGGCCACTCTGCCCAAGTCCCGTTCTGATCTCAGGTGCAGGTGTAAAGGATCCAGTGATCATTTTTGCCAGGGTGAGCAGATCGACTGGTTCGGGACTCCCAATATTGTAAGTTTCACGCGGTTTACCCTTGGTCAGAGCTGCTAATACACCGAATGCAAAGTCGCTAGCATACATGAGACTGCGCACCGTGGCACCATCACCCATGATACGAATCGGCCCAGCAGTGAAACTATCACGGATAAAATCGGTGACAGCCCAAGGGAGTTGAAGCGATTGGTAGGGTCCGACAAAGGCGAATGGACGAAGGGTGACTACAGGCAGCTTGCTTTCGCTGATCGCGCTCTGTGCAGCTACTTCTGCAAAGCGCTTGGACTCAGCATATACGGCGTTGACATCATTGCATCGGAGAGGGCCGGCAAAGGTTTCATCAACTTGGGGCATATCCCACGGTTGAGCACCGTACACCAAGCCAGAACTAAGAAGCACAAACTTCCTGACGTCCTCTAGCAAATGAGCTGCGCGAAGGATCCGCAATGTGCCCATTCCATTTACTTCAGCCACCGAACTTGGCTGAGAGGCCAGTAGCCGCCGGTCAGTCAGAGCAGCAGCGTGAATAATATAGCGCACGTCGCTTGGGAACTCACTGAAATATCGAATATCACCCTCTACAAAACAAAAGCCTTCAACCCCGCCAAGATGAGGCCACAGCGCAGCAAAATCACGGGCACGGCGACTGTATGCAGTAACTCTGGTCCCAAAACCATGAGACTCATTAAGAACTTTGATCAGCTCCAGTAACCATGTACCCAAAATGCCCGTGCACCCTGTAATATAGAGATGTTCTCCGCGCAATACATCGAGTTGCTCGATTCGGCCATGAAGCACAGCCTCGGCATCAGCTTTCACAAGGGCGATGGCTTGGTTCATAACAAAGAGCTCGGAGTGTGAGTTGGCAGTGTTTTGCGGAAACTGTGACCCATTATTTTTCACCCACTTTTCGGGCTGCTATTTCAGAAGCCACTTCAACAATGAGATCCTCCTGACCGCCCACTACTTTTCTTTTCCCAAGTTCAAGAAAGACTTCGCGAGGATCGACCCCCATTTGCTTCGCCGCACGCTGGACGGGCTTCGAGAATCCCGAAAAGACTCCGGCAAGTCCACTCACAATTGTGATCCCATTGGACTCGGGCAAAGATCCGGCAAAGAGATGCGCAACAACCTCGGCCGCATCCAGAGATTTGAAGAGGTCAATGCTAGTTTGATAGCCCTGCTGTTTGAGCACTGCGGCGAGCAGCTCAAGGGGCGCATTCCCAGCTCCCGCCCCGAATCCTTTGGCCGTTCCATCGATGATTCTGGCGCCCGCCTCGAGCGCCGCCAGAGAGTTGGAAATGGCAAGTCCAAGGTTTTGATGAGCATGGAAACCAACGGGGACTTCCAGGCTTGATGCCAAGAGTCCGATTTTTTCCGTAACATCCTTGGGAAAGTAAGTTCCCGCCGAATCCATAAGAACAATCCCTTGGGCCCCGTAAGATTGCATTTTCTTGGCCTCTCCCAGCAATACCTCTGCTGATGCCATGTGACTCATCATCAGAACTCCCCAGACCTCGCGTCCCGCGCCACGAACGTGGCTGATATGCCTCTGGGTGATATCGGCCTCAGTGCAATGGCATCCGATACGAAAGAGATCCACTCCGGCATCAAGAGCGTTCATGATCTCATTCTTGATTGTGGCGAAGCCTGGTATTACATGGACGCTCAGCTTGGTATTTTGGAGGCATTGTTTGGCAGTACGTAGCATCTCCCCTTCGGGAACAAGACTCTCCCCAACTTGAAGGGAGGAAGCTCCAAGCCCGTTGCCGTGCCCCACCTCAAGATACGCATAGCCTGCAAGTTCCGCAGCCGTTGCATAGGCCTTGACCTGCTCCAAGGTTATCTGGTGGCTGTAGGCATGAGAACCATCGCGCAGCGTGGCATCACATACCGTAATATGAGAGAGAGTCGTCATGCTGTTGTAGGCAAAAATCTAAAGTCGCGCCCGAGCTTCTGCAAAGGCAATTGCCGCACAGTTGATGATATCGAGGTTTCCGGCGTATCTAGGTAGGTAATCACCGAGTCCATCCACTCTCACCATCGTGACCAAGCGACCGCTTTCCATGATAGGCTGCAAGAGGAGCTGATAACCCGGCACATACTTTGTGATCAGATTTACCATTTCCGCCACCTTTTCGCGGGTCTTTTCCAGATCAGGATTGGCAATTTTGGCCATTACAGTCGTTTGCATATGCACACAGGGTTGGGCAGGATTCAAATTGAGAATTGCTTTCGTATGACTGCATTTGCAAAAAGTATTTAGTCCTATCTCTGTTGTGCCGAGATATTCATCAAGGTTAATGCGTGTTGCCGGACCGGCACTACGGGATGCAATGCTTGAGACAGTTTCAAGATATTCGACCCCCTCGTTCGCTTGCGAAATCGCATAAGCCAACGGGATTGAGGCTTGTCCACCACATGTGACCATGTTGACGTTGGTTAATCCAAGGCATTCCTCTAAATTGACAGCAGGAACACACATCTTGCCGACCTTAGCTGGCGTAAGATCAACCGCCACAATCCCCGCCTGATCGAACAGTGGAGCATGCTTCATATGATCCTCAGCGCTTGTCGCATCAAAGACTAGGGAAATTTCATTCTTGAGATCGAGAATGCTCTCCACCCCCCTTGCCGAAACCGGAACCTTAAGCATGCTTGCCTTCATCATTCCTGGAGAGGAGAGATTCCGACCCGCAAACAATCGGCATTCAAGCACGGGGGATCGCAGGATCTTGATCAAAAGATCCGTCCCTATGTTCCCTGTTCCAAGGATAGCTACTGGGAGTTTTTTGAGAGTCATGCCAGAAACTGAATGAGAAACTAATCCAATACCGATTTTTTTCGATGGAGCTACTTTGCCGCAGGCTGTAAAGGGGCGGGCTTCTTTTTCTGAAGGATTAAGTAGCCGTTGAATTTAGCAACCGGCTCAAAGTCATTAAGCATGCGTGCGGCATACTGAGACTCTGGATAGTAGGGTTGTATCTTTGCAGTGCAATTTACCGGATAAAGCATCAGCTTAGTCAGAAAAGCACTCACTCCTTTCGAATAAGCATCCAGATTGATTGCTCCCTGCAAAGGGGCAAAGCTAGACATTGAGATCAGCAAATACTCAAAGGCACCGCTATCTTCAACCTTCCTATCTATTTGTGAGGGTGTTGTTGCGCCGGGACTGTAGGCATTAAAATAATCATTTGGAATATGCTTTTGAAGGGAGAGGTATCTGGTGATCCACAGACTCCACTCTGCTCCGTCAGCCTGCAGTACAGATCCACTAGAAGTAAACTGATCAAGTTCTGCAGGAAAAGGGAGAACTTTGCTCCAATAAAAATCCTTTCCATGGGGGCTTGATGCGCGAAGTTTTCGCCATTGATCAGCCCAGGTTGATACAAGGTTTGGGTTTTTATTGTAGAAGTCATGCATCTGAATAGATGCACGGAAATTATTGAAATAGAGTGACCAATAGGAAATCTGAAGTAGAACTATGTAGAGAAATATATATACTAAAAACCAGCCATTACGGTAAATCTTACCAAAACGCTCTGTTGCTGGAAACATCATCATTAAAGGGATTGCACAGTTGATAAAAATATGTCCTGGGTCACACCGCCCCAATGCAGCAGGCAGAAGCATCCCTCCGCCAATTGCTAAGGCAAGCAGGAGCGGAGAGCGTTGGTCGCGCGGGTTAAGTAGTGCGAATGCTATTAATGCAGGAATTGTACACAATGAAACTAAAACCAACGCAATGTTATGAAGATTAGGAAATATCGGGAAGTTATATGCCCCGGATGCATACGCCAATACTCCTAATATGTAATCAGGGAAAAAGCAAAGTGTTATTAAGAGTATGGCAATGCAACCAATTAAACATGCAAAACCGCTAGTCAATCTACCGGATCGAATTGCTGCAAAACCGTATGCGATTAATGCAGCGGCCCCAGCTATACCAACCTCTGGAGAGATAGAAAGACACGCGAAAGTCGCTAAAAGAGCAGCTATTGCAGTATAAATACATCCTGCAGTATTATTCGGATATACCTTATTTATGACGGCATTCATCACAATAATAGCCGCAGGAAGTACAAAAAAACGTAGCGGCGTATAATGCAGACCCATGGTAAGTTGAAACCAAGCTAAAATGGAAATGAGTAAAATAATCCATCTAGATTTATCGGATACCGCCAGACTGCGAACGAAAATGAATATGGCACAAAAGCCAATGATAGTAAAAGCAACGAGAGTCACAAGATATGACTGATCAAAGCTGATGGATCCTAATGATATTCTCGATATCCAAAATGGGATATATAACATTGCCGGCCCATAAGTGAACATAAAATCCTTGTAGGGAGCTTTCCCTAATGCCAGAAGATCTATGCCGTAGATCAGACGCCCTTCGCACCAGGCGGGATCAGTAAGATAATTGCCCCAGAAAATGATCACTCCGCTCCAAATGAGGCCACAAACCGCAAGGACTACATATTCATATTTTGCCACAGCCCATGTCGGAATAAAACAAGCCTTTTCCTTGATCCAAGCATATGCAGACTGCTTTTTTTCAGAAGCAAGGCGCGCTAGGATCGCAATAAATATTGCGACAGCTAGCGAACAAGTAGCCAATTTATTATTAAATCCCAATGAGTATGACTCGCCCGTCTTTGGAACTGTACTGAAAAAAATCCAAGGAAGCCAAAATATCCCGACTGCAGCAATTGTAATGGATGATGGCCATAGTATCTTTGATAAAGATTTGACCCGCATTTTGAAGTCGTTTGGATTTCTAATTATAAGATAAAATCGGCAGCCACCGCATCAGCGTGGAACATTTTAACCGTATCGAGTGAGTACTCATTCAAATCGTATCCAACAATCGATAGTTTTTTTAAAATATCATTGGTAACGGTGATGACATGGCATCCGATTTCATCTGCTTGAAAAATATTCAGCAGTTCCCTGGGACTTGCCCAGATCAATTCTGCAGCAGGTAAGTTTTTTAAAACCTCAAGTGATTCTCTCATCATGGGTAGAGGATCTCTGCCCGTATCAGATATCCGGCCGGCAAACACTGAAACATAGCTAGGCACGTCAGGCTTGAGAGATTCCGCTACTTCCCTGACCTGTGGCAAAGTCATGATAGCCGTTACGTTGAGCTTAACAGATCGTGCTGAAAGCTCATCAACCAGTTTCCCTGAAGATTCTCCCTTGGTGTTTGTAACGGGTATTTTTACATAGACGTTGTCCCCCCAAGCTGCAATCTCCATGGCTTGCTTCTCCATTTCCGGGAATTCATCCGAAAAAACCTCAAACGAAATAGGTTTGTCCTTGATTTCCGTCAAGATCTCGAGGGCAAAAGCCTTGTAGTTCTTGATCCCTGCCTTTTTCATCAGGGTGGGGTTTGTGGTGAGACCTTTGATGTACGGTTTGGAATACATTTCCAGCATGCCGGATTTATCGGCTCCATCTGCGAAGATTTTAACAGTTAGATCTTTTATATTTTTCATGATTTAAGGATTTTGGCTACTGCTTCAGAGAAGTTCTTTACGATGAAATTTGGTTTTGAGTGCAGTTTTTCGGAATACTCAAGATCAATGAAAATGGTTTTACAACCCGCATTTGTGCCGCAGTCCACATCTCTCCACCTATCACCGATCATCCAGCTGCCAGTGAGGTCAATATTCATGTTACTAGCGGCGTGGAGTAGCATTCCGGGAGCGGGTTTGCGCATGGGGTATTCTAGACCCCCGTTGCCGGACTCATAACATACCTCAATTCTATCAAATCCTATCTCTGTTTGAAGATGGCGATGAATTTCTTCCACGACGTCTTGAGACATGGTCCCCCGGCCAACATCTGGTTGATTGGTAGCAATGACAAGGAGATAGCCGGCACTTCTCAGTATTTTACAACCCTCCACGACGCCGGGCATCAATTCCAGCTCGTTTATGGACAAGGGGGGATATGGCTTCCCTTCCTTGATCATTGGCTTATTAACAACACCGTCCCGATCTAAAAAAACGGCCTTGTTCATAAAGTTATCCACTAGTGATCAAAATACCCCAACGTCTATCCTATTTAGTACTCTCCCACTTCGTTTCGCTAATTTTCAGAGTAGGATGTGAAACAAGCAGGTGCCAGACAACAGCTTGGAAGGCTTCGGCATGAGGCGTTGCGTTTGCTGGATTTACCGTTGGTATCACAACGGCGATATCAGCGACCTGCTTCGTATAGCCACCATCCCGTCCCACGATTCCGAAAATGGAGGCCCCTCTCTTTTTAGCCAGTTGAAGAGCCGAAACAAGATTGGGGCTGACGTTCTTTTCCAAACTTCCCCCTCCTACTGAAAGAATTAACAGCGCATCACGGCTCTGCAGTTGGCTTCCCTTTAACCATTCCTCAAATACAGTCGCCCAACCCTCGTCGTTGGTCCTGGCTGTCAGTTCCGATACATTGTCCGATGGGGCGTAGGCTTCAAAACCACAAATTTTTCGAAAATCGTTCACAGCATGAGAGGCATTTGCCGCGCTTCCCCCGACACCCAGGACGAAAAGCCGCCCTTTTCTCTCTCTCACACCTGCCATAGCGACAGCCAGATTGTCGAGTTGGCTGGGATCAAGAGTGTGGATGATTTCAGAAGTCTCTTGGAGATGCTGTTTCGAATAGCTCATGGTATTTTTTGTTTGAGAAGTTGGTTCAGTTCGTACAAACCGGCAGGAGATCCGATTTCATAGAAACGATCATGAACTTCATACCCTGCAATTTTCCGATCATCAACCAGATTGCGTATCATTTCTGCCAAGTCAAATGGATCGGAAGATGGGGCACGCTCAAAAAGCTCCCTATGAAAAATTTCCAGTCCATAGTCGATGTGCTTCATGCGAGCGCTTTTATCCGTTTTACTATAGGTGATGATTTTACCCTCTTCAAACACCACATTGCTCTCGTCCCAGTTACCGTCATTGCGGAAAACAGTCATCAACCCCCTCTTCCC
>Ga0114962_10004472_pt1 | contig 11131 bp, 9 predicted proteins | sample C_130820_MF_Meta_FD_87017 | JGI IMG/M metagenome (GOLD analysis project Ga0114962, IMG submission 87017) | Freshwater microbial communities from Lake Croche, Canada to study carbon cycling - C_130820_MF_MetaG | ecosystem: Environmental > Aquatic > Freshwater > Lake | place: Lake Croche, Canada...
ACCGAACCCACGTTGGTGGTAATCCAGCTGATGTAGCCATCTAAGAAAGTAAAGGAATTGTTCATTTGTAGCATTTCCAAGGCAATAGCCCGTTTAATGACCCGAAAAGAGGAATAATCGGGGTGTAAGTCGGGGATTCCGATACGGCTAATAAGCTTAATTATACTAGAGGCGAAATTTCTTAAAAAGGAGGGTTTTCGTTGGTGGTATTTACCATAAACCACATCCTTATTAAATTCTTTTTGATAATGTAATAGTTGCGCAATGTCTTCCGGACTTGGTTGCCCGTCGTCATCCATGGTTATAAACAACTGTCCTTGCGCTTTTGAAAACCCCGCAATAATGGCATTGTGTTGGCCATAATTTTTAGTTAAGGTGATGAATTTTAGATGATTGGGGAATTGTAGCTGCAAGTTTTGTAAAAAAGGCGTGTTATTGCTGTCGGGATTGTCGTCGACCAAAATTATTTCTACCGTTAGATTGCTTGTGTTAAAAACGCGGACTAAATCTGTAATCAGCAACGATAAATGGGCTTGAGCTTTAAAAACCGGAATTATTACAGAGATAGCTACCATAAGGCGATTTAAAAATTAAAGAACAAAACAACTAAAAATTAGTAACTTTACACTTCTTATTTTATAACCTAATTAAAGAGTTCGTTCTATCTTAATGAAAAAAGCACAAATTACGTTACAGCACCTTGTTTCTTCTCTTTTTTTACTAATTCTTTTATTGATTTTAAACAGCTCCGTTAAAGCTCAACTAACGGCGCCGGTTCCAACGGCGGCTCCAACAGCAGCTCCAACAGGTAAGCCAACCACTGCAGGGGCTTCCAATACGGCTGGTCCTAATCAGTTAATAAAGGACATGAATGCGCCTAAAGATGACAATTCTAAAGTAAACGTTATCGATCCTGACAATCCAAACTCCTATGATTTTCAAAGTAGAATTGATGAATTACGTAAAAGTGGGGTATCGGAGTCGGAGATTCAGCGTTACTTGAATGCGCAGTTTCCGGGTAAGCAAGGAAATAAAGATGTGTTTAAGATTCAGCGCGACGTTTCGGAAGAAGAGGCCAAAAAACAACAAGTAAAAGCATTGCAAGGATTGCCCGATTATTTTGGTAAAAATGCCAATATCAATACCGAAGTTTATGGAGGATCCATTTTTTCTAAAACTTCTTTAATCTTTACCCCTGTTGACAATCCCGTTCCTCCAGATGATTATCGTTTAGGGCCTGGCGACGTTTTAGTAGTAACCATTTGGGGACAAGCAGAATTTCAAAATAACTTTACCATAGGAAAAGATGGAGCTATTTTTCCGAGCAATATTGGAAAAATCTTTTTAAAAGGGATGACTTATAAAAATGCTCGATCCTTGCTAACAGGAAAGTTTTCGGCTGTGGTACCTGAAGGAAGTAATATTGAAGTAAGCTTTGGAAACGTTCGTACCATTCGGGTAAACGTAGTAGGAGAGGTGAATCAACCGGGTGCTTATTCTATTTCGGCTTTGAATACCGCCTTTAACGCCTTGTATTTGGCTGGTGGACCTAACAAACTGGGTTCCTTACGTGAAATTTACGTTAAACGAAACGGTGTGTATGTAGACACCTTAGACGTTTACAAATACTTGCAATCGGGTGATAAACAAGACGATATTTATTTAGAAAACAACGACTTTTTATTTGTTTCTGTTTATCACAAACAAGTGGATATTGATGGAGAAGTTAAGCGTCCCTTAAAATATCAATTGAAGGTAAATGAAAATTTAAAAGATCTAATCAAATTAGCTGGGGGGGTTAAATACAATGCGAGAATAGCGAATATTCAAGTGTTTCGAACAGAAAATGAAAAAGTAAAAATCATCGATTTAAATGCTTACGATGTAATCAACGGGACTCGTAATTTTGATTTAATAGATGGAGATCGCGTGTTTATTCGTTCTATTAATGATGAAATTACCAATAAAGCACAAATTATTGGGGAGGTGGCTTATCCGGGTATTTATGAGTTAAAAAGTGGAGAGCACATTACCGATTTGATTGCAAAAGCGGGTGGATTAAAAGGAGAAGCTTACTTAAAAAGAGCCTATATCATTCGTATTGCTCCTGATTTTCAAATTCAATACATACCAGTAAATTTAGAGGCCGTTACTAAAAAAGACAGTTTATTGTACGATGCCAATAACGTAGAGGTGAAACAGTTTGATGCCTTGAAAATATACAGCGTTACCAACTTCCAAGATATTCCTTTTGTAACCATTAATGGATTGGTTCGAAATCCTGGGAATTATATTTTATCGGGTAAACGAAACTTGAAAGATTTATTATACATCTGCGGAGGAATGAAGGGAGAAGCAGAATACAACCAAGTGGAAATTTCCAGTATTGTAAGTATTGAAGATGCGAAACGAAAAAACATTCCGATTAAAACCATTATCAAACAATATTCGTTAGATCCTATATTAGAAGATGACAGCATAGCTGAAAAAATAATTTTGAAGCCGTATGATCAGATTTACATTCGTAAAAATCCAGATTTCTCCTATCAAAAGAATGTAATTGTTTTTGGGCAAGTTAAATACCCGGGCATTTACTCTAAAAAAGATGAAAAGGAACGCATCTCGTCATTGCTTCGAAGAGCAGGTGGACTGTTACCTAATGCCAACGTGAAGGGGGCAACCTTCAAACGATTATCGGCAGGGTCGGTTATTTTAATTGACTTGGGGGCGGCCGTAAAAAAACCGGGGTCTAAATTTGACATTATTTTAAATGAAGGAGATGAATTAAGTATTCCGGAATTGGATGAAGTAATACGCATAACAGGTAATATTCAAGTGCCGGTGAATGTGTTTTTTGATAAAGAAAATACCAATTTCAAATATTACGTAGATTTAGCGGGTGGTTTTGGAGATCGTCCGTGGAAAAGAAAATGTACCGTGAAATATGCCAATGGAATCGTAAAAAAGGCACATTCTTATTTTGGATTTATTGTTTATCCGAAAGTGGAATACGGAAGTGTGCTTAATGTTCCAACTCGTCCAGATAGAAACAATTTAAAACAAGTTCAAAGATTGCCGGTAGAAGTGTTGCAGGCAATAGCCTTTACTTCGTCAACGTTATTGTCAGCCTTAGTGGCCTACCGAACCATTGTTTATCTATCCATTATTCAAAAATAAAAATTAAGGATTATATTATTATGGCCTATACGATAACAGAAGCACTAAGTGATGCTAAAAAAGCCTTAAAAAAAGGAAAGTACTTAATAGTATTGGTTTTTATAGTTTTTGCTGCTGGTGGTTGGTATAATACTTCTTTGATGCCCGTTTCTTATACAGCAAAATCTCTTTTTTATCCAGATAAAGACGCTACCACTACAGGAAGCCCGTTAGATTTAATTGTTGGTGGAGTAACCACTAAATCGGGTGCCTTAGGGATTTTAGCAAAAGTATTGAATAGCAGAAGTATGACCAAAATGGTTGTTAGTCACAAGGTAGATTCTACTGCTAACTCTAAAATATTGGCTGATTACATCATTCAAGATTTTAACAAGAATTACAAGCCTTGGCAGAAGCAAGAAGATATAAAAAACATGAATAAAAACACCAAAATTGAAAGAGCTGCTGCCATTATAAGAAGCGGCAGTTTTGCGGTTTTAGATGAAAGTGGATTCATGAGTTTAAGCACGAAGGCCTTTGATAAAACATTGGCTTTGCGAATTAATAAAATTATTATTCAAGAATTAATTAAATTTAATTTTGATAAAAAAACAGAGAAAGCACTGGTAGACCTTCGTTTCATTAATACTCGAACCGATTCTGTTTCCAGAGTGTACGAAGTTTTAAAATACAAAACCGCCAACTATATTGATGAAAACAAATACCTTATTAAAGCAACGGTAAAAATCCCTCAAGAAGATTTAGAAGAGAAAAAGAAAATTATTTCTTCCAGATATTTAAAATTAGTGGAATTACAAGAACAAGCTTTTATTCGTTTACAAACCGACAAGCCGGTTATTCAATTATTAGATCAACCTTATATTGAATCCTACACCAATCCTTCTAAAGAAGGCTCTGCAATCGTGTATGGTATAATTGGAATGTTCTTCAGTTTTCTATTTGTCGTTCGTAAAAGCATTATTAATTTAGTTTCTTCTGAATTATCCAAATCGATGAAAGGGTTAACAAAAACGGAATCGGTGGAGGGAGAAGAAGAAGCAAGTGAAGCCGAATAAGAAATTTAATAATTCATCGAGTTTTATTACCCACGAAAATTAAACTTTCACCATGCAATTTTTTCCGAAGCTGTCTTTAACAATAGTGGGAGGTCTACTACTTTTAAATACCATTGGGTGCAAGTTTTTTAACGCTGCCAAGGATGACCGAGATTTTGCAGTAAGTGATACCGCTAGCATTCAAAAAATATTTATTGCGGATAAGGGTACTCATTCTATTCAATTAGAAAGAAAAGGCAGTAGATGGATGATTAACGGTAAGTATTTTGTGCGAAAGGATGCCATCGCTAATTTATTAGAAACCATTAAAGAAATAAAAGTAAACCGTCCGGTGCCTATTGAAGGGCACAATGCCGTTGTAAAAGACATGGCTGCCAATGCCATTAAAGTGGAGCTTATGGGCGCCGATGACCAATTATTAAAATCGTATTTCGTAGGCGGTATTGCCAAAAATTTTGAAGGCAATTATTTTTTAATGAACGGGGCGGAGCATCCTTATGTGGTAGAAATTCCTGGTTTTGATGGCTATTTAAGTGTGCGGTATATTTTAGATGAAACCGATTGGCGTGATCGAAACATTGTTAGTTTGCAGCCGTCCGACATTCGATCCGTAGCGGTGCAATACCTCGATGAAAGAGCCTCCGAGTCATTTGAACTACAAATTCCCAATTTAAATCAGTTTCAACTTTTACCCAACGCTCCCATTAATGAAAAACAAGCTTTTCTTTTGTTGGAAAGTTTTAAAAACCTAAATGCGATCAATTATGCTAGAAATAGACCGCAAGATAAAGAGGCACGCACTAAAAATCCATTTGCCATTATTCGATTGAAAGAAACCAATGGCACCGAACATCAAATTGCGCTGATACATGCCGATGCTACCGACAGAACCAAGCAACAGTTTGACCCAAACGGCAAACCAATGAGCTTCGACAGTGAAATTTATTACGCCTGGACGGACAATAACAAGGATTTTTTACTTATTCAGGACTTTATGCTCAGAAATATTCTGCTTTTGCATAAAGATTTTATTAAATAAATTATATGCAATAGGTTAAAGTTGCTATTTTTATACAAATTTTTTTACTCGATTAATCAGTTATGAAAAAAACAGCATTATTCTTACTTCTTTTATCGCTGGCCGTTATGGTGCAAAGCTGTAAAAAAAAGACCTATGTGGTTCCTACGTTAGAAGTGTTTCGTATTCACTTACATACAGCTCCGTTAATAGATGTAGAGTTTGATAAAAAAGGTAAAAATGGATACGTTATTTCTGAAACAGGTATTTGGAAAACCATCGATACAGGAAAGGCGTGGCGCAGAGTTAATTTTTTAGATACCAATACGGTATTGCTTAAATTATGTGTTATTGACAGCCAATGGATTTATGTTACCGCTAAGAATTACGTTTATAATAAATACTTAACGTACCGCAGTCCCGATGCAGGCATGAGCTTTTTACAAATGAATACTGGTAGCAAAGAGTTTCATGCAACCGAATTTATTACCAGCAGTACTGGCTTTATGGAAAGCACTGGCCAAGTTTACATAACGGTTGATGGTGGTATGAATTGGAGTTTAACAGGTTTTCCGTCTGCCCTTGGAACCAAAATGGATTTAATAGAATTTAGAGATGACAGCTACGGAATAGCCATGTCGTTTTCCAACAATCGTACCTTTGTTACCCAAAACAGCGGAGTAACTTGGCATGAAAAAACAAACTTAGCTGCTCCTGCTAGTGCTTTTAGAAATATTAAATTTTCAAAAGAAGTTAGCTTAATGGATATGCGTACCATTGGTCTTGCTACTGGTGCTTCCGATAATGGCTGGTTTTGGTCGAGCGATACTGCGCATACTTGGAATGGTGGTAAAAACATTGCTATACCAGATGAAAAACATCCAAAAATGGAAGTGGCTGACTTATATAAAGGCAGTGGCTACGGTGCTGGCGATCATACCCTTTATTATACTTCCGACAACGGCATCAATTGGCAGCCTCGATACGATCAAAACGGAGAAAGTTTACCAGAAACTTTTACTGAAATTTTTGCAGTAAATTCAAAACTAGCTTTCGCCACTACCAAAGAAGGAACACTTATTCAAATAACTTTCGGAAACAAATAATCTGCAGCTATGCGTTTCAACTATATTCTACTTTTTTTACTTTCTTGTTTTACTTTATCTGCCTCGGCTCAGCATATGATGTTTGGCTTTGGTACTAATTTTATTCACCAGAAGGGCTATCTGTTAAATGTTACCACTAGTACCACTAATGGCAATACCACACACACCAACGATTCGGTAAACAAAACATTGATTGCGCCTACCTTTTACGCTAATTTTGCCATTCCTATTTATGTCATTAACGATTTCAATTCTTTAAACTTACTTTTTGGTGTTCAAGGTTTTGTATCAATATCTTCTAAATATAAAACCATTAACCAGTTTGCCGGAACGGCTAATTATGGAGCAGCCTCTACCCAAATCATGGGGGCGCAAATACCGTTTTATATGTGTTATGTAAAAGGTCCTAGAGCAACGGTTGAATCGTATAAAAAATCAGGTTACCTATTTGGCTGGGGATTAGAATATACCCTTTTTCAAACCCCTACCGATAAAGCTTCTTTCTTGTCTCCGGCTGTTATGGCCGAGTGGCGCTTCTCTCCTTCTGCTGCTTTACGAATAGAATATTTATCTCGTCGGCATGTTAGCCAATACGACACTTATACCAATTTTATCCCTAGATTATCTTCCCGTTTTCTTCAACTTTCCTTGAATATTAATATGCCAATGGGAGCAAAATACAATGTTCGAAAAATTGATAAGAGCATCGTTAGACCGAAAAAAGGCGAATAGAATCTTCCACATTAGCAGTAATTAAAAACCGTATCTTTCTTTGTAGTACCTCATTTGTTAGTGTAAATTATGGATATTCATTCCAGTCGTAAAACCGTATTTCAATATATTTTCATACTTGTAATTGCTGTTTTCTTACTTCGCATTTTTTATTTGCAGGTGATTGATTCTACCTATAAGCAATTGGCAGATGAAAACGCGTTGCGCAAACTAACCATCTATCCCTCTAGAGGATTAATTTATGATCGTAAAAACAAACTGATTGTTTGCAATCAAGCATTGTACGATATCATGATTACGCCGCGACAAGTAAAAAAGTTTGACACCTTGTTGTTTTGTCGATTATTGGAAATTGATACGGCTACCTTAAAACAAAATTTGCGAAAAGCATTTGCTTACAGTCGCTATAAACCCTCTGTTTTTTTAAAACAAATACCTCGTAACGTGTATGCTCGTTTTGAAGAAAACTTGTACAATTTCAAAGGATTCTATTCACAAGTCCGAACCGTTAGAAGCTACGAACACAACTGCGCCGCGCATGTACTGGGTTATATAAGCGAAGTAGATGAACGCATCATTCGAAAAAACAAATATTATGTTTCGGGTGATTTTATTGGAATGAGTGGCCTAGAACAACAATACGAAAAACTACTACGTGGTAAACGCGGAACCCGATTGGTAATGGTAGACGTTCATAACCGAGAGCAAGGTAGTTACAACAACGGAGTAGAAGATACGTTAGCCATTGGCGGTGAAGATTTAACTGTTTCATTAGACATTGAATTGCAACAATTAGGCGAACGTTTAATGAAAAACAAAATAGGCAGTATTGTGGCCATTGAACCTGCTACCGGTGAAATATTAGCCATGATTAGCAGTCCGTCATTTGATCCTAATTTGCTTAATAATAGAGACCGTGGTAAAGTATTTAAAAAGTTGTACTCCGACACGCTGAAGCCATTGCTAAACCGCCCGTTGATGGCGAATTATCCGCCTGGTTCTACCTTTAAATTACTAGTTGGTTTGGTGGCATTGCAAACACAAAGTATAAACCCCAATTGGGGGTATCCTTGTTCTAGAGGGTACCACCTAAATGGTTTAACTGTTGCCTGTCATGCGCACCCAAGTGCCGGCAATATTACGCAAGCCATTTTAAACAGTTGCAACGCGTATTTTTGTCAAGCATTTCGACTAACCGTTGACAACAATAAAATAGGTAGAAATGCGCAAGAAGGTTTTCAAACTTGGCACAATCTCATTTGCTCGTTTGGATTTGGAAAAAAACTAGGCATTGACTTGCCCTCTGAAAAAGGTTGTTTGATTCCGGATTCTGCGTACTACAATAAAAGATACAAAGGCACAGCATGGCGCTCTCCTACGGTTATTTCGTTGGGAATTGGACAAGGAGAAATTTTGGCAACCCCACTTCAAATTGCCAACGAATTTGCTTGCATAGCCAATCGAGGATTTTTTTACACGCCGCATATTGCACGCAAGTTTGAAGGAGCTGGCGATACCGTATTGCAAAAATTCCGAGTGAAACATTATACCGCAGTAGATAAAACTTGGTTCGATGCCATCATTGATGGAATGGAAGGAGTGGTTACCATGGGAACAGCTCCCAATGCTAAAGTGCCAGATGTGGTAGTGTGTGGTAAAACCGGAACAGCTCAAAATCCGCATGGCAAAGATCACTCGTTGTTTGGAGCCTTTGCCCCTCGTGAAAATCCAAAAATTGCCATTATTGTGGTGGTAGAAAATTCGGGGTTTGGTAACGATTGGGCAGCACCTATAGCCAGTTTAATGATGGAAAAATACTTGCACGACACCATTGCAACCAATAGAATGGATATTGTAAAACGCATGGAGGAAGCCAATTTATTACCATCGTATGCTAAAGGTTACTAAGGCAGCTTAGCACGCAGCTATTCTGCGCAGCAGCAAGTAGAAATAATTCCAAAGGCAGCTATCACCCTCCTTCCACAACAATTTTTACGAAAAATGCCACTCCGCCATTTTTCTTTTTCTATTTTTGGATCAACAAAATTGAATCTAATGGAAAATCTAAAACGTCCAATTCGGGTATTAGTGGCTAAAGTAGGTTTAGATGGGCATGACCGTGGAGCAAAAGTAATTGCCACGGCTTTACGCGATGCAGGAATGGAAGTCATATATACCGGCTTACGTCAGACCCCAGAAATGGTAGTCAATACTGCCCTTCAAGAAGACGTAGATGCTATTGGTATCAGCATTTTAAGTGGTGCTCACAATACCGTTTTTCCTAAAATGTTAAAACTGATGCACGAACGCGAAATGCAAGATGTGTTGCTAACTGGCGGAGGAATCATTCCGGAAGAAGATGCCAACGCGTTAAAAGAACTAGGGGTAGGTCAGTTATTTGCTCCTGGCACTACTACCACCGACATTGCCGATTACATCAAAGAATGGGTAACTAAAAACCGAAATTTTTAATTCTACTTTACCACCAAAAACGATCATCCATGAACAGCATTTACACAACCTTGTTAACCGAACTAAAAGACGGCATATTTACCATTACCATTAATCGACCTGATAAAATGAATGCCCTAAATGCAAACGTTTTTTTAGATTTACGTGCGGCAATGCAAGAGGTGTACGATCTACCAGCTATCAAAGGCGTTATTATCACTGGCGCAGGACCTAAAGCATTTATTGCCGGTGCCGACATTGCCGAATTTGCTAATTACGATGCTCCACAAGGAAAATTAATGTCAGCTACCGGACATGCCGTTTTTAACAGCATTGAAAACTGTCCTAAACCAATTATTGCGGCAATTAACGGCTTTGCGTTAGGCGGTGGTTGTGAGTTGGCAATGGCTTGTCATTTAAGAGTGGCGGCCGACAATGCCCGATTCGGTCAACCGGAAGTAAACTTAGGCATTATACCAGGATATGGTGGTACGCAACGTTTCATTCAATACATCGGAAAAGGAAAAGCGTTAGAGTTATTAATGACGACCGACATGATTTTAACAGACGAAGCACATCGTTTAGGACTGGTAAATCACGTGGTTGCACCCGAAAATTTAATAAGCAAAGCGACCGAACTATTGCAAAAAATATTTACCAAAGGGCCTGTTGCCATTGCAAAAGTTATTGAATGTGTGAATGCACATTTCGATTCTACGCACAGTGCCTTTGAGTTAGAAATTAACAGCTTCTCGGAGCTCATGAACACGGCAGATTTTAAAGAAGGAACTGCTGCTTTTGTTGAAAAACGAAAAGCGCAATTTACCGGACAATAATCCCAGTACGATTACGATTTATACAATTTAAAAGCTAACAGCAACCAGCCTCCAATAAAGGCTAATCCACCTATTGGGGTAATGGCACCCAACCATTTTTGCTGGGTAAACGTCATTAAATAAAGTGACCCGCTAAAAAAGAACATTCCCGCTAAAAACAAATAGGCTACTAAAGAGAAATTGGTAGCCAGATAACGTTCGGCAATTAATCCGGTGATGGCCAACGCAAACACATGATAGAATTGGTAACGAACCGCTTTTTCAAAAATTTCTAAATAATAAGCATCTACTAATTTTTTTAACCCGTGAGCGGCAAACGCGCCCAAGGCAACCGATAACGCGCCTAATAAGAGGGCAATTATTAAAATTTGTTTTGCTGTCATGCTTTCTTTTTTAGACATCAAAGGTACTACATCCATTTCAACAAAATCAACCGATGCAAAAAGTTTTTAGGGCAAGCCTTAGGCATGGAAGTATGGCTTTAGTAGCGCACACCAAATAGCTTTTTAGTGGCGGTGGTGGCGGTGCATCCAAACCTAAGGTCGGGCTTTGCACTTGTAGCCACACCAATTGAAGCGGCGTGAGAAAGAGATTAAGAGCTATAAAATGCTCCTTATCGTTCTGTTTCTCACGCTGTTTGAGGTGTGGGCTACCGTTTCAATCCCTCTTGCTTCTCCTCCTCATTCTCCTTCTCCTTCTCACTCTGATTTATTTGTGGGCTACCGTTTCAATCCCTCTTGCTTCTCCTCCTCATTC
>Ga0114962_10004473_pt1 | contig 11130 bp, 9 predicted proteins | sample C_130820_MF_Meta_FD_87017 | JGI IMG/M metagenome (GOLD analysis project Ga0114962, IMG submission 87017) | Freshwater microbial communities from Lake Croche, Canada to study carbon cycling - C_130820_MF_MetaG | ecosystem: Environmental > Aquatic > Freshwater > Lake | place: Lake Croche, Canada...
CCAATCGGAGTCGGCAACGCATTGCTGCAACTGGCTGCCGCAGCCAATGGACAGGCCCATGTCGCACAGGCACACCTGGTACTCAACGCGCAGGACAACATTGGGCAGACTTTGACCGTGCAACCCGCACTGATACCCGTGCTCAACAGCGCCCAAATTGGCCCGGTGGTAGATGGTTTGTCGCGGACCAGCACTCAAGGTACGGCCCGCACGGCTTGCCTCGCCGCCGCCGCGACCCTGCCTGGGAGCCTGTTGCCTTGTGTTCAAGGCAAACCCGGCCAGACACGATCGTTGATGCGGATAGCAGCCAAGACCGGCACGCCTGTCTTCAGCGCGGACCAAGGTGACAAAAAGTCGCTGACGTTGACCCAATGGCACGCCGGGTGTGCCAGCGTGCGGCGAGAGCTTGCCGCCTTGTCTAAACGCAATCCGCATTGGTACAGCGTCAACAATGAGGCGAACAAATGCAACATGGTGCCAACCAAATGGTTCGCCTTTTTGCTCAGTGCCCCGGGAAGCAACACGTGGGACAAAGTAGTCGTTGTCCTGGTCGGCGAGCGCAACTGGAATCAACGCACCGGGTTGATTGACAGTCCCAACGACCGCGACGCCCCCAACGTGGCAGCTGAAGCGGGTCTGGCCGTCGCCAACATCCTGTATCGCCCGTAAGTAAGTTCGTATTGCAACTTCATAACCAATCACTCTGGAGCCCGCTATGGAAGCCGATCACCCGCCCACTTCCCCACTTGCCGTGTATCCACACTACAGCCACGCCGATCGATGGGCCGATTTACGCGCCTTTGTCCACGATGCTCTGGCCGACGCGATGCACAGCAAGGCTGCGTTGCAAGGCGCACAAACCAGCCTCAGCCTGCTGGTTAGTGGTCGGCACTTGCCAACAAAACCTGACGAACTGCAGCGCCAGCTTGAAACTTTATCGGTCGAACTGCGCCGCTTGGGAGTTCCGCACGCAATACACAAAGTGGTCCCAGGCGATCCAGAGCCTGCCAACCACCAGTTGCGTATCTCCTTGCTGCCTAGGTGAGCCAGTTTTTCAATTCCGTCCGTATTTGTATTTAAGCCGCAATCCTGCGGTGACTCTCCAGGAGAAATTTTCATGAACACACGAGTCTTAAAGCCCACCAACGCCATGCCCAGATTCCCCCAAACTGAGGTCGAACCCAAACAGCGGGGCACCGGCTTTATGGACAGGATTTTTGGCAACAGTCGGTCCCAAGTGCCGGTCTGTCGCACTGAGCCGCTCACGGCCCCCAAAGACCCTATTGTTAAGGTCTCGCCGCCGCTAGAGGGTAACTTCTGGGTCGAGAGCTTTTTCAATGCCTTGACCGAAGCAACGACGCTGTTCGCTAAACGCCACGTGGAGTTGGTGGCACAAGAGGACCCCAGCACTGTCTACAAAGTTCGCGAGGTCAAGATCGAATGCAAAGACGCCCCGGCGCAATTCCATCGCGACGTCTTGTCCCTGCCCGCGCTGGTTCGCAACCGCGTGGTTAAGAGCCGCATGCAAAAGGCACCTGGAGCAGAGTACCTGATGCTCAACGACTTCTTTGGATCCACCATTGCGGCTGACGTCACCCTGCTAGAGGGCCAAGTGGTGCAAACCATGGTGTCGTACTCAGGCAGTCGCTTTATCCTCAAGTTCGCGTTTGAAGGTGACTACGTAACCCGTATCGATGTGCCAATCACACCGCCACAAGTGGTGGCGCCTGCCACACCATCCACCACGCCACCAAGTGCCGCGCCTGAGCTGCAGTCGAAATTGCCTGATGCATTCGGCGATGAAATAAAGCTCGACCCAAGTTACCCGCGCGAAACCGTGCTGCGTGCCTTCACCACTGAGCCAGCAATGAACTCCCATCGTGAAACACAACTCAGGCCCAAAGTCGCTGCCACAGTGCAGCCCGTGGCCAATATTCGCCTGCGCAGCATCGAGAACGAATTAGTGCTGCCCCTGATGGAAGATGAGTTTCCTTACACCATTGGCCGCCATCACAGCTTTAAGGGCTATAGCGTGCGTGGTCAACACGATCATCACGCCAGCCAAGTGCTGCATGAAGCGGAGGGCGTTGGCTATTCAAGCTTTGTCTCCCGTGAGCACTTGGTGCTGCACAGCTTTGATGCCAGCACCAAGCAATTTCAAGTCTCTACAACCAAGGGCAAGAACGGGACTTTCTTCAGAGCTGCCACCATGCCTACTCACTTCTTGTTGCCGTTGTCCGAGATGGCAAAAGGAGAATGGCTAAAGCTCGGCGGTGCCAGCGGCGACGGTATTCTTGAACTTCGTATCGAGGCCGTATGAGATCCATTCGCACAGCCCATACTGAGCCTGGCATGAATTTCCAGTCTCACACGCTACTCGTTACCGATCAATTGGCTTTACGCGGGCTATCGACGGTGACTCTGGCTGATTTTTACTGCACGACAAGGCAAGCGCTCGACATGCGCTTGTCAGATTGTGGAGGTGATTGCTTCCCAGGCTGGCAACTTGGCTGGGCGCAAGTCATTGGCAGTCGTCATCCCAAGTTTACCGAGGATAGCGTGGCGTATGCCAGCCGTGTACCTATTGGCGGTGTACTGGGAAACACCCATACCATGTACCTGGCGGTTGCGGATGGCGTTGGCGGCGGGAGTCGTGGCGAGATCTGCAGCGAGGCACTGACCAGTCACTGTGTTGCACTCCCCGAAGAATTGCTTGGACATCCCGATGCCATCGCGCGGTGGATGGAGCTGGCCGAGCCCCAAGTGCAGATGAAGCTGCGCGAAGTCAGCCCGTCTCCTGGGGCATCAACCTTGGCTTCTGCCTGGTTTCAACCAGTCGAGCCCGGCGCCCGAGCCGTACATGGTTACATCATGCGCGTGGGTGATGGACGGATCTACCGCTTCGACGGCCAGCAGGTGACGGCGCTTACCGATGATCAAACTTACGCCGCTGTGGGTGAAACGCCACCCGAAGGCGCAACACCTGGGGACCCTGCACGCATGATAGGAACCGGGTTCATGGGTCAACCTGAGCTGCTGGCAATTGAACTGGCCTTGGGCCACACGCTTTTGCTTTGCTCTGACGGTCTTCATCGGGGTCTTTCGGAGCAGCACATGGCAGAGCTTCTGCTGGAAGGGGGCGACTTGCGCACCAGTGCTTTGCGCTTGGCGCAGGCTGCCAGGCTGGCGGGAAGTGATGACGATATCACGGTACTTTTGGCAAAGTTTGACCCTAGGGATGAGCGCGTTCGCCCATCTGCGAACAAGCCCTCGCGCAGCCTGTTCAAAAATATATTCTCTTAATCCACAAGAGATTCTCAATCTAAAAGGAGAATGGTTCGTGTCGACACCCGTAAATCCAGCTCAGCCCAAGATGTCTAAAACTGACCAGAGTAGCCAATTGGTGGAGGAATTTCACGTCTTGACCAGAGTCGTTACGGGTGATAGGGGGCAGGTCATTTGGTCTTCGGTACGCCACAGGCGCAAATGTCCGCCAGAGCAACAAATTGGCTACCCGAGACGATTCAACTGCGTACGGACTGAGGGGATCGAAGAGCCAACCTCCAAAGACCTGAGCCAGTTTTTGAAAGTGCTACGTAGCCTTCTATGCCAGGGCACTTCGCGTTGGCAAGACGCCGCAACTAGGAGAGTCACATGAACAAGCGACAAGAGGTTGAATTTCAAGACGAGAACGAATCGGATGGTATCGCTATCGATGAAGTGACAGTTAAACTGCCATCTTTAAAAGTTAAACGGCCAGCGGATGAAGCGTTGACCGCCGCCTTGCTTGCATATAGGGAAAACCCTCAGAGTATTGACAACCACAACGCATTATTGGTGCTGATTTTCCAGTCAGTAGACGTGCAGGCGAGAAATCTAGTATTCAAGAGATTTAATACTTTAGAGCACCGAATAGATGAACTAGTAAACCGGACACGCAAACGCATAGAAAACGAGGAGGTTGGTAAGTCGGACGATCATCAAGAAGACGATGCGGAAGATTTCCAGATGGAGGCGAACGATTCGGAAAGCGGTGCCACAAGTGAAGTGACGAATTTGCAATTACTCGCAAATTTTGAATTTCGCCGAAACGGTCGAAGTATTTACAACTATGTGCAGCAAAAGACTTTAGACATCGCTAGAAATATGGAAACCGAGGTATTTATTCGGGATGGTGGATTTTTTTCTAAGGAAATGAAGGCCAAATTTCAAGAGTTGCAGTTTCAGAATACAGGAAAGAAAGGTCTTCGAAGTGGGACGCATGTCGAAACACCGTTGGAGCCAGTTGATGATGATGACGACCTACGGCCAATTTCGTACCCCGCAGGTTATAAAGTTTCAGAAACACCAATGCGGGAGTCTCATTTACGTGTGAATTCGTTGGCGCAGAAACTTTCCTCCATGGCTGTAGATATGGTTGGAAAGACAGTTTCATATGTAGATGAAAACGGTACCAAGACCTCTAGTGCACGTTTAACAGAAAAACATAGAATCATTTGGCTGGCATGGTTGGGTTTGGCAGATCCCACATTCATTGATATAAGTGAAGAAGAATTGGCCTTAAGGCTCGGAAAGGGGAAGGCAACGGTTACGCGAGGTTCAACCCGTGTATTCGCATACATGTTGCAACATTCGGATTTTCCGAAGATTATGGTTTTAATGAAACCAAATCGCTATTTTAACGAAGAAGTTGGTTCGACGGAAATGCTGGCACTGCAAGCTGCGTTGAGCAGACCCGGGGGTAAAGGATTCTTCAGAACCTGTGTCCACAAGTGGTTGGGTGAAAATACATGATTGATTTCACCGAAATTCTATATTTTTCGTTTGAGACAGCAGCAACCGCTGAAATTTTGGTATTTGTAAGTTCCGGTGCGCATAATATTGCGGATGTTTTTCGCATTGACTGCGTCAATAGAGCAAATAGTTTTTCACAGTTTGAGTGGTTGCCATGAGTCGCCGCGTAAATGCCATAAAGAAGTTGCTGAATAGGCAATGCGATCTCAGTTCACTTTTAGAGCGGCGTCATGGGAACGAAGTAACAATTGAGCGTCGTTACGACGCTGGAAAGATTCGAATTATCAAGTCATACTCTGGTGGACTGATGCCTCTCCAGAGTATTGAATTTAAGCTGTTAAGCCACCACCAACTTCCGAAAAACTTTCAACATTTGGTTAGATATCAACAGAACAGCAACATGAGTGGTCCCGAGATCCTCATGCGTGATTGCGGACTGGATCTAGATGATTGGGTGGAAATTTTCGGATTTAATGATGGTAGTCCATTTAACGACCTTGGCACTTTGCTGTCTGTATGGAGACAGATTCTCTTCGCACTTCATGAACTTCATTTAGCCGGATTTGTTCACTGTGACGTGAAGGCTGACAATGTCTGCATACCATATGCAAAACTTGAGAACGCCAATGGGGACAGCGATTCTCTTTTTGGGGAGATTGATTTAGAAAAACTGACACTAATCGACTTTGCATTGTCTTTGCAACCTATCAATGGAATCGATCCACGGGGTTGCTATGTTGACCATGGTGAACCTTTGATTCGGCCGCACGGACAATATATGTCTGGGCAGTATTTGAAGAATATAAAAGAGGCTCAGCGATTGTTTGTTGCCAGCAACGGTTTGGCAAGTGGTCACCCAGCTTGGATAAAACTACTAAATCGAATTGACTGGCGTTCTGATATTTTTAGCCTTGGCTGGCTGATTCATAAGCATCTGTATTCCTGGAAAATGGCACATTCCACTTTTAGCAATCAAAAGGAAAAGTCGCTATTTTTATTCACAACTGAACTGGCTCAAAAATTAGTCAATGTAGATCAAGCCAGTGATGTCAATAATAATTTAATTCACACCGAAATAATTTCAAACATAGACCAAATAATTGGCAAACAAGTTAGGAGAATACCGTTTCGCGTGACCAATGAAAATAACTTGGAAATATTTCATGAATCGTCTCCTCTGCAAAATGGCTTTAAAACACCTTCTCGTCTCATTAATCCAGTTTACAAACCCAACGGAGCAAATATGAACTACGCTATTGACGGCAACAACGTATTGTTGAATTTAATCGTCGACGGTAAACCTTCCATTCGTCTCTTTGCAACTTTATTGCTAAGCCTTAAGGATCGAAATTACGATTTCAAACTGTTTTTCGATGATAGCATTGAACGTAGAATGAATGAACGAGATGCGCATTCGGATTGGAAATCATTAGAGCGCGCACTTGCTACGGTTGGGATAAGACCACATTTTTCCAGACGTGCTGATACTCCCATAGAAGAGTATTGCTTTGTCAATACCGCAGCATTAATTAACGCACATGACAAAATTGACTCGTGGACTCGTAAACCAAAAATCATACATCGCGCCAGAGTTGGGCGAAGCAAAAATAACATTCAACTTGAATTGAGGGATAGCCAGGGGAAATTCATCTTTCACGCTATCGCAAACGCAAAGTTTTCCTTCGGCGATTTGGAATTTCCATCTTTAGTCGCAGAAGACGTAAACTTGGATAAATCACTCTTTAGAGGTCAGCATGATCCTGTTGGCTTGACTGAAGCAACGTTGCTTGTATTTGCTCTTGATGCGTCGCAGAGCATGACTCACACAAATACATACGATGGGCAATCCAAGAAGAGTCATCTGAATAACATAATGAAGCAGGCATTGAAGACGCTTAGTATTTCACCAATATCACATGGACTGTATATTGCAATATCGAGGTTTTCGAACGACGTGTCGCAGATCCAGTGTCCAGCTGCGGACTGTGTTGGGTTTGCTAGTGTAGATGCATGGAATAAGGATCTATCAAAATTCGACTACATGGAAGGCGCAGAGCATGGATATACGAATATAAGGCTTGCTTTATTGCGATCTAAGGAACTTATACAGGATGTGCTGTTTAACGGGGAAGAAGCTGATCGGATAGCTGATGGATGGCGCGTAGCAATTGTATTGATCACAGATGGGCGGCATGTTGTCCCGCAGGAGGACGGTACGAATGAAACTGAGCGTCAGGTAATAGAGGAGGTCATAGATATTGATTCTGGTGCAGCCGGGTTGATTGACAGCAGAATCGACGTAGCATGTGTTGGTATTGGTAACGATCTGAATATTGATCTTTTGTCAAAGGTAGCATCTGAATGCACTGCGCTTCAAATGCGCATGGCAGCAAGAAAGAAGATTGATTCTCTGCTAATTGGAGGAAGTTTGTTTGTCAAGGTCGATTCCGGAGATGTGAATTTCGGCAGTGTTATTCGCACCTTTATTGATGTTGTTTCTGGCAGTGCGTAAGTGAATTTACTATATTCTTTTGCTTTATATGCAAACCAAAGGATGGTATTTTAAAAGGCAAGCGTATTAACTAAATGAAGCAATAAGGGGAGTTTCATGTTTGATAAAGACTTGGAGGCAACATTGCAACGTGCTTCTTTGAGGGCAAAGCAATCTTGCAGCGAGTTCATCACGGTTGAGCATCTTTTGCTTGCGGTTCTTGACGACAAAAATGTGATCAACGCATTACTAGCTTGTTCGGCTGACATTTCGGATCTGCGAACCTCACTGCACAGTTTCATCTTCAGTAAAAAGCTATCATTGCCAACTCCTGGAGATGAGAGTATTAAGCTCTCAGATGTCGGGAAACACGTGATTCAACGTGCGAGAGATGCAGTTCAGTCAGCACCTTCTCAAAAAAGAGCGGTTTCTACTGTAGATCTGTTGGTGGCAATACTTGGTGAAAGGAGTACCCGCGCTTACCAGTGTTTGAAGCATCAAGGAATTGAGCAGTTAGATATATTGGAGTATGTTAGGATTGGTGCCGCCAGAAGCAAAAGTAGCTCAATTAGTAATCTGAATGGCAATGAAGGCAGTGATGGAAAAACTGGAGTTCAGATTTTGAAAAAAATGACCACACTTCAAATGAAAAGCTTTGATTCATCGAGACAAGATGTCATCGTTAATGTTGACGAAGAAGACGAACTGAATCGGATTGGGGGATTTGGTACGGTCTGCAGTGTTGAAGGTCTTGATGGGTATATTGCCAAAAGACTTGATTTAAAGGAACGAGTAGCTCCAGGTCATGCGAAAAGATATCTAAAACATGTAAATTTGGCTAAGAAAAAATTGGGCGATGAAAGGAAAAAAGCTCATCCACTCACTCAAAGGTGGATTCAAGAATATCTTGATGAAATTCTCAATCATTCATTGAGCACGCACTGGTGTTTCGAACTGGATGCTAATGATTACGTTATTGCGATTTGGTTTCTCTTACCTCGGGCCATGGGTAAGGATTTAAACGAACACTTTAAGGACGATAGGAATTACCCCCCTCCCATTGAGGATAGGATTCAGATTGCATATGATTTTGTTATGCGGATGCGAACTCTCAGGCGTCCCGGACTCGTGCATTTGGATTGTACGACCGACAATATACGACTAGATAAAGAATCACGTAGGTTGGTTATGATCGACCTTGATGGGTGCGGTATTGAGAAGCAAGAAACGGCAAATCATGCAAATAAAGATGATTGGGACGCGTTTCCAATCACATTAGGGAAGCAGGAACGTGTCGTTAGGGTCCCGCCGTGGTATCCACAAGAAGGAATTCGATGTGGTCCAAATGAAGGGAACTACAAATACGCAGAGCGATGGGTAGCCTTGGATACCATAATTCGGATTTTAACTTGGAGTTCAACTGGTGTTTTTGGTTGGCTTCCAGATGATGTTCGCAAAGAGTTGTCGGCTAGTTACGGCAATGTTAAAAGGGCATTGTTGCCACACGTTGTAGCTGAACCTGATCCCTTAAAGGCAACTGACATGTGGCGTTCAACATACCCAGTCGAATTAGCGACATTAGCTTCAATCCATCATCCTCTTCGTGCAGTCAAAGAGAGCTATTGGACGGATCTAAAACAACCTAAGTGCCTTACTTTTTTTTCAAATCTGGCGCAGGTTGCCTTTTTCGATCCTAAGCACCTGCGTGGAGAAAAACTAGAAGGTAGAGATAGAAATAAAAAAATATACGAATCACCATATGACATGTTCGCTAGGCATCTCCATTGAAAGGGCGGGTCATGATTAATATTGCAAGTGCAATGATTGAGTTCCCTGATAAAGGTGAGGATCGTATATTAGTAAGGAAATTAGCGGGAGCGTACCTCTTGGCAGTAGCAGATGGACTGACCGGCGATAACGGTAGAGCTGCTGCTGAGTGGGCGAAGCAATTTTTGGAAGTTACTAATAATACCGAATCCGCACGAGATGTTTTCGAAGCCTTAAAGAGTTCGCTTGCAAATGAATCAAGAACGTTTGAAGACAGTCGAACGACTCTTTCGTGCGGTATTTTGTCGGAAACTGAGAAATTCGGAATCAAGAGTTTGCAATTTGATTTTTTTGCTATTGGTGACTCGCCCATTTGGCGGCTGGTTCGAAATCGCAACGGAAAGCATCATTACCAACGTTATCTAATCCATGGGGGCCCATATCCAGCGGAGACTTCCAAAGTTTACTCAACATTGAGATTAAAAGAAAAAGATATTTCGGGGAACGTTGCATTTGGGTCAGCTGAATTTGGTGAAGGCGAAGTGTTGGTGGTATGTAGTGATGGCATCCCGGAACGGCAAGTAATGGTGCGAGATTTTGACAACACCTCCGAGACCTACCTTCCAAAGTTGTGCCAACAGCTGTTTGACCCTTCGCGTTATCATGATGCAATGCTTCAAACTGTCTTGGCGGGGTATGAGAAAAGTGAGCTTCTATATGATGACACGTCTATTATTGTTGCTAGACTCGATAAAAAACCAGCACGCTTTCTAAACAAATCGGACGGGGCAGATTTTGACGAATGCGACATAAATTCTGATTTTGAGGTCCTCTCTAATTTTCGGACTACTCCTGAATCGAACACACAAGGACCACCTTCGAAAATTCTCGTTGCGGATAATCGCGGTTTGCCGGACAAGCAGGTAGACCTCGATGGACATAGTCTTAGTATGAATGACGCAGATCAAGCATTCGATAGCATCAAGCAGGGCCAGCATGAGGCCATCACCCATGCAAAAGCAAAGGGCAAAAAGGACTCCGGCGTCAAGCTGTATCAGCCATATGCCGTGGACGTTCCAAGCCTGCGCAAACGGCTGAGCCTTACCCAAGAGCAGTTTGCGGCGCGCTTCGGCTTTTCGGTTACGACTTTGCGGCGCTGGGAACGTGGTAACCGCTCACCCAGTAGTGCTTCATTGGTGCTACTTAACGTTATTGACCGAAATCCGGATGCAGTGTTGATGGCATTGCAATAGCAGGCTGATTGTCCCTAGGCCCAAAGCTCGCAAGCATGTGGACAAGAAGCAAATGAAACCAATGCTGGACTTGCGCGCAGTTTGCAGTGTGGTTTGAAGGCTCTCTGGCAGGCTGGGGGTACTGGTTTCGATGCAGCAATTGAATCACAGGGCTGCGCAAACTAGCCCGGTCAGCGCTAGCCGACGTAATCAATTCAAAGGAAATTCCATGAACAAGGCCCTGTTGATCTTCGTGCTGCTTGTTTTCGGTGCCCTGACCGGGTACACCTTGCTGCATTACGGCGGGCTGTTCGCCTGGCTGGTCTTCTACACACGCGACCCTGCCAGTTGGCAGATATTTGCCGACTTGGTGATCACCATGTGTTTGCTGCTGGTCTTCATCCGGCGCGACGCGCAAGCCCACGGCCGCCCATTCTTGCCATGGGCAGTGTTCAGCCTGTCAGTGGGTTCGTTCGGGCCCTTGCTGTATTTCATTTCGGCAAAGAAGCGCATCGCAGACTGAGGGAATGAACTGGCCTATCCGTAACCCGCGCAAGCACACGAAAGCAAGGATACGGAAACCAAGCCGCCATGGGGTAGGCTCTGCCACTTAGCCAACATTGCATGCGACGCATGGGTGCAAATGCGCTGGGAACATCGCGTGCAATGCCCCCTTCACAAGCAAAAGGACACCCCGGATGATTCACACACTCACCGCCTTAGGCGGCATGCACGTGGCGCCGCACCATTTGGCCGCGCAGGCTGGACGCGATGTGTTGCGCGACGGCGGCAACGCGGTCGAGGCCATGGTGGCGGCAGCCGCGGCCATTGCCGTGGTCTACCCGC
>Ga0114962_10004476_pt1 | contig 11128 bp, 10 predicted proteins | sample C_130820_MF_Meta_FD_87017 | JGI IMG/M metagenome (GOLD analysis project Ga0114962, IMG submission 87017) | Freshwater microbial communities from Lake Croche, Canada to study carbon cycling - C_130820_MF_MetaG | ecosystem: Environmental > Aquatic > Freshwater > Lake | place: Lake Croche, Canada...
AGGGGCAGCAACAGGGGGTGCGGGTGCTCCCAAGGGCCGTTAAAGGGTCCAATAAAACAAAATAACATAATAGAATAGACAATGGATACCCTGCAGAAGTTACTGGCGGTGCCCTCCTGGGCCATTGACTTTTGCCCCCTCTACCTGATTGTTGCGGCCGTGGCCGTTGTTGCAAACGTGGGGGTTCTCGCTTCTCTTTTGTTTATGGGCCCTCTCGCCAGAGCAGCCCTTGCTTCCACTATGAAAATGTCCCTGATTGGCGTAGTGGTAGCGCTTATCCTCAACTCTGTCGTCATTGGCTTCATGGGCTCTCTTCAGTTCTGGGTCTGTAAATCTGCCTTGACCCCGACCCCAAAGCAGGCGGAGGCCTTTTCCGTCAAGTGCAAGACCACGCAGGACTGCACAGCGGTAGCCGGACTTCCCCAGGGCACTGCCTGCACATGTGGCGCGCGGGGCGTCTGCGGAAGCTGCATCTTTCAGAACAATATGGAGCCGCATCTGTTTTCTGGAAGTGATGGCGGTATTATGCCCTATGAAGGATTTCGTGTCCGGGCACCCTTTTCGTCATCCGCCTCTAGGAAGCAGTAACATGACACGCTCCACAGGAACCCATACTCATACGAAGACTTGATCGGCTAGTGCCATCCGTAAGACACTGGCCGATCATCAACCACAGCAATCATTCATTATGTAGGAATAAGAAATCCATCTTCATCGCAGCAGGGATTTGGAATGATGACTGGCTCTGGCTGCACGCAACAAGGCTTCATGGCCGGTGGGACAGGAATCTCCGCAATCGGCATATTGTTGGCCGTCGTTGTATCCACCCGCGTGGCCGGATCAACTGCACAGGAACAATCGGGGCCCGGAATGGTAGACAAGGTTGCCTGAATGCCACAACAGGGAAGCCTGCCCCCCTGGTAGGCAGCCGTCATGGGGACCCCCTCCGCATCATAGGTGATTCCTGCGACTCTGTCCGGAGAACAGCAGCCAGGCACGGTAATCGTTCCAGAAAGAGGTGCACAGCAAACACGGGAATCCCTGAGACCATCAGTAGACCACTCCTGCTGCTGTCCATCCCCGTTGCGCCCGTTGTAGGGCCCTCCTGATGGCACTCGAACCTCTGAAGAATGCCAGTGAAGAGTCTTACAGCAACTGGGGGTTGTGGAGGTCGTCAGGGTGGGGACAGGATTTTTTGAATTTCTATATCGCAGCACTGCCGTTCGTTGGCTGGCATCCCCGTAGATGGACGGCCCGTAGGTTCTAGGGAGCGCTTGTATCTTCCTGCGTAAATATTCCGACGAACTGCTGCTCATCACCTCCTCTCTATTGCTATTTTTATCGGAGATGAGGCCGACAGGGCGGAGCAGGTGGATAGGAGGATGCCAGCGGAGGGATGACGCTGGCGGGACAAGGCGCTAGAGGAACCGGTTTCCTAAAAAATGTTGTGGTAGGCGAGACATTTCCCCGCAGGATAGCAGTTTGTCTGCGTGTTGTGGCCTCCGATGAACTCTGGCCCCGCACAACCGTTGCAATCTGATCGATACCACGAATGCGCGGCACACTGCGATACTGATGAAGTGCAACAGGGGGAGTTGTGACATAGGGATAGGGACTCAAGGGTGTTGGGCTAAACGCTTGAAATGGGGTGAAGGTGCCCTGGGTGGGCCCTACCGTAAATGAACACGGATTGGATGATGCCTGTAGTTGATTCACTGTATAAAGGGGGCACGTTGCAACAGAGGCCAGAAGATAGTTTTGTTCCGTAGGAGTGCTATATGCAGGAACCGTGAGGGTTATCATGAGGATCATTGATGCAGGTTGTTGTGAACAGCTACCGGCCGTGCTGACTGTGATTGGCAGATAGGGAGTTGTCTGCAAGGCGGTCAGGACGGATCCCGCAAGCGTTACAGACCCTCCTATGTTGAGTGGAAGAGAAAACAGAAGCGGGGATCCATCCACCGCCTGCACATAGCTGGTCAAATCGACCGCACATCCGTGAGAGATCGTGAGAAGCAAGCGCGCCGAGCCACCTGATGAAACAGGCAGGCGTTCGACTCTAAAACTAGTGGGGGGCAGCGGTATAGAGAGTTTTGTTACAGTATTATCATGTGTATTACTAAATAACACTGCTGAACTATCGGGGTTAATGGCTAATGCAAATGGATAGCCTCCTATAGGAACGACTGCGATGACTGCATATGTTACAGCATTAAACTGAGTTACAGTATTCACCGACTTTGATACAACCCATACGCTGGAATCCGGGCTAATCGCGAGTGCATACGGTGCATATATGTTGATGGTATGTAGTAGAGAGCCTGATGCGCTAGAAATCACAGAGATGGTGCCACTGTCATAGTTTGCAACCCACAAGGTTGAGTTATCTGAACTGATCGCAATATCATTGGGGCTAGTTCCTACGGTATAAGTATCAATCACTGTCTTTGTTATACTGCTTATCTTGGAGACTGTGCCGCTACTATTATTAACTACATATACATATAAACTATCACTACTTACTACCAGTTGGATAGGTCGTAGTCCTACGTGTATGAAACCACCGACTGTAAAGGATGCCACATCAATATAGGAGACAGTCCCATTGCCATTATTCGCAACCCATACGGTAGAGTTATCGGGACTTACTGCAATCCCCTCGGGGAAGTTTCCTACTGGTAGCGAGCCGCTGATGGTATTAGTAGCAATCTCAATGCGAACAACAATATCATTAATACCATCAATGGTGGTCGAGGCCCATATATATGTATTGGAGGGATCTATTGCGATTTCATTCAGTTCCCCTCCTACCGCTGCTACAAGAATGGTCGCTATAATCGTATTCGTGGCCTGATCAATGCGAACTACGCTATCGAGCGTCCCCACCCATGCTGTGGAACTATCGGGGCTGATTGCAATACTAAACGGGCTGTTGCTAATGTCAATGGAACTACTACAATCCTGATACGGGGGCGGGGGCTGTATAGTCACAGGCAGTGGGGAGGATCCACAAACCGGTATTCTGACAGCATAGGTTGCTAGTTCCTTTGTTGCCTGTTTCAAAATGCAGCTCTGTTTGTCAAGAATCCGTGAGCTCTCTGCATCCGTCATCCTTAGTCTGTGAAAACAAAATAAGGGCTTCCTAGTAGGGACTCCATGACACTCATGCTAACAATGGGAATCGGCGCAGTGGTTGGGATTGTGATTGTAATAGTGGCAGGACTCTCATTTGTGGTTGACAAGGCGGTTGCCAATAAGATGATGTGGTATGTTATCATCGCGGCGATCCCGCTGTTTCTAATGTCATTGATCATCTGTTTTGACTGTGTTGTGATCCATCCGCGGGAAGCCTTTGAAGCCTTTGACGGCATGGAAGCCTTTGACGGCATGGAAGCCTTTGACGGCATGGAAGCCTTTGACGGCATGGAAGCCTTTGACGATACAGACCCCCTCCAGACACTCTTCCATGAGATCGGAGACGCAGAGGACGCTGTTTGTAAACTGATTACTCGCACAGATGAGTTCATTCAGGGAACTGTAGGAACTCCTGGAATACAGAATCCAACCCTGGTATCGGATGCACAGCGGCAGGCCCGGTTCTCGGTGGGGTCCTCGATTACCATCTGCCCCGCCACAGGCATTCCTGAAACGGAAACACTTCAGGATGCGGATCAACGCCTGCAACGCTTAGAGGCTACGCTCAACTCATTTTCGGGGCCGCGGATTGAGAAGGTCTGGCAGCAGAGTGTGGAATGCTTTGTGCCTCTAAATGCGGATATCAATGGATCCTCCCTTTCGCTGGCCTCTTTGCAAGAGCGGCTGATGGGGGTGCAGACAGCAATCACACTGCAACAGGGAAAGTGGATCAAAGAGATCGATGCAAAGAAGGCAGCGCTTCAACGGGGAGAAGCATCTGACTGTGATAAACAAAAAGGGATTGCTGCACAGAAAGCGTCTCAATCGGTATCTGGCTCAGGCTCGCATGAATAAGTCTGAGCGTGTGCTTAGGCGTGAGTCTGAGGAACATAATACCAATCTGCCTGGAGACCTGGATAGGATTCCTGCAGCGAAGCAACCACCGCCCCCTCCGTGTCTGTAATATAAGGCTGTTCAAACTCCATGACACGAACACGCTTCGGGTGCTCTGTAAGACGCTGAATCTTGCTCCAGAACTCTGGAGTCAGGGATCCATGTGCATTCAGGCAGAGGGCCTTCGTATAGTTAGGAAAGACAAGCAAACTGTAGTCGGTATAATAATCCGCATTCGTTCGAATAGAAATACCAAAGAGGTCACTGGGACTGCACCGAATACCATAGACAAGCATGTTGTGATACTCATGATTGTCTATGGGATAGGGACCTGTCAAGTTTAGGGCTTACGAATACCGGCTTTTACATTCCTGCGAACATTACGAACGGCCTCCTCTGCTTCCAGCCACCCTCTTGTTCTGATAAGATCCGCGCAAGCCTCTGTTGCTCATCCTCGGCCATTATGGTATATGGGTTCATTCTCTCGCTCGGGTCTAAGAGTTTAGTATGTGCTTATTTTGAAAAGAGTCAGCAAGGGGGATGTCAATCCGAAGCTACGGCTTTTTATCCATTGATCTCGAGGATGATCTATCCAATATATGCGAAGTGATACCGCGAGCCCGTGAAATTGCGAGGCTCGGAAAATCGCAGACCATCCAAGGTGAGCCTTGGCGATTTCTGGATCGTAGTCTCATAACTCCTGGTTCCTATGTGGGGTGGCATATGAATGGGCTCTATCGCGAAGGATCCTATGGTAAGATCTATAAGGCAGATCGTATGGTTGTCACCCGGAGAGCGGATGAGCGCTTTGATGTCACCGAGGCCCCGATTGAAGTGATTGTGAAACAAACGAGTCCCCCTGTGGGTTCTACGATTCTCCCGGCTGAGGATATTACTGCACATACATCGGAAGCATTGTTGCATGTTCTATCATGGCAAACTATGCAGGACACGGCACTACCATCTGCTATCCCGCGTCCCTATGAGGTCTTTGGAGATTACAGTGTTGATCTTGGAGGCTGGCTCACCATGTCGATGTGTATGTCCTATGTGCAAGGACGGACGCTCTATTCCTACATGCAGCGAACCTGGAAAAAGGATACCAAGGAAGCCAACAGTCGATTTCTGATTGAACTGTTGGGCCAGCTCGCGTTCATCCTCTATCATCTGCAGGCGGGACTGCGCCTCAATCATCGGGATGTCAAGATCAATAATATCATGATCCGGCCGCGCTCCCCTAGAGACCCCATGATACTTGAGTTGAGTGGGTCCTCTTTACCAATCTCTTGCGAACTGACGCTGATTGATTTTGGATTTGCCTGTGTGGGATGTCCGCCCCCGCTGCCGCCGGCCACCGCCTTTCAAGCAGGGTCGTGGTTCCCGATGCGAGATGTCTGTTGTAAGAAGGGGCGCGATATGGCGCAACTGCTGTTCTGTATTCATTGCTATTTTCCGCTGGAGGACTATATTACGACCTCCCTGTGTGCGGAAGTTAGGTCATGGCTGCAGATTCCTTGGAGTGGCGGCGTTGCGAACGCACTCCGAGGATTTACGAAAGAGGGGCGGCCCGCCAGTGGATCGGTCTGTTATGATACAGGGATCTATGAGTTTTTGAGGCGGCCGGAAGTGGATCCTATTAGTTGCGAACCGTTGCGGATCTTTGCGGCTTGCACAGTACTTGCCTTGTAAAGGAAGGAGACGCCTGTTACGGTAGATTCAGTTGATATTGAAGATGGAGCAGAAAATAGGCATCAATATTTGAATCGATCCATTTATACATTTCTTCCAGTGTCTTGCCTGGTTTATACGCAACACTATAATATGCAGGATCTGGAATACCGACAAAGTTAGTACCTGGACCACCACCTACAGTTTTAGGATGGACGTAAAAGGGAGCGGGTGCAGGAGATGGATATAAATCTTCTAGGAAGTTCCCATTAAGTTTAGCAATAAGAAGTTTCGCGGCAAGGATCCCCAACTTGTTTGCATCATCCGTCGCAGCCGGTGGGACCGATCCAACAATTCTTGAAAGAGTAAAGGAGTTCGAAGCAGGAACAAACTGTGCAGAAAGTGTCGTAAAAAAATCAAAGAAAAAATCAGTTACTGTATAGGGATCATAATAATCAGGCACGGCAACAGGGGCAGGTAGAGGGGTAGTTAGAAAGACAGGCCGTCCTCCAAGAACCCAGCCATCCTGCACTTCTTTCCCAGTCCGCAGCATTGTAGTTGCATATACATGCTGTGATAATCGCTCAACTAAAATACGTAGATTTGTTTCTTTTTCATTAACATCTGCAATAGATCGCGGTGCTACTGCCCGTGCAGGTAATGGATGAATCCTATTAATATCATTTAGTAGTGTTGGTATATCTTTATACATTCGTATAATATGTGATACTTCTTCTGGCACTATGGATTCTAACCGTTGCGGATTTATCATACATCCTTCTAACTCCGCAACTATCTTAGTATATAGTATTCTTGGGCCACCAACAGGCATAACTTTATCTTTTTGGCGTAAGCTAAACATTTCTTCCATTTTATTTGTTGGTATGACTGCCTTAAAATTAGTCCCTAGTCCCATATTCATCACTGCTTCAAACTGGATCATGAGACGCACGAATAACTGTTGCAAGAATGCATAATCCAACTTGAGTTTATCCGCATACTCTGTGACAAGATTCGTTAGTTCTTCTCCCTGAAGTGCATCAATCTCTGCAGCGGTAGTGTATGAACTACCTGCTCTGGTGAGTGGGGTAACAGGAGGAATAGGTCCCCCCCCTGCTGGTGTAAATCCGGTGAGAAGGCGCTTCAAAAATATGCGTTGCACATGGGTAACCACAATGAGAATCACTTTATTCTGTTCGCCAATGAGTTTAAACCACGTATTAATGCGTTTTGCCCTGAGAGGATCCGTTGTATCAGTTGTTGCAACAGGAACCATTGTAAATAAGATCTTCAAATCAAGCGCCGTTCCACCAAGTCCCGCTGCATCGATCCCTGCATGCCATATTGCAATATCTGCTCCATCTGTCGCAGCAGCAGCAGCAGGTATACCCGCTCCTGCAGTGCCAACCACTGCGAAATCGCCTCCCCGCTGAACCTTCTGGGTCTGCCGCTCATTAGTTAATCGCTTCGATCGCGAATGCCGAACTCGTTCGAACATCTCCCTACAAGAGTCTCAGGAAATGCGCCAAAGATGACGGACGCATATAAAATCCTTCCGTAGAGCAGATGGCGGAACAAGGACTGGAGGACTATAGCAATGGACTGGATGGGGCAGGAGCAGGAGACGGAGATGGAGAAGGTCCCGGAGAAGCCATCTTTGAAGATGTAGGGGGCCTGCAGCTCACGCCCGCGGAGGCCTTGCAACTAGCAGGCCCTCCCAGTCAGAAGACACAGGCACTGCTAGAGAATCATCCTGAAATCAGTCCGGATTATGAAGATACGATTCAAGAAAAGCTCATTATTACAGAAGCCTATCCCCCTAGTGATAGACTAAGTCGTGGGACCCATACCTCCTGTCCCTTCTTGACAATGTATGAGCGCACAAAAGTGCTCTGCCTCCGTGCTTCCCAGCTCGCCCATGGATCCCCTGCATTCATCGACGTCCCCGAGTATCTCACGGATGTCTATGAAATTGCGAAAGCAGAGTTGGAGGCCAAACGGATCCCTCTTATTCTAAAGCGCCAGATGCCAGATGGCAACTACGAATACTGGCGCCTGGCCGATCTTATGTTGCTCTGAAAAAATGGATCCGATGTTCGGGGGCAATAAAGCCGGGATCCGTATCCGTAATCCCAAAGGCACGATACCATTCATCAAACTGGCGGACAGCATGATTCACACGTAGCATCGGCGGGGAATGAGGATCCGAATCTAACAGTTGTGCTGCACGCTTCATCCGATCTTTTGATTGCCAACTAATCGCAAAGGCTGTAAAGAACTCCCGGAGTTCTGCATCCGTAGCCTTTCTCCGCAGTGCTCGCTGAAGCCCTTCAAGTGCGAACTCGAGACCCCCCAGATCTGCTATATTCTCTACTAGTGTAAGCTCGCCATCCACCGGCATTCCTCTGTAATCCACAGATTCATACAGACGAATCACGGCAGCCGCTTTTCGCTTATATTCGCGATCATCTACAGGCGACCACCATGATCGCTGATTACCTTCTGCATCATATGTGCGTCCTTCCGAATCAAATGCATGACAGAACTCGTGACCGATCGTGGCACCGATCGCCCCATAGTTCGTAACAAGCGATGCCTGGGGGTCATAAAACGGCGCTCGTAAGATTCCCGCAGGCATGACGAATCGGTTGAGTTCGGGGTAATAGAACGCGTTCACTTCAAACACGGGGCGCGCCCATTCATTGTTATCAACCGATTGCTTACCGCAGACTCCCTGTGAGAGCTGAGACAGATTCCGATCCATTTTTGCAGCAGAAAGAAAGAGCAGATTATCCAGAAATCTATCAGATAGACCACAGGTGGGCTCCGCAACGGAAGAGGACCAGGATGACAGAGAGGGCCAACATGCAAAGATCTCCATTGCATGTAGTTTCTTGACGGCAGCTCTCCGGGTTGCCGGCGCCATCCACTCGGTCGTTTCTAAACAGGTGGTCGCCGCCGCCCGAATCATATGGATCATTGCAACTATGTTCTTGCGAAAACATGGCTCATAATGCTTAGTGACCCACAGCCGACCGAGGGTTGCGGGTAACATCATGCGAATCATGGCGCGATGAAGCGTTGGGCGTGACTCGTCAGACCCCATGCCTTGCATAAATCGATAGTTGTAGCGAAACCAAGCCTCGCGAAGGGGTCCGGTTGGCACGCGCCCCGCAGCCCACTGTGTCGCCAACAAACCGAACCATCCGGCCCATCGATCTGTCGACCAAGAGCGCATCCGGCGCTGGAGATGATGAATGTAGGAGGGCGACAGCAGATTGTAGTGATACTCCGGCAGTCGCTCCGCAGGAAGCCCGAGTGACGTAAACAGGCGTGTCCAGTCGATGGTTGTGTAGGTGCTACAGAGAGACGACCAACTAAGTGCATTTGTAGATCTTCGTGCATCAGTTTTCTCTTCCCGTGTTGAATATTGATGCGCGATTTCGCGCTCTGCGGTATAGCCATGTTCGAGGGATGGCAATCCCATACTGCGGGCCAGCGCAGCACAGTATCGCGCATAAGCCCGCCGTTTCTCAACGTAGGAGCGATCTGTCCAGTAGAAAGAGGGCCCAATCTGTGGCGTCCCCTCCTCTAAAAAGACCAGGCAGCGCATCTGTGCATGAGGATCTCCCTGCACATAGACATCGAGAGGGGTCGGGATTCCAGCACGATTCATCCAGCCAATCCGTGCCGAAATATCGGCTGGCGTAGAGAGTGACATGACTGTGTGGAGAAGTGCTGACAGACCCTGCGGGATCTCTTGTATCGCTTCGAGGGATTGCATGAGCGTCTGAATGACGTTGGGCTCTTTCCGTTCTACTTGCTCTGCGATGATCATGTCGAGTTCTTTGTTGATGTTCTCACGAATAAAATAGGCCTGGGTTACCCGTGTTTCTGTATCGGGTATCTGTAAGTGATCGAGCCACTCTTTATTGATTAAGCCATAAAAGTTATCGGCCTTTCTCTTTATAGTAAGCCGCTCTAGCGTCCTGCCTTTCTTGATCCGATTCCGATTCCGATTCCGATTCCGACTCCTTCGCGTTTTTCGACTTCGCATATGGCCCCCTTACTTCCTGCTTCGAGTTTTTTGTGTTCGCGGCATCCTCGCCGATGCGAGTCTAATGGCGATGCTACAAACGGGATGGAGCGACTATAAAACTGCGTAATGGACCGCTTTCCTAATAGACGAAAAGAGGGGTCGATTGCAAGAATAATGGTGTCCATGGCGAAGGGGGCCCTACTGAAGACAGAGGAAACTTAATGGGCCAGTGGATGAAACAACATCTGGCCCGTGGAGGACCACCATTGATGGAGACGCCGCCCCGCTTCCGATCGCTGTTCTTCTGTTGCAATATAGACCGCCGCCATTTCATGGGGATGTTCGTCCTGGGCCACGGCCCCGAAAAACTCGATCCATCCGTCGGGTGGATCCCGAAGAACGGCAGCCTTCCATGTATCCCACCAAACCGTGACCGCGCCTCTGAGAGTGGGATGCTGGGGATCCGTGTAGACAGCCAGCGGCCACCAGCGGCCTTTCCAACAGGACCACGCTCCTCCTGCCGCTGGATTCCAGGTATCTGGATTACTGCGTTTGGCGGCACGGACATCTGCTGGCAGCGAGGTCGGTGGCTCCCGGTGAAGTTCAAATGACCAGTTCTGGCGATAAAAGCGTTTCCAGGCCTCTGCATTGCGGGCTTGAAAGATATGAATCAGCTCGTGATTAATAACCTCTTGCTGTTCCGTTGGCAATACGGAATCCGGGATGATAATACGATCACCGATCCGGGTGTGAGGCATCCCCCCTTCACAGGAATGAGAGGTAGTGAGAACGGTGGTGTTGGCTGGCCCGGTGCCGGTATGGGTCGGCACACAGGTGTGACCTTGACGTGCGGCGCGATCCGCGGGTGTCCAGGAGGCGATCCAGGGAAGATCGCGGGGATCGTCCTCATCAGGGGTCATGGGAGGATCGCCGTGATTACCTACCGTGTGATAGCTCACATTGGCAATCCGATCGGGACTTCGATTGAACACATCCTTTTCGGTGGCAACCGTGATGTCGGCGGTCTGTGCATCCAAGAGGCCATCTAACCCGCCTGGGGATACAAAGCCTTCGCCCTCACTCCACGTCCTGTAAAGGTGAACTGCTGCTAATCCAAGGATCGCAAGGAACAGTATCTGTTGTATCATCTTCCTGTAAGATGTTCTACATTCGTTTATTTCTATGGGGACTCGTTGCAGCCATGACACTGCAAGGATGGCTTCATGCGGATGAATATGGCACCGCTGCGACCCTTGTGGGGGGAGTGACTATGACCATGTCGGTCTGGAGTGAATCGTTTATTGCTTCTGTAAAAGGATTTCTGAGTGCAGATCCAAAATTTGTAGGCCTGCCGCGCGCTCTTGTAACTGCCGCCCTACAGGAATCCGCACG
>Ga0114962_10004478_pt1 | contig 11124 bp, 7 predicted proteins | sample C_130820_MF_Meta_FD_87017 | JGI IMG/M metagenome (GOLD analysis project Ga0114962, IMG submission 87017) | Freshwater microbial communities from Lake Croche, Canada to study carbon cycling - C_130820_MF_MetaG | ecosystem: Environmental > Aquatic > Freshwater > Lake | place: Lake Croche, Canada...
CAGCTCGCGGATGGTTTCATCCTCAGCAAACTCCAGCGCCGCGTCGAGATCAGGGAAAAACCGGATGTGATTGGCGTCGTCTACCAAACCCAGTTCCTCCAGATACTCCCGGGCATTGGCGCCGGTAGGAAGGCTTCGGGGTACCGAAGCCAGCACCAAGGTGCCGCCAAAGCCCGTCACTTGGCCCAGAATCTGGCGAAGCATGTTGGCCGCTGTGTAGTCTACCGACTGGACGTTGCGCATGTTGAGAATCAGGTAGCGACTAGTTCGGAAGTACGCCTCCATTTCCGTGTAAAGCTGGTCGGCAGTGCCAAAAAACAGCTGGCCTTGAATCTCAAACACCATGGTGCGGTTGCCCGAGCTTTCCAGAAGCTGGTGCTGCTCGGTAGGCCTGCTCTTGCGGCTGAACATGCGGTCGCCAGAGATCTTGCGCCGAACCACCGAACTGCGAAGCTGGTCGCGCAGAAACAACACAATCGCCAGAGTGATGCCCACTCCGCTCGCCACGATGAGGCTAAAGCTCAGCGCCGCGACAATGACAGCCAAAATGACCGCGAAATCGAACCTTGTGTCGTGGTGGCGCAAGAGATGCAAGCTGTGCCTGTCGATCATCCTAAACCCTACCACGATGAGAATGCCTGCCAGTGCCGCCACCGGAAGCCAAGCAATGATGGGCAGTAGCAGGAGGGCAACCAGGAGTGAAAAGGTGCCGGAGAGGATGGCCGAAAGCTTGGTTTGGGCCCCCGAGTTCAGGTTGACCATGGTGGCTCCCATGGTGCCGGCGCCAGGCATACCCCCCAACAGGCCGGCGGCGATGTTGCCCATGCCCTGGCCCATCAGTTCCTGGTTGGATTTGTGCCGGGAGTGGGTCACCACATCGAGAATAACGCAGGTTTTGAGCGTGTCGATGGACAACAGAGCGGCCAAGGTGAGCACCGGGGTCAGAAGAAGAGAAAAGTCGGCGGGACCAAGGTTGAAAACCTGCGACCACGAATCGACCAAACCGCTAAAATAGCCGAGCCCGGCCACAGGAATAGACCCAATAACCATTTTGTTGTGCTCGAGCACCAGGAGGCTGGGGTCAAACAGGCCGATGGCGAAGTAGCTGAGGGTACCTCCGATGAGGGCGATGATGGCCGCGGGAATCGCCTTGATGAGCTTGCCGGCAAAAATCATGATGGCCATTGAAACCAAGCCGACCACGATACCCTGCCAGTGCCAAGCTTGGACGCCGGTAAGCAGTTGCCAAAGGTTCCATTCCTTGGGAGCTCCTAGCAATTTGGGCAATTGACCAAGGATAATGATCATTCCCACCCCGCTTAAATAGCCGGCCACCACAGGGTAAGGGATGTACTTGATGATTTTGCCCCCGCCCAGCCTGCCCACCAGAAGCTGAGTTAGACCTGCCAGCACGGCAGTCAGCGAAAGCAGCAATAGGATACGGGGCGGGGTGAGGTTGCCTTGGGCCACCAGAGTTGCCGCAAACACCGACAGAACGGCAGCAGCGGGCGCGCAAGGCGCCGAAATCAGCCTCGGCGTGCCCCCGAAAACCCCCGCGACCAGACCCAAGGCAAAGGTGCCCACAATGCCGGCGAAGGCTGCCTGACCCGTGAACTCGGATCCCAGCGGGGCAAACACGATGAGGGCATAGGCTATGGCCGAGGGAAGGGCCACCAGCATTGCTGTGAGTCCGCCGAAGATATCGCCCGAAATCGGAGAGCGGGTGGAGGTTTTCATACGCTCAAGTATCTGCCCACCGACCCTGGCTTGCAACCTTTTTGGAGTTATTCGTCCGTGGCGGGTTTCACAAAGAGGTGTGGGCCTTCCAGGTTTCGGCCAGAGCCTGGGCCTGAGGCGTCGCTTTCCAACCGAAACGCTCCTCAAACGCCGAAGAATCAAGGGTGAAAGTCCGGTCAAACTGGTAAAGCATCTCGTATACCTCGCGGATCAACGGATCAAACAGCCCGAGCATTCTGACGAGCAAACTGGGCAAGGCCCCCACTTTGGGGTTCTTTCCTGCAATTTTACCCAGATCTTCGACCATTTTGCGCGCCGTTGTAGGGCCAACACTGGGACAAATCCACACTTTGCCCCACGATTCGGGAGCCAGCGCCACCTCGACCAAAGCTCGGGCGTAGTCGGGCAGGTAGGTGTAGCAGTGCTCGGCATCGGGGTGGCCTAGGAAAGCCACGGCTTTGCCGGCCGCGAAGGGGGGGAAGAACCTCAAACCGAAGTGAGAATTGCCGGATAGGGTGGCTCCCGGGCCAAAGTAGTCGCTCGCGCGCACCGCGACGCCCTTGATACGGCCGCTCTGGTGCAGGGCCAACCACTGCTGGCTGAGCTTCAGCCTCAGAGCGCCTTTTCGGGTTGGCGGGTTTTCGGCCGTTTTTTCTGTGAGGGGCATGGACGAGGCGTCGTAGCTGTAGAGGTTTTCCACAAACACCGCCACCGCACCGGTTTGCTCGGCAACCTTCAAAACGCTGTCTTGAAGGGCGGGCAGTTTTTCGGCCCACTCAGGGTAGGGCAGGCCCACGGCGTGGATGAGGATGGTAGCGCCTTCGGCAGCCTTGCCTAAGGCTAGGGGGTCAGAAACGTCCGCCTGACGGGTCTCCGAGCCCGGAACGGCTACCGGTTTCCCGCTTCGGGTAACGTACCTCACGGCGATGTGGCGCTCGAGAAAAAGTTTGCCGGTGGCGAGACCGACGGGACCAGCGCCAAGAATAACGGCCAGTGGTGTGGGCATAAGAACTCCTATGTGATCAGTGCTTACATTACCTTAACCTCTGGTGTGGGCATTGTCAACATTCTTGACTGAGCTTGCTGAACTTCAGTAAAATGGCGCTGTGAATGTCCGACAAACCTACCATCATGGCGACCTCCGTACTGCACTGGTCGCCGAGGGTTTGCTGCAGCTCGAACAAGCGGGTGAGGGTGAACTCAGCCTGCGGGCCTTGGCGAAAGCCACCGGAGTTTCGCCTAACGCCCCTTACCGCCACTTTGCCGACAAAGGGTCGCTGATGGGGGCGCTGGCCGCCGAGGGGTTTCGACGCTTTGCCGATGCCGTTACCGCAAGGGCAGAAGGGGCCGGTTCCGCAGGCTTAGCCGAGGCCATCGACGCGCTTCGAGGCCAAGCAAGGGCCTATTTGGTGTTTGCGCTGGCCAACCCGGCCTTGTACCGCCTGATGTTCTCGCCCTACGGTTATTCGCTCCACAGCGAAAGCTGCCAGTTCGAAGCCGAACGGGCCTTTCAGTCGCTGGTGACGGGAGTTGCCAGGGCTCAGGCTAACGGCTGGAAGCACGGCCAGGACCTCGCGCCTGTGGTGCTGTTCCTCTGGTCGGCCTTGCACGGTTGGGCCGGACTTTTGAGCGACAACCTTCTGCCACCCGCCGTCCAACCTCCCGAGCTGGAAGCGTGGTTAAACGTGATGTTTCAGGAGCCCTCGGGTTAGTCACCGAGCGTCAGGCGGAAAAACGACGAAGCGTCCACCTCATTCTGGCGATGGGTTACATACACCAGAGTATGCTGGGGGTTCTTCACCCACATGGCCACACGGCTGAGAAATCGCTCCTGCGCCGGCTGGTCCAAACCCTGGCAAGGCTCGTCGAGAAGCAGGAGTTTCTGGCCGGCCACTAAAGCGCGGCCCAACAGAATAAGCCGCTGCGTCCCCCAGCTGAGTTCTTCCCACAAGCGCGAACAGGCCTCTTCCAAGCCCCATTCGGCTGCCAAGGCGCGGCAAGCCTGCACCTCGCTCCAAGTAGGGTCGCGCCACAAGCCTATGGTACCGGCAAACCCAGAAGCGAGGACCTCCAAGCCGGTGGTTCGGAACAAATTACGGAATCTGAGGTGGGCGGCGTAGCTGACCAAAGCGACCTCGAGCCGCAGTTCATCGAGGGTGAGTTCCGGCCCCCGACGGCGTCCGGCAATGCGCACGTCGTTGCTGAACACCTGCGGATGATCGCCAGAAATCAACGACAACAAGGTGCTTTTCCCACTGCCGTTGGGGCCGGTGACCAGCCAGCGTTCGCCTTGGCGCACCGTCCACGAAAAGTTCTTGAGCACGGCCAAATCACCGTAGCCGGCATTCACGCTGCGGAACTCGAGCACCGGGTGACTCCCCTTCGGACTGGGACCAAAGGCAACCGGTGCCCTTTGAGCCGCCCGGGCCGGTGCCAGAGTCCAGAGGCGGGTAATGCCCTTTGGTGCGAGTTCCGCGCTCTGGGTGAGAAACGCTAGGTCGATACCCTCGGCCAGGGCGGTTTGGAGTACTTGAGCCAAGAGGGCGACTCCCTGGGCATCGAGTCCCTCGTAGGGCTCATCGAGGATGAGGAAAGGCAGGCCCCTAACCCAAGCTCTGGCCAAACAGGCTCGCCGCAATTCGCCTGTTGAGAGGTGCTTTAGGCCACGGGCTTTCTTGTCCTTCAGCCCGAAACGCTCAAGGGCGCCCGTGCCACCAACAAACTCCCCGACGAGAGTTCCGGGGTCAGGTGATTCCCGGTAGTCGCTATCGTCGAACGCTCTTTCGGCGTCGAGAAGCAACTGCTGACGCTCAAAGCCTATCCAAGCTTCCTCGGCGTCATGGAACTCGGGCGCTCGCTCAAAGTGGCCCGCCACCGCGTCGAGGCGTCCCACCCACAGCGCCGCAAGGGCGGATTTTCCGCTACCGTTGGGTCCGGTGACCACCCAGCTTTCGCCCGTTTGCCAGCTCCAGTCGAGGTTTTCCAGAATGCGGTGGCGCCAGTCGCCGATAGCAACTTGCTCCAGCTTGAGCCATGCCACGCTAGAACACCCTGGGGAAAAGCCCGCCCGTCTCGGCGCGGTAGGCCTCGTACTCGGGGTAGCGCTGCAAGAGCCAGCGTTCTTCCAGGCGGCTTTTGAATATAAACAACACCAAAAGAGTCAGAGCCAGGGCAACCAGTGCCACATCCTTCCAGACGAGGGTCCAGCCAGTAAGGGCACCAAGCAGCGAGGTGTAAATGGGATGTCGAAGGAGACGGTAGGGTCCACGCCTCACGAGGGCGGAAGTTTCCAGCGGCCGGGGAAGGGCGCTTAGGTTGCTTCCTAAAACGGTGACGGCATCCCAAGTGAGAACCAGCGAAGCCACGCCAAGCAGGACTCCCACCTGCAGTTCCCAGCCGGTAAAGCGGGGGCCCCAAGGCGAGCCTGCCACAAAGGGAAGCACCGCCGCCGCCCCGAGCAACACAAATTGTACTGCCACATAGCCTCTTCCCGAGGTCAATGGATGTTCGCGGTGTGGCAGGCGTCGGCTGAGGGCAAAAGGAAGCCACAGCACAACAAAAACGGCGATAGCAAGCAGTTCCAACCCCAGAACATAACCCGGAGAAGGGCCGAACACTCTGGCCAAAAGGTCTACCGGGCTACCTTCGGGAGGCGGGTAGGTTAGCACAAAGTAGTTGCCCGGGTCGTGCGGAGGAGGCATAGTTAGCCCAAAATTGATAGCAACAAGCGGTAGGAGCACCAGGTTGGAAACTATCAGCACCCTGACAAGCGAGCCCACCGTAATCGCCTGCGGCCGTTGGCCGGCGAGCGCACAGGCACTTACCAGAATCAGGCCGTGCGAAAGGAAGAAACAGAAGTAGTGAACGCTGGGAAAGCCCTCCGCGCCCAGGTCGGTTGTGAGCAGGGCCACTGTGGCTCCGCCGATTCCCCAGAACCACACCAGTTCTACCACCTGCCGCCTAACCCTCCCCTCACGAAGGAGCAGGGCAAAGGGAATCGGGAGGGTCGTCAGGCCGCCCACCTGAAGCATCAGCGAACCGTATAGGCTCCAACCCCCTTGGGCGAAACACACACTTTGGTAGAACAGTTCGTTCCCCCACAGAAGGACGGAAACGGTCCAAGCGAGTTTGGGCGCCAAAGCACCCCGGCGCCTAACGGTGACGAAGGCTGTTACCGAGAGCACGACCACGAGCAGCACCGGCCATAAATGCTGAGGGCCAAACCTTTCAAAGGTGCCTAGGCTTCCGTCGCTGGCGATCACAGTGCGGGTGGTTGACGACCTGAACTGGGCGGTTCCCCCGTGTGCTGTAGAAGTGGCCACCGCTGTGAGGTTCCAAGAACCCGGCGAAGGGAGGTCAATTGCTCCCCGCCAACGAGCGAGCGGATAGAGCACTTTAAGGCCGTCCATCACCTCGATGCGTTCCATGGGCAACGAAACATTCTCCCCTTTGGGGCCCCGAGCCACGAGGTGAATGCTTGCCAGGTCCTCAGGTCCGCCAGCAAACCAGGCGTCGCCGGCCAGTTCAACATGAAGTCCTACCTGACCCTCGGCTGGGGAGGCAAGACGAACCCCGTTTGGAGTTGCCAGCAGCAAACCAAAGGTGAGCTGAAGAATCAACAGAAGAGAAAGTCCTGTGGCGAGAAACCAACTTTGAGCTTTCAAGGAGACATCACACCCGGCAAGACAAAGCTGAAGGTGCTCCCTATATCGGGCTGGCTCGCGATAGTTAGGCTGCCTCCACTGAGGCGGAGAAACTCACGGCAAAGGACGAGACCAAGGCCAGAACCAGTTTCTCCATCGGTTCCCCGAGTTGTGTAGCTTCCCGAAAACTCCCGCAGGCTCTGGGCTACCGACTCAATCATCCCTTCGCCCGTGTCGACGACCTTGACCTCGATTCCCTGCGCGACTGCGTGTGCATAGAGGCTTACCTGCCCTCCGGCTGGTGTGAACTTGAGGGCATTACTGATCAGGTTGCGAACCACGACCTCGACGATTCTGGGGTCGGCTACGATAAGGAGTTTTGGGTCGATATCTGAGCTCAAAGTTATGGTTTTGGCCCTCGCTTGCTGTTCGAAAAACTCCAGTTGCTCTTCGATGATCGGGGCCAGCTTTTCGGGCTTGGGCGAAACCTGAGAGTGGTTCTGGTCGAGACGGGCCCACTCGAGCATGCCCCCGAGAAGGACTTCCACTTTGAGAGCAGCATTGCCTACCGTCCGAAAGAGCTGCTCATATTCTTGGGGCTCGTAGAGATCAATGCTTTCCATCAAGCTGCGGATGGCCCCCAAGGGGCCCCGGATGTCATGAGACAGAACGGCAATGAGGTGACCCTTGAACTCGACGCTGGCCCGAAGTTGTTCTTCGATGCGTTTCCGTTCGGTGACGTCGAAGACAACCCCCGCAATCGAAAGAGGCTTTCCCTGAGGATCCGTCTGCGTGGTTTTGCCCCGGTCGTAAAACCAGCGGTAGCCGCCGTCTTTTGTTCGGATGCGATACTCTGTCTCATACACGTCAAGTTCGCCCGCGAGGTGCAGCCGCATGGCGTTCATCGCGCTTTCGTAGTCTTCCGGGTGGATGCGTGCCGTCCAGTCGTCCACCAAGGGCCCCATCTCTGCGGGTTCAAAGCCAATCGCCCGAACTTTAAGCTCGCTGCAGACAACTTGGCCACTTAAGTAATCCCACTCCCAACGTCCGAGATTTCCTGCCCAAGGAAACTTGAGCTGGTAAGAATTGTTGAGTTCCACTTCGAGATGGGCCACCTGCCGCCGTAGTGACTGAACCTGATCTTCGAGCGATGGGAGCATGGTCAAAGTTTAGTCTGTGGTACCTCTGGTAGCAAGGGCAATCTTAACCCGCCTGAACTGGGCTTGACAGCGGTTGGGGTGTGCACCAAGCTATTTTTCTATGAACGTTTTCCGTCGCAGTTGGAAATTGACCAAGCTTACTTTCACCGTCATCAACAAAGATAAAGAACTCCTGATCTTCGCTTTGCTCTCGTTCTTTTTTTCGGCAATGTTCGCCGTGGCCATGGTTTATCCGGCGTTGCTGCCCTACCTCACCGATACCCATTGGAGCGAGGAAACCCAGCTCTTGGTGCAACTCGGCTGCCTCTTTGTCACCTACATCGGGCTGGCCTTTATTGCCACTTTTTTCAACGTTTGTGTGGTGTTTACCGCCAAAACGCGTTTCGAGGGCGGAAATGCCACTTTTATGCAAAGCCTAGCTTTTGCCTTCTCGCGGTGGTTTCGTATCCTTCAATGGAGCCTGGTGTCGGCTACGGTTGGCTTGGTCCTGAACTTGCTTCAACAGGCCACACAGAAACTGGGCAAGGTGGGTGAGTTTATTGGTAACGCGGTGACCGGGATTCTCGGAATGGCTTGGACCGTTTTGACACTTTTTGTTATCCCGGTTCTCGTCTACGAAGACAAAGGTCCGTTCGCGGCCATCAAGCGTTCCGTGGAAGTCATCGGTAAGACTTGGGGCGAAAGTCTTGTGAAAGGCATCGGCCTTGGACTGGTTCAGTTCCTGACCTACCTGCTGTTGATTTTGGCCACTGCTGGCAGTGCCTACAGTCTCTATGAACCTGCAAACTTGGTTGGAGCCGTGGCAGCGGTTGGGGTGGGAATCCTGCTGCTTCTTTTGACCGCCCTTGTATTTTCGGTGGCGAACACCGTGTTCAATACTGCGCTCTATGTGTACGCCAAGTCGGGTAAGGTGGCCGAGGGTTTTGATTCGGAAGTGATCAGCGCAGCGGTGCGCACATCGAACGGAACCTAGCGCCTTGAGACCCCGAGAGATTCTCGGTGAAACCCCCAGATGCTGGGTTGGAGCGACGGAGACCTCTCAGGGTTTTGGGTTTCCGGGGCTTGCGAATGGCCAAGGAACGTAAACCCGACTATATTGAGCGCCAGAGGTAATTATGCTGCGTTTAACGCTCTCCGCTTTCCTTCTTTCGTTGCTCCTTGGCTGTTCCACAACTGGTATGCCCTCCGGAACCGCCGTGAAAGACCTGATCAACGTCACCTACCCCTCCCTTGACTCCAAACTCACGCTCGGTGGCTACCTTGCCAAGCCTTCGGCCCCCGGGAAATACCCAGCAGTGCTCATGGTGCACGAGTGGTGGGGTCTCACGGAAGAAATGGACCGCAAAGCCGACAGGTTGGCCGAGGACGGCTTTGTCGTCCTTGCTGTGGATGCCATGCGGGGTAAGAACGCCAACTCCATTCCTGGGGCCATTATCTTGGTGAGTTCCACCCCTGTAGCGCAAATTGACACCGACGTTGATGCTGCCATGGTTTACCTGAAATCGTTGCCGGAAGTGGACTCCTCCCGAGTGGGAGCCACGGGCTTCTGTTTCGGTGGCACCACCACCATGCGCCTGGGAGCCCGTGACGGCTCGCTCAAGGCTGCGGTGATTTTTTACGGCTCGGGGCCCATCACGGATGCCTCAAAGCTTGGCCGTCTGGGCGAAAGTGGGCCGGTACTCGGCATCTTCGGTACCGTGGACAGCCAAATTCCTACCGCTCAGGCCGAGGCTTTCGGCGAAGCCCTCAAGTCCAAAGGAGTCGGTGAGGTGCATTTGTACGAGGGGCAGGGGCACGCTTTCGTCAAGTTTGATACCCTTGATATCCCAGGTGCCTCGCAAGACGGCTGGAACGAAATGAAGGCGTTTTTTGAAAAAAACCTGAAAGGTTGAGCAATCGGGGCCCCTGGAAACTAGAGTGGACTTCAAGAGGCCCATTGCTTATGAAGCGGTCATCTTCTGTATCCGTTTCTCTATCCTTACTGCTCGTTGGTAGCTTCTTCCTCCTTGGTGGCTGCGACCTTTTCGGTACCAAGGCTCCTGTGCTGGCTCCTGCTAACTCTGGGCAGGCGAGTTTCGCCTACACAGCCGTGGCTCCCACCTATCTGGTCGACTTTTCCCAAGCTTTAAGCGGCAAGCTTACGCTCACCGTGAACGGAGCCGCAGGCAAAGAAATCTTTCTGGTGAAGGCCAACCCCACCGATACGGAAGTTGTGGCCACCGGAGTTGGGCTGGCGGCTCCCAAGGTTTTGTTGTCTGCGCCACCTCGGGCCCCCTTTCCTGATCTGCCGCGGGCGCAGCGCTTCAACGAGCTGAGCGTGGCAAAGTGGTCGGCCGCCGCCAACCGCTCGCGGTCGGTTTCTGGTAATGCTCCTATTACTTACGGAACAAATAACTATAACTTCAACCTTGGAGCTACCAAGTTGTTTCACGTTGATTCCAACGAAGGGAAAGTTTGGAAACAGATTTCGGCCACACTTCGTGCCCGTGACGAACATAGCTATATCTGGGTAGCCGACGACAATTACCTCGGTTCCTCGGCGCAACTAGACGATAACAAAGTCAGCTCTCAACAGGCCATCGAGTTAGCTACACAGTTCGAGGACGTGTTTACCAACGTCACCACCCTCTACGGTTATGAGCTAGGGGGTGGCCCCGGCGGTAATGGTGGCATCGATGGCGACCAGCATATTTCGATCCTGATTTACGACATTGATTTTGATGTTGATTCCACTAGTGCCGGAAGCGGGGGCACGATGGGCTTCTTTTGGGGCAAGGACGAGTTCACGCAAACCGAGTTGGGCACCACCCCCAAGACCAACATGGCGGAGATCTTTTACCTCGATGCATTCTTTACCAATGATATGTTTGACAACATGATTTCCACCTTGGCCCACGAATACACTCATATGATCTTGTACAACCAAAAAAACATTAAGAATAACCAGTTTGCGCCCGCCTGGTACAATGAAATGTGCGCCATGGTGGCGGAGGATTTGGTGGTAGCTAAGCTGGGCTACGACCCTGTTACCGTCGGCGCCCAAAAACGACTGCCAGATTTCTTGTCCCATTATGCCGTTTCCGGCGTCACGGACTGGCTCGCCGGCAACGACGTGCTCAAAAGCTACGCCAGCGCCTTCGCCTTCGGGGCTTTTCTGGAGCGTCGCTACGGCGGTGCGGAGTTCTTCCATTCGATGATGGCCAACTCGAAGGTAGGCCAGGAAGCGATAACGGAAGCTATGGGCTCGAATGGCGACTTTAAGAAGGCCTTCGAAAGCTATTTGACGGCCTTGGTGTACACAACACCACCGGTTGGAAGTTCGGTGTCTACCTTCAATACAGAGGTGTCTAAGATTCTCGGTAGCACAACCTACGTCGCCGAAAAAATCGACTTGTGGAACTTGGAACAGCGAGATGATGCTTCGACGAGTGGCCCCTTCATTTATGGAAACACTGCCGCCGACCAGAAGCTTCTCAGGCCGTGGGGCTTTACCGTGCACCGACTCGCTGCCTCGGCCACCAACTCGCAGAGCTTCACCTTCACGGCTCCGACTACCTCTACGGTTCAGTACTGGGTGATGGTAA
>Ga0114962_10004480_pt1 | contig 11121 bp, 7 predicted proteins | sample C_130820_MF_Meta_FD_87017 | JGI IMG/M metagenome (GOLD analysis project Ga0114962, IMG submission 87017) | Freshwater microbial communities from Lake Croche, Canada to study carbon cycling - C_130820_MF_MetaG | ecosystem: Environmental > Aquatic > Freshwater > Lake | place: Lake Croche, Canada...
CAGAGTAGCACCTGGTACAGAACCAGTAATTGTAACGGGGCCATTAATCCCACTTTTTGCATAAATTCCTGTGTCGCATATAGACGTGTTGCTATAAGAAGCAGAGTATTTAAGTTTTATGGGAGTAGCTGTTACATCTGTTGCTTTAAGACTATTTGATGCTCTACTCATTTTTTACTTTATTACCAGTCTAATTTAACTCTTATAAGTGCTTCTTTCGTAAAGTCTTTTACTAAAGGTCTTGATAATTTTGCTACAGCTAGTAATTGACTATTATTATTATATAAACCTACAGTTGTTACATATGTTTGAGGATTATAAACCATGCTAGGGAATAATAAATTACCCGATCCAGATACAAATGTTGGATTTGAAGAGTAGTTATATTCTTGGTTATTTAATCTGCAGAAAATATAATCAGATGAAATATTTTCTTGTGAGTTTAATTGAAAGCCATAAGAATTGGCTACTAAAGCTCCACCAGAAATTGCTGTAAATAAAGAGTTATTATTAACAGAAGACGTGTATAATTGAGTGTTTGCACTAATAGTAGATGTGTAATTATTCCTATCTAAGCTTAATCCAATACCTCCTCCATTTCCAGAACCCAAAGTCAAAGCTCCTGCATTTAATAAAATTACTCCAATATCTGGTAAATACATACCATAAGACCCTGATGCATTATATCCGTTTCCAGTTTGACCAGTGCTTGTTGTCGTAGCAGGGTATCCATTAGATCCTGATACTAGATCAAAAACTCTTCCGCAATCTAAATAATTCACTACTGTAGTAGCATTACTATTATCGCAGATTGTAATTTTATTAGCGCCGTTGCTTAAGGTTAAATTAAACGTTCCTGGAAATAGACTTTCTTTGTATCTGTTTCTATCAACATTAATTGCAAAGATGGTTGGAGCGTTTGTTGCCACACCACCAAAATTAAATCCTTGCGTAGAAGAAGATACTGCTGGTCCGTATATTAAAGTGTTATACTGATTGTAAGTTGTTAGAGAAGGAGTTACACCTGGTACCAAAGCGTTATAGGGCAAAGATCCTGATCCAACTTGGTCTCCATAAGCAATTGCAAATTGGACGGATGCGCTAGTTGAACCTACAGGTGCATTAAATACGTTTAAATAAAAAGCATTTTGAGTTATAGATGTTGCATTTGCAGGCGTCTGCGTATAAAAGCTTGATAGGACAGGAACATTAGAACTCCAAGCAGGAGCTGTAATTGAATCTGTACTAATAACAAAATCTGAAGGACCTAAAGTAGTGAATGACATATTATGATTGGTTTACATATGTTACTTGAACTGGGATTTGAATTCTTGCACCTGAATCGCGACCAATTACAGTTAATGTTGTATAAAGAATTGTATTACTGCCAAATAAGGTATTGACGGTTGTAGCTGTCAAGTTAATTGAAGTACCAATTACTGTCTTAGATACGTTAGTACCGACCGTAATTGTACCTGTAGCGTTTAATGCAGTTGCATCAGGAGTATTAATACCTACACCATTAAATGCAGACATTGTTCTAACATCTCCAATTGTAGCTACATATCCCGATTGTTCAAATGTAGAAGTGGCTCCTAAATAGTTCAATGTTTGTGGAGTAATAGAAAGCGAAGCACCTTGTTTAATAACAATTGTATTATATCCGATATTAATTACAGGTAATTTAGCTGTTCCTCTTGGAAGAGTAATTAGCTTATACTTCATAATTTCATTAGATTCAGGAAATGCTTGTATAATTGGCATATTTTCGATTGCTTCACCGTAAAATGCAGATCCTGATGGTTGGTTTGGATTATACAAAGTGTAATCTACTTCATCATCTGAAAGTGAAAATTGCGTGATTTGAAAAGAACCGTCGTTTTGCGCTAGCAATTGTCTACCTGTATTAGTTAAAATTGCGTCTACTACAACGGATGTGTTATTTAAATATCCCATATTTTTTGTGATTTATCTCTTTATAAATAGATTATTTTGTAAAATTATTGTGAAGTTACAGCAGTCTGGGTCGATAATAATTGTGATTGTACGGCTGCTTGTAGGGTATTAATATTATTGGTTATTTGAGGACTAACTGTATCTGGAATTAAAAATCCATAGGATGTTTGACCTGGTGGTTTGTTATAGGTTATTATTACATTTTGTTCATCATTATATCTTCTCAAAAGAAGAAAGTTTTGAACTAAAGATTTATCCGCAGTCCAGTTAGTTAATATAGTGGGAACTGTTGTAATTTGAAGTTGACCATTATTCAAACTTGCAGTATAAACATCTAAATTTTGTATAATTCCATTAACATCTTGTAAAATTATTTTATCGTATGGCTGTGGCGAAAATGATGTATTTACATCGCCATACTTGTTATATAAGCTACTAGAATATGATAAACCTCCTGATGTGAAGAAGGGTATAAATTGATAGGTATTAAAATTACTTAAATCAGAGCTAAGGGTTATGGTTCCATAAGATCCGGTATTTGATAATCCATTTATAAAAGCGCCAGAACTAGTCGAAGCATATGGATAACTACCTTGTGTTATAGTTTCATTTATTGCTAAACTACCTACTGATACTGATGCAGTAAAGTTTGGAGTGCTTCCTGTATAATTACTCAATACTTTAAATAAAACTTTATCTCCAGTGTTAAGATTAATTTGATCTGTTGATATACTTAAGTTTAAAGTAGTTGTTGTGTTATTTGTAGGAGGAAATGTTTGAGCATTTTGAAGATAAGTTAATGGACTACAATTTTGAAGGCTTCCTGGGTAATAGGCAACAATACTATCTAAGTATCCGTTAGCATCGTAGTAAGGTCCGGCTCCATCAAAACTAAGGTTTACCGCAAGGTATCCTCCGCCTCCAGAATAACTGTAAATTGAAGCTGATATCCACGAATCGTTGCTTGTAACACCTATTGGTACTCCAGTTGAGCCAGTTACGCAAAATGGTCCGTGGTATATGTAAGGTCCTCCTACTAAAATAGGACTTGAAATAGGTACAACGGGATTTATGTAAACATTTCCATTTTGCACATAGCCTGCATTTTGTGTTGAAATAAAAGAAGCAGAAGAAAATCCATTACCTAAAACTGTACCGTTTTTAGTAGCAGAAAGACTGTAAGTAACTTGTTGGTTTGATCCAGTCATTATAATATCTACACTAAAATTACCAACGAAGGTTCTAGCACCAGCATATGAAGCTGTAAATGAAGAATACGTCTGATTTGTTAAACTACCTGCGTTATATGAATTATTTGGATTGGATACTACACTGTCAAATATATTATAAATTTGTCCGTATGCGTTTGATTGATATCTAGGAGTAGTAGCACTACCACTTGCATTACCTAGAGAATATACGTTTTTGGCTGATACAGAACCTGCAGTAGCATTAGCTGCAAATTGAAAATATAATTTGTTGTCACTGCTTGTATTAAAATATAATTCAGGAGTATAGTTGTAACCACTATTGTAAATGGTTTTTACACCATCTGTTGCAACTTGGTTACTGTATTTTTTATTATCAAATTGTTTAACTGTTAAAGTAGTTCCTGCTACAAAAGTATTTTGGATATCTTGCCAACTTTTATTATTCTGATTTAATTCTAATAAACCACCCGATACATCTGCTTGATAAGCTAGCGAAGCATTAACTGCTCCAGGAATAAAAGAACTAGATTGTATCTGCGTAAATAAACCTAACTTACTCGTATAATAATTAATTACCGGAGCGTTGCCATAAGATATATCACCAGAATAGGTTGCATTTTGCGGTGTAAATATGTTGTAGTACAAACCTGATATGTAAGAGCCACTATATCTTGGAATCATACTCCTACGTAAATAGTAGTTGTAGTCCTGTGTTTGGGAATACTGAGAATATGTTTGTTGGCTTTGAGAATAAGGTCCTATTATATTTGATTGACTTATGGATTGAGTCACTAATCCATAGTTGGTAGGAATTATTTGATTACTGTTATAATCTAACTCTAAAAATCTTTGTGATAAAGTAGAACCTGTTACATTATTAATAAGATAGTTTAACGAATAGGTTGTAAACATTATACTTTGGCCTCCATGCTGGGATGGAGCAACAGAAGAAGTGTTTGGAGCTAAATAACTAGAAACACCTACTTGAGGAAAATAATTAGAGATATACAAATTAGATCCACTATACTGTCCTGTGAAATTTTCTATTCCTGTATTTGATATATAAGGAATATACCCATACGCCCTTCCTAAATAATTTGAAGAGCTTTGATATTGAACTGGAATAGAAGCGGTATAAGATGTGTCATATAAACGACCACCAGGAGCTGACCCTGTAACAGATACCATATTTATAACACTCAAACTTCCTTCAATAATAGCTGTAGGTTGATGTCTAGCGTATTTATTTCTTTCTAAAATATGAGATCTAACAATAATGCCTGTACTTAAATTTGCTCTTGCAGGCACGAAATCCTTAATCATTTTGAATAAGGAGTTGTTATAATACTTTACTGTTCTAATGAAATCCCAAACATTAAATCTTGTTAATCCTGTTTGAGCGTTTCCTGTAAAAGTGCTATTAAAAAAAGTGTTTTCTAACTGTACTAAAGGAGTATATGTAGGAGTATATTGTAAATCTGGTGCTCCAATATACTGCATTATATTAAAATACCCTGGTTCATTAGAGGCTGTTACTAATCCTGAAGATGTAATTGCTGCATTTATATTATCGGTTGGAGAAAATCCTACTTCAACATCAGGCGATGTTCTATCGAAATCGTTTTGATAATACTGTAAGGTAGTGAAAGGAGATAATAAGCTACTAGATATATTTAATACACTACCTGTAGTAACATTGTTACTATTTAACTCTTGAATACCTGCTACATCGTAAATATTATAACCACCATATTCATTCACCGATAAAATATCTTGAGGAATACCATAGGTTGTAATTAAAGCTTTGACACCTTGATCTGTACCCTTCGTTTTAAGTAAGTAAGCTAAGTTATGATATAAGCGCTTATAAATTTCATTCTTTAATTGCTCTGCTGGAAGTGTTGCAAAACTAGAAGTGACTCCTGCTGATGCAGTAATGAAGGTTGTTACATAGCGATTAATAAACTCTTGTCCAAATGGAGGAAGAGATAAAGAAGCTGTTAAGTAGGGTTGTCCTGCTAAAGGATATAAGCTACTACTTGCTATATTAACTCGAGAATAGCCGCTAGAAGTTACAGGTAAGGCTGATCCTGTCTGATTTATACCTAATAAAGAGTAGTAGATATTGTCTGATACATTTGTGTTTGTATATAAGTTAATACCGAAACTTCTTAAGGCATCTCCTACTTGATCCATAGAAACACCCACAAAAGGATTATTTTCAGCAGAGTATCTATTGCTTAAATCCTTAAGATAAATCCAAATGTTATCAAAGTGTTGACCAACCATGTCCAAGAATACTAAGTACGGTCCGTTATTTTGATCATCTCTAATATATCCAGGAGTTGCATATTGTAACCAATCTTTATTGCCATTATCGTACATAGATGATGAGAAGTACATACTCATTGTATTACTAGTAGGATTTATATAGGGACTACCTAACCACGTAGTAACTTGTGATGATGTAACAGAATATAATGGATATGGTTGTGTCGTAGAAGTCTTAGGCCATGCCGTTGATGCAGATGTAAAATACAAATAGTATTCATATCCATCAAACTTTTCTACTATGTTATCTATTTGACTTTGAAGTGTAACTCTAGAAGCACTTGTATTGGTGGAAGCTAAACCAGATGATGCTGATTCAATTTGTTGAACTTTATATTTAAAATTATACAATCTCTCTGTTGCAGATGAAAAGTGTATAAAGTTATCAAAGTTACTATAATCAACATTTATTTGAATACCTTTTTCATCCATCATAGATTTCAACTGTTGGTAAGATGATGTTACCGAAGTTAAAAATAAAGATGCATAATTGTAATAAGGAGTTGTTTTACTAACTTTATCGGTTATACTAACCTTATAGTTGGGACCTCTTAAAGGAGCAGATGTGGGTAGAAGATCAGGAGTTACATTTATTGTAACATTAAATTCTGCTGGTTCTGCTACTTGAAACACTGCCCAAAAAGCAGCCTTTATATCGAAGGTGGTTGGTAATGGTTCGTATAGTTTAAATATAACATACCCTTGCCCATCCTCTTCCACGTAAACAGCGTTTACAGCTATTATTTGAATGTCTAATCCAAAGTCGAGTAAGAAGTCAGGATAGTAGGCATCTGTGCCTAGAATCCCGTTAAATTCATTAAAAGCAGTGGATAATTCTAAATTTGATAAGTCTTGTCGTGCCGCTTTAATTTCTGTCCTAGATCTTGAAATTTCTTTAATCCAAAAGTTCTGTCTAGGATCGGGACCTGATGCTATTAACTTTCTAAAAAAGTTATACTTGGCATTAACGCTTCCTCTATTAAAACCTTGTGCTCTAACATCGGCTTCAGGATCTAAATTAAGTTCACTAGTGGTATTATTTTTTGGATTAACTGTACTTCCAATATTATAATCAGTTATGTTATAGTTACTTCCTACAACCGATCCTGCCAAGTCTTTTATGAAAAATTCAATGTAGTCAGTTGGTCCACCAAAAGAGGGAGTAATAAAGGATTTATTAACTAAAGCTAAATCAGTATTATTATACTGCTGGTATTGATCATTCGAACCTAGATATGTAATATCAACTGTCTCCATTATAGTATCTTAGTTAAATTTGTATAGTTTGAATTCGCCTCTAACAATTGTTGTCTTAGTGAATTTATTTCTTCTATATAAGCTTTTTCCGAATCTGTTAAAGTAACGCCTCCTAAATATTCAGTACTTCTTGCTACTAAGTATTCGTGAGAATTTACTTCACCAGTAGCTGGTATTTGAAAAAACAACTCGTTATACAAATCAAAAAATGCTTCTACAGTAACTTGTTGAGTAATAGTTGAAGCAGTTATTGGGGTATATAATTCATTAAAAGAAGTGTCTATAACTCTTGGGTAAGTGTTACGTCCATAAACTTCTTTTATTAAATCAACTTTTTCACTCATTATGCTATAACTTTAAATACTAAATTTTGTCCTGTTAAGATTATCTCTTCGGCTGGAAGTAGTGCTAAGTCATCTGCCGAATAGAGAGAAAGTGCATCGTAAATTGACTGCTCATTATTATATATTGATAAAGGACCAAATGTTGTTGAATATATTTTAGTCTTAACAAATATACGATAAAATCTGTTAATTTCCAACCCATTCATATACATATAAAAATAATTACTTACACTATCAGCACTCAACTTTGTATAATTACTATCAAAATCTATTACCATTTCATTAGTCTTTACATCTTGTAAAGCCCAACATGAATTTTCAGATAAGTAAAGTTGATTTAAATAAACAGATTGAGTTGAAAAAGATCTTGGTGGGTATGTATATCTAACACCTGTTCTAAATTTATAATTGTTACCTTGAGTAAACTCTCCAGGATTATTTGCTAAAACTAATGTAATTTGATCATTTAATACGAAATTAGATCCTTGTGGAAAGTAGTGAGAATCGTCCCACTTAAATTGAATAGTAGGAGGATAAATTGTATGTGTATCAACTGAGAAAAACTTCAAATCAATAAATGCATCTGGATTTTCTTCTACAGCTTGAGGATGTTTTACAATAATGCCATAGTTAGGAATTGAATTAGAAAACCAAGAGGACATAATGTTGGTTATGTCTGCATTCATATCCTTATTTGACATATAGTCAAAGCTCTGCGTTGCTTCAATATTATCGTACCAAGAACCACCACCAGTTATATAAAAAGAAGATGTAGGAGTTACATTATAATTCCAGAGTAAGCTTGCACTTTCCCATCTAGGTAAGTCTATATTACCCCAATAAAAAGAGTCTTCTACCCACGGAGCAGAACTTCCCGATTGTCCTGTATATAACCAAGAAACTCCATTTGTTGATTGAGGTACTTGTGCAAATCTTCCTGTTCCCATAATCCATGATTGAGAAACAGGAAAAACATCTAAAGAATATGTTTGACTTAAGTTTTGAGCAAAAGCTAAGCTTAATTTAAGATTTGCTTCGTAAGAACTACTAATAGATTGAGATGCAAAAGTCTTTAAAGTATTAATATCTGTATTAGAAAATTGTAATACTGCTCTTCTAATATCTGATTGAGGAAATAATTGATCCGTAGTGCTGTAATTATCATTTGCAGCTAAATCGTAAGTATAATAAGGATTTTGAGTTATTAATTGTTGCTTATTATAAAACGCTACTCCATCTTGAGAGTTTTTAACAGATACTTCTAATACTTGATCAATACCGGTATTTTTAACCGGATATCGAGAATAAATTGTTGCATCTGCAGATGCGAATATTTGGTATACTGCCATATTATTATAATGTTACTACACGTCCTTGAATATCTGTGTCAGGATACTTAACTTCAAAGATAGATGGATCTAAAGAAGGATAGATTACTCCATTTAAAGTTGCTCCTGCTATGTCATAACTATATTGCGAATAACCTGTATCTGTTCCTGATAAGTTTAAAATGGCAACTTTATTAACCGTTTGTACTCCAGCTACTTGATCTAGTAATGTATAGATGGTTGATAAAATAATAGGTTGATTAATTTGCCAATTTTCTCTATTAAAAAATGCTTTTAATACAGTTAAACAATTAGCTATTGTATCTCTAGCAGAATAATTAGGTAAAATAATAACATCAAAAGCTACCTTTATATTTATAATATAAGCAGATTTTAATCTTATAGTATCAGTAAGCATTCTATACTCTCTTAAATATGTTTGAATGTTTTTTAAAAGGGCTGGTCCAGGTACTTCAAATTGTCCATTAACATTATAGGAAAGTAAATAAATTGAGGTTGCTAAAGGGTCTCTCTCTCCTGGTTGATTAACTACATATTGAAAGAAAGTTGCTTCATCCTTAGTTACGTAAGCTTTTGCTACTTGTCCAAACTTAGCTGGCATACCTAATACCATTCCTAAATAATCTTGCTGTGTTACAGCTCTCATTTGAGAAGGAAATTGATTAAGTGTGTTTAGTTTTAGTTGCTCTGGACTATCTCCGTCACCGCCACCAATCGCTCTCTCTGCATTATTAACTGCTAAAGAAGCTTGTATGTTGCCAGCAGTATTTAAGTTAGAAGGAGTATTGTCAAAATTACTTGTAGCAGTTACTATGCTAGTTAACTGATTTACTTGAACATTGGAAACAGCTCCACCACCTACTAAATATTGAACTGTTAAAGTTGTATTTTGTGGTGCTAATCCGTAAACATCATTTGTTACAAAATTTGTTGGATCGAAGGCTGTATTTAAAAGAGTTATACCATTTACTGTACCAATGCCAACATTGTTTGGATTAGGTAAATATCCTGATGCTGATACAGCTGATACACCTGCTCCAAATTCTAATTCCAAAGAAGTGTTCTCTTTAAATCTAGATACAAATCTATAAGGAACTAGTTGTTTTTCTAAAACGTAAGGAACTTGATTGGCTTCTTGATATAATTGAGGATAGTGAAGTGCTGTATTAGTAACAGGTTTTAAAATATAGTTTTGAGCTAAATAAGGCACTTCGTACCATATATTACCATTGCTATCTGTAACATTTATAATCTCAATTATATTGGTATCTTGAATATTTCTAACAGGAAATCTTTCTGCAGCACCAAAAGTAAGAGTAGTTGATTTAACTTGACCAGAAATCGCTTGAGTAGTTTTCTTTAAAAGATATGTGTTAGGATTACCTCCTACTGTAGTATAAACCGATATGTCGGTTGGATTTATCGATGATGATAAATTAAAGTTAACTGAGTTCGGAAGATAAAAATAAATATTATTGCTTACGTTTGATTTAATTTGTGCTCCTTCTTCCACAGTCAAAGCATAATTAAAGTCTGGTGCATAACTAGAACCTGATGCAGGTAGTTGTTGGTATACGTCTAAGTTTACAATAGCTGCGGAAGTAACCTTTGGTCTATAACCTAACATATAAGCTAAGTTGTATAAATTAGAAGGTTGCTTTGCATACTCTAAAAAAGTCTCTTGGGTTTGATTATCTAAGTAGAATGCTAATACATCTCCAACGTAAGCAGCCATGTCAATAAACATAGTGCCAGGAGAAGATGTAGAAAAATCATTATAGGAAGTAGGATAGTATGCTTTTGCATACTCAATTAACGCTTCCTTAAAAGTGCCAAAATCTTTATTGAGGTATCTTATATCCTTGTTAGCCATTTATGCTTAGTGTTATAGTGTCTGATTCTCTCGTATTCTTAATATTATATGAGAAGTTAATTGTTAAAAGATTTTGATCGGGAATACCTCCAAAAGTTAAAGTAGTTATAACTACATTAGGAAAATACTTCTCGACACCTGTTCTAATTAAAGTATCTAAATTATCAGTTGTTTCAGCGGTTATTTGTTCAAATAATGAATTTCTAATACCAGCACCAAAATTAGGATTAAAAATTCTCTCTCTTGGATCTGTTAATAAAAAGTTTATTAAATTATACTTAATCTGATCTTTTGTATTATAAACGGTTTTAAATACAGCAGGATTATTAAAAGGCAAAGAAACTCCAATTCCAGTGGAAGGTCTTAAATCTAGTACATTTATATTTCTTACATTATATGCCATTAAACTTCTCCATTTTGTTGCATTTTAGCCATTATAGCTGTAAAATCTGGTACTGCGTTGATTTGAATAGCATCTAAGTTTGAACTAGGTCTTGCAGCTGCAAACATACCTCCAACTGAATCAACTACTGGCACCTCTTTCGTAAATCCTTGTATACCTGGAAATCCAGCTGCGTCTCCCGAATCAAAGCTGAAGCCTTCCACATCATCTTCTGACATTGAATGAGCTGTTTCAGCAAGTAAGCTCTTTAAAGGATTATTTGCACCTACATTAGGTACAGCTAGTTTTCTAACTGGCTGAGTATTAAGGGTTCCAGGAATAGTTGGCTTTTTTGGAGCTATTGATTCCGTGATTGGTTGTTTGTTAGATATAATGGCTTCCTTAAGAATAGTTGCTA
>Ga0114962_10004482_pt1 | contig 11117 bp, 8 predicted proteins | sample C_130820_MF_Meta_FD_87017 | JGI IMG/M metagenome (GOLD analysis project Ga0114962, IMG submission 87017) | Freshwater microbial communities from Lake Croche, Canada to study carbon cycling - C_130820_MF_MetaG | ecosystem: Environmental > Aquatic > Freshwater > Lake | place: Lake Croche, Canada...
AGTCGATGGCTCGCTTCAAGATTACATTGGCGTAGGGGATAGTTTCTTTATTCGATTTATTAATAACCTTTCCTGAAAAAGTTACCGTTACCACCTGACCAGTTGCATTTCTAGAAACAAAGATTATGAGCAACAAAAGGCATAAAATAATTTTGTTCATAGGAATGAGTTTAGATGGTTATAAAAAAATAACCCTTGTAAAAGATTTGCCTTCTAAGTTCGGCATCGCTTTTACAAGGGTTAAAAGGTAAATATTTTAGGTGAAACTAGTTCTTCGCAGTATCGTTATAAACATCTCTAGCGCCTGCCGTAAATAGCAATTGCCTTAGCGTTGCTGTACGTTGTACATCTGATGGAAGTGCAGTGTATGTGTTTTTGGTTTGCTTAGGCACGCCACCCACTTCGCCATAAATAACTGGCTTGGCTTCCATTTCTTGCTTGGTGGTTTCTTTTACCCAGTGGTATTTACCACAGCTGCTTAATGCTGCGGCGCCTAATATTACTAATGCCAAGTTTAATACGCTCTTTTTCACGTTAGTTAGTAGTTAAGGGCGGGTATATTTGAATTATGCGGCTGCCCTGATGGTAAATGCTGTGCAAATATAAGTGTCAACTTGCCTTTTCAAAATGAAAGGGTGTTGCTTTATTTAAAACTATTCAATAAATCCTTTTTCACGAAGGCGTTGCTTCAGGTCTAGGCGGTGGGTACGCGCCCAATCTTGAGCAATATCGTAGCCTGCATCGGCATGGCGAATAACGCCCATACCTGGATCGTTGTGCAAAACACGCTTCAATCTGGCTTCTGCTGCATCGGTACCATCGGCAACGATAACCATCCCGCTATGGATGCTATAGCCTATTCCTACCCCACCACCATGGTGAAGCGAAACCCAACTTGCACCACCAGCAGTATTGATAAAGGCATTGAGGATAGGCCAATCGGCAATGGCATCAGAGCCATCTAGCATAGCTTCTGTTTCACGGTTAGGGCTGGCTACAGAACCTGTATCTAGGTGGTCGCGACCAATTACGATAGGGGCTTTCACTTTTCCAGTTCTTACAAGCTCGTTGAAAGCGAGACCTGCTTTTTCCCTTTCGCCTTGGCTTAGCCAGCAAATACGGGCAGGTAAGCCTTGGAAAGCGATGCGTTCTTTGGCCATCACTAACCAGCGACGTAGGCCTTCGTTTTCTGGGAAGAGTTCCAGCATTAGCCTATCGGTAGTGTAAATATCTTCAGGGTCGCCAGAAAGCGCTACCCAACGGAATGGTCCTTTTCCTTGACAGAAAAGGGGACGTATATAGGCTGGAACAAATCCAGGGAATTTAAATGCATTTGCTACGTGCCTACGATCGTGTGCTTGGCCGCGTAGGTTATTGCCGTAATCGAACACCACGGCACCTTTTTCTTGCATGGCAAGCATGAGGTTTACGTGCTTAGCCATTGTATCTAACGATAGCTTAATGTATTCGTCCGGGTTAACTTCTCTTAAAGTATTTGCCTCCGCAACGGTTAAGCCTTCTGGGAAATAACCAACTAAGGCATCGTGTGCCGAAGTTTGGTCGGTCAAAGAATCTGGGATTATGCCGCGGTCTAGTAAACGCTCTAATAATGTAACGGCATTGCAAATAACGCCTATGCTAATGCCTTCACCATTTTGTTTGGCTTCCAAGGCACGGTCTATAGCCGCATCAATATTATCGAACTTTTCGTCCAGATAGCGGGTTTCCAAACGCTTATCTATGCGCCATTCTTCTACTTCGGCTGCTAGGCAAACGCCTTCGTTCATTGTTATGGCTAGCGGTTGAGCGCCACCCATACCACCTAAACCAGCAGTAACATTTAAGGTGTGCTTCAACGTACCACCGAAATGCTGGCGAGCAACTTCTGCAAAAGTTTCATAGGTACCTTGAACAATGCCTTGTGAACCTATATATATCCAACTACCAGCTGTCATTTGGCCATACATGATAAGACCTTTGGCTTCTAGTTCACGGAAATGATCCCAGTTAGCCCAGTTCGGAACTAATTGAGAATTACTGATAAGTACCCTTGGCGCATCTGGATGAGAAGGCAGAATAGCGACAGGCTTACCTGATTGCACTATGAGGGTTTCATCGTTTTCTAAGTCCTTTAGGGCCTTCACAATAAGATCGAACGATTCCCAGTTGCGGGCTGCTTTGCCAGTACCCCCATAAACAATGAGGTCTTCTGGCCTTTCGGCAACATCAGGGTCAAGATTATTATAGAGCATACGCAAGGCAGCTTCTTGAATCCAGCCTTTGCAGCTAATAGTGGTACCAGTTGGGGTGGCACCTTTGGTGGTTGCGGTGTAGGTAGTAATCATTACAGTGAGTATAACTGAATGGAAAGGCTACAAGTTACGGAATTTGGCAATTTTATTTTGAGGTCTATCGGTTCAATCTTTTTAAAGCAAGATTGTCCCGACTAAAACCAATCAATTTAATTCTTATATAAAACAAATAAATAATAGGGAATTGTTTGAACTGAATACCTCTGAAAGAAAACTAAATTATTGAATTAAATTACAAATAGAAACGCCCTTGGTTTCCCAAGGGCAATTCATAAAAAGTTCCAACAATGGGGCAACCGCCCTACTTCTTAATTCAACTTCCTACCGTGGCCTCCCACTAATAGATTTTTAAAGAAACACCTCTCTCTTTGAGTTTCTTCACTTTACAAAGCTACGGGGGGGCTAAAGAAAAAACACGAGTAAAACTACCTGAAATGCGTGCGTAGAAATACCTGACTTATTTGCGAAAAACTGTTTTTTATTGTTTTTGTAGAAATAATTATTGGCTTATTGCTATTCTAAAATCAATGTTTGAACCTTGAAAATGAGGGTTTAAGAAATAGTATTGTCTAATGGAGTTCTAGAATAAGGCAGTTACTTGGACTCTACCTATGTGCACTACTGACGAATTTTGGCTTTTGCGCCCGTCGTAATTCAAGAGCAATTGCAATCCATCGGTTAGTTTTTGTTGCCAATTTACATTCCAAGTAAGGTTTTGTCCATTGCGTAAACCATCGTTCAATTCGTAGGCAACTTGGCTTAACGGATTGCCTTCGAAACTAATTTGAATAAGATTAATTGATGTATTTAAATTACTTCCCGTGGCTTTATTATAACGAAGTTCTGTACCTATTTTTCTGGTAAAAGCCTTCTCAATTCCAATGGTATTTTTTTTCCAATTCAATTGCCCATTAAAAGTAATTCGGATTTTAGAAGAAGGCTGGAAGCTATATTCGGGTCCCACACCCCTTTGCTCGATTTTAAAGTTGCGAGTGGTGAGGAAATCGCTTTCTGCTATTTTTTGGCTTTGGGTAAGCAACAGCTGCACATTGTGATACATTCCTAAATTCTTGCGGGCCAGCGCTCGCCATTCTTTAATTTTTCGGGTTTCGAAACCATTGGTATTGAGTTGCTTGTTATTGGCGGTGTTAAAGGCTATTTCTGCTCCTTGGTTGGGGTTGCTTCGGTCAAAAAACAAGCTGCTTTTTAAAAGTCTGTTGAATGAGATCAGATTAAGCTCATTGGCATTACTAAGTGGGTTTACCCTAGTGGTTAGTTCGTTTGCTGTGCTTTTCTGGTCGGCTTGCAAGGAACTATTATTACTTAGCTTACTTACAAATTGGGTTACCCCTTTCTTGTTTTTCCATTTGGAAGGTGGTTGCAGGTTTAACCTGTAAATAAGTTGGTTACTAAATGCCTTGATATAGGTATTGGTAGAAACAAAGATTTTGATGTACTCCCTTTGCTCAGGTCTGGTAGCTATTACGAATTCATCTAAATCTTGTAAGCCATTCCCATTCACATCGCCTAAGTAAAAGTGCGTTCCTTCGCCAAGAATAGGTGCTTTAATGAAACGGTATTCTTTTTGTAACTCCCTGCCATTATTCAAAGTATAGGTGAGTTCATTCCTAAGGCAGTTTTTCAAATAGGTCCCTTGCCAATCGGCCCGGCCTTGTATAGCGTTTTCTTCGGCTGCATTAGTGAGACTAAGATTCGGGTTTAAGCTTTTAAGGTTTCTGTAAGTGAACAAAAAAGCAAACTTTCTATCTCCTTCGCCTTTAAAGGTAGAACTAGCCGAATAATTATACGCTTTACTGGCTTCTGTCAATTTGCCTTCTAATGGCAACCTATCGGTACGGTTATTAAAGCTTATGCCAAATATTTGTTTGGCACTATCGGCATTAGAAATGGCTAGGGTATGGCTATCAAAGTTATTGGCGGTGGCTATAATACTATCGGTTCCAGTTTTGGCGATACTATTCTTTTCTAGTTGGTACTGGTAACTTGGGGTGAAAAGTTTGGTTTTATAGGTGGCTTTTATTGTACTTCTATACCAATTTGCTAGGCGGTTGCTAGTTTTGTTCTGCATCAGGTATTGGTTGCCTGCTAGGTTTAGTTTTCCAATGCCATAATTGATAGTTGCATCGGCCATATACCCATTCACATTATCGCCTTTGTTTCTGTGTTTGAGGTTGGCTTGTACGCTTCTTTCCCCTACTGAACCATTAACAGGTTTCTTAATATTTACTTGGGTTGAAAGCAAGTGATCGTCTGCAGTTAAGGTATCGCCATTGTAACCGTTCCATTCTCTTTCAAATTCTATGCTTCGGAAACGGTCAATGGCTTTAAAGTTCTGCTGTAAAAGTTCGTATTGGGTATTGGCATTCCATTGATAGCCATTTCTAAGCATTCTATTTTCTAGATAATAGCCCGTGTTAAGTGCCAAGCCCTCCTTATTCGTGGCATCGGTTTGGTTATAAAGGTTAGCATTTTGCTGGCTGTAGGCTATTGTAGAATTGAGGAACTGCTTTTTCGCGGTCTTCTGCTTCCAAGAAAGTTGGGTTACTGCCTTTTTATTAGGTAAGGCTATTCGCCTAAGAGGCAAATAACTGCCTTTGCCTTTGCCTACATATTCGTACACCCTGCCATTGTTACTTCCTTGTTTCAGGTTATAATCGCCAGCGATGGTTTGGGTGAAACTAACAGCATACATAGTATTGGTAGCCACTGAAGTTTGCCTGAAAATACTATCGCCAAATACATCTGGGCTGGCAACTTTGGTGTAAAGGACTTGGTCGGTACTAAAATCCGTAACCTTTGTTGCACCAGAAACAAAGGCAACGTTTCCAGAAAGGGTATTACCTAGGTCTTTAATTAACGTATCGTTTGGGGTGAAGCCGGTGGGTTTGTTTTCATTGTCTTGTTCCTGATAGTGCATTAGGCGAATAGAACCCGTTTTGTAAGGTTGGTAATGCCCAAGGCTATAAATACTACGGTTGTATTCTCGGGTTACATATTCAAAATCGACCCGAAGGCGGCTGTATCTAGTAATAATTATTTGGTTGTTGAAAATGATTTCGCCTTGGTTGTAATCAATAATATAGTCTTGGTTGAATCCGCGTTTCAGCAACACCCCATCAATAAATACCCTTTCGGTATTGGAGTTAATGACGATAAAACCTTCTGCTTCTGGTATTTGGAGGCGATAAGGTCCCTGCACCCCATCTATTGGGGTGAGGATTATACTTGCAAACTTTCCCTTTGCTACCCCAGCTGCAAATTGGGTTTGGCTAGGTTTGGTACTATCGCCTAGGTTTAGTTGGAGGCTACCACCTTGGATATTCTTATAGTATTTCAGGAATTGACTTTCAGGAGTATTGTTCAGGACAACATCGCCTGCAATTAAATTGGCTTTTTTATGTTCGAGTTGGATATAAACCATATCGAACTGCCTAATATTTTGGGTGTTACCTTCTGGTTGGTAAGGAACTTTTTGGTCGTTAATTACAGCGGTTAACTTAATATCGTCCGATAGCATGCCTTGCAATTGAAGGTTTAGCTGGCTATTGACAAAAGCATTTTGGGTGTTGCCAAAGCTAACTCCACGGGTTAGCGAGCCCGATTTATTGAGCTTTGGGGTAGAGAAAAGTTCCTGAGCTGGCAAGTTTGGAAGGTCAGATTCTGGCCTTTCCATATAATACTTCAGACCTAGATAGCGGTTTATATCTCTATTGAAGTAGGCTTTTTTAAGTCCTGGGATAACTGAGTAACAAATTTCGAGCGAATCGACCCCTAATGAATCTGGCCAAAGGAAAACTTGTTTCAGAATATCGAAATAGGGCAGGGGGGTATTACGGCCTTTAATATGTAGGGTATTGGGAACGACTAAGAATGAATCTAGTGCCTGAAAAGGTTGCTTATAAATGGTTTTACACCTGGTTTGGGCAAAACTTGAGGTAGCACTCCATAAAAAAAACAAAACCCCAAATTTTAGGGCTAATAAAAATATTGAGGCAGATTGTTTTTGAACAATCAAGGGACAATTTTGGGTTGGATAAAAACAAAAATTGCCCCATCTAGTGATAGATGCGGCTAGTTATTTCAGCAAAGAAATGCCTAACTAGGCTGGCTTCTGAACTGTAGAAACACCTTTAACAGCAGGCGTAACTTTAGCGTAAGTAGCGCAAGTGCGGTACGATGAACAACCAGCTGCGAAGGTTAAAACAGCAAGAGCGATGATAATACGTGCTTTCATAAGGCTTTTAAATCAGTGTTACAAATATACGGTTATTGTATAATACGATGCTTTACTTGTAAGTTAATTTATTGATTTCATTACTTTTTCAATCTAAAAGGCCGTGTGCTTCCATTCATTATGAAAAGGAAACTTGGTTTTATAGTCGTGCAGAGCAGAATAACTAAGTTGGTGTTCAAAAACGCCTTCTTTTTGAGCGCTTGGTTCTATGTATTTTTTGCCTTTTGGATCAATAATTTGACTGTGGCCTGGATAGAATACGCTTTCCTCTGCAGATCCGAAACGGTTCACTGCTACGGTATAAGCACTGTTTTCAATGGCCCGAGCTGCAATTAATGTGTCCCAAGCGGCTATTCGTTCTTCAGGCCAATTGGCACAGACTAAAAGGATATCGTAGTTGTTCGTTTTAGTATTCCTGCACCATTCCGGAAAGCGAATTTCGAAGCAAATAACAGGCATTATTTGCCAGCCTTTGAGCTCAATTCTTATTTTAGAAATGCCGGCAGCGTAGGCAATATTTTCTTTTCCTAAACTAAAAAGGTGGTGTTTATTATAGGTTTGGAAGGTGCCATTTGGGTTTATCCAAACAAAACGGTTGAAATATTGGCCGTTTTCTTTCACTGCAAAAGTGCCACAAATGGGCTTTTGAAGGTTCTTGGCTTGCTGGCTTAGCCATCGGGTTGTGGTAAGTCCCCAGTTTTCAGCGTATTTTTCAGGGATTACGTGAAAACCTGTATTGAACATTTCAGGCAGAATAATAAGGTCAGATTCTGCAGAAACTTGGCTTGCTAATAATTCCTCCAAATGCGAAAGGTTAGCGGTTACATCAAAAGTAATGGCAGAAGCTTGTACAAGGCTAAGCGTAATAAATTCTTGAACTGGTGGAATTAGGCCTTGCATTACTTAACCACCACTGTATAGCCTTCTTTCACTAGAACCTCTTTTATCTTAGTTCTAAAATCGCCTTGGATTATTATTTCATGGTCTTTAATGCTACCGCCCACCCCACATTTAGTTTTGAGGAGTTTTGCTAAGGCAGCCAAATCATCGGGCGTGCCTACAAAGTTATAGACGATAGATACCTGCTTGCCAGCCCTTTGTTTCTTATCCAATTCCACATATAGCTTTTGCTTGGCAGGTGGTAAGGTAACTACTTGGTTGGCTGCTTCTGTTTGGTATTGAAAGTCAGGATCGGTACTGAATACGACGCCTAATCTATTCTCTCTATCCTTTTTGCTCATAAACTTTGGTGCCTTTTGTTGTCAACAAAATTAAGTTAGTTCATTTGAAACAGAGCCCTAGCCTTGTTTTCATCGGCTTTCATAGCCGCTTTTAATTCATCTAAACCATTAAATTTCATCATTCCCCGGAGATAATGGGCAAATTCTATGGTTATTTTTTGGGCATAAAGCGTTTCGTTAAAGTCTAACAAATGCACTTCAACTGTTCTTAATGAGGCATCTAAAGTAGGGTTAGTGCCTATACTCATAATAGAAGGTAAAGTGCGCCCATCTGGCAGGTGGGTATAGTTAGCGTACACCCCATCGGCAGGGATTAATTTGAAAGGATCGTCTACTACAACATTGGCTGTTGGGTAGCCTAGTGTTCTGCCTAGCTGTTTCCCTTCTACCACCGTACCGCTTAAGCTATAATTCCTTCCAAGGTATTTTGCAGCTGTGGTAAGGTTACCTTCTAATAAGGCCTTACGGATTCGCGAACTGCTAATGCCAATATCTTCAATATCGGCACGGCTTATTTCTTCTACTGAAAAGCCGAAGGTTTCGCCGTTTTCTTTGAGGTAGTCAAATCCGCCTTCTCGGTTTTTGCCGAAGCGGTGGTCGTAACCTATTACCAGTTTTTTAGTAGCTAGTCTATCAATAAGCACCTGGTTAATAAATTGCAAGCTTGTAAGTTCTGAAAACTCAATAGTAAAAGGGATAATCACCAACCGTTGCAAGCCAGCCTGTTCTAGCAAAGCTATCTTTTCATTAAGCGTAGTAAGGTTACGCAACTCCTGAAATTCTGGTTGCAGAACTAGCCTTGGGTGCGGATCATAAGTGATTAAAGTACTATCGCCATTATTTTGATTAGCAATTTCTACTAGCCGGTCAATAATTTTTCTGTGCCCTAAATGAACACCATCGAATGTGCCAGCAGTTACTACAGCGAGCTTACTTACGGGAACAGGCATTGCACCCCTGTATATTTGCATAGTGGTAAGCAAGTTTGTTTATTAAAAAGCAATTATACAGTTTTAAGGCTTAAGAAATTGAAACTTGTGTGGGTAAAGGTAGCGGAAATGTACATATTGACTGCCTTACTTTTGGTTTGCAGCATAGGACTTGCTTTTGGGCAAACGGTTAAAAACACCATCCAAAAGTCTGATTCGGTTGTTAGTTTAACTGAATATATGCCAATTATTTGGCCAGATTCTATAGGCATTTCTTACTTCCAAAAATTAAGGCTTAATAAACAAGCAGGTGAAGGCGATATAAATGGCATTACCAATTCATTACTCACGATTGCCGAAAATAATGGGTATGCCTTTGCACGGGTAACTCCCTATTTTATAATTGAAGACCAAAAAAGGAGGCTGGGTTTTGGTGTAGCTAATGGACCTAGTTTCAAATGGGATACGCTAACCATTAGCCCTAAAGCAATTATTAAACGAAGGTTCTTGGAACGATACCTTTACCTGATTCCTGGGGAGCGATATACGCAGGAACGCATAAGAAGTGTAGCCAGGGCAATAAACCAACTGCCGTATGTGCAACAAGTTGAGCCTCTTAGTTTTGCATTTGAAGGAACCAAGGCTAGCGGACAGCTTTTTCTGAAAAGCAGAAAAGCTAACCAAGCCGATGGGGTTATTGGTTTTTTGCCTAACGAAAGGCAGCAAGGAAAGCTGTTATTGAACGGTGAAATTAACTTGAAGCTCTATAACCTATTCCGCACTGGCAAGTCTTTGGTTTTTGAGTGGCGCAGTACCAGACCTGGTAGTTTAAAACTTTTGGCCGATTATGTGCACCCCGTTTTGTTCCGCACCCACTGGGAATTTCAAGCCAATCTACAGCTTCAAAAAGAAGATAGTTCCTTCTTTAATAGGAATGGTAAACTTACATTACTCTATCAGTTTGAAAATGGTACGAAGGCAGGATTTTTTGTCCGTAATTTAAGAAGCTCTATATTGCTGCAAAATAGCGTTTTGGCAGAAGGAAATTCTGGGAACCTGCAAGGAACCCAATATATTGAGTTAGGCGGTGGAATTGAAAAAAACACCCTATCCGATTACTTTTCGCCTCGGCGCGGTATATATTTAAAAGCAGAAGGTGGTTTTGGAAATAAGAAAATTCAAGCCCCTCTTGCCGATTCTCTCTCACAAAGCCCAACCGAAGTAACCAAGAGCAAGCAGTTCACTGGAAAACTTGCATTTCAACGTTACACATCGCTCTCGCCAAAAACCACGCTTTTAGTAAAAATGCAGGCTTCTGGTGTGTTCAATAGCCAATTAAAGCGGAATGAACTTTTGCGTTTAGGTGGCTTGCAAACAATGAGAGGATTTGCAGAAAATTACTTCTTCTGTTCCAAGTATGCGGTTAGCTCTTTAGAATGCTTGTATTACTTAGAAGACAATAGCACTATAGGTTTGTTCTTAGACCAAGCCATAGTAGAAAGAAGTTTATTGCAGAAAAACATTACCGATTATCCAACAGCAATTGGCATATTGGTAAAGTTAAATGCAAAAGCAGGTATTTTTAATTTAGCCTATGCACTTGGTAGAAATGCCGATGCAGGGTTTGGGTTTAGTACCGCAGTAGTTCATTTTGGTGTGAGCGGAAGGTTTTAAAACTAGAAATAGCTTTAAAAAACCTTTTTTTAGCAACAATTTGACGTTGGCTTAACATTCCAAGCCGTATTTTTACGGCAGAAAAATATTACTAGTATCCTGAGTTGCTCCTTATCAGTAGATGGCTAAGTCCATTTTCAACGAATCTTTAATTGTTAGTACTGTCCAATGACTACACAGGTAAATTTGATTTTGACGTTTTTATGGGCATTTACCATTTCGGTATTTGCCATACCATCCATAATACACGTAGCGCACTTAAAAAACTTATTAGACGAACCTAACCATAGAACTATGCACGTATCGCTTACTCCTCGTTTGGGCGGGTTGGCTATTTTTGCAGGGTTTATTTCGGCAATTTCAGTTTTTGGCGATATTAATAAAGTTGTTCAGGAAATAATGGCTGGTGCCTTACTTCTCTTTTTCATAGGAATGAAAGACGATGTGGTAAGTATTTCGGCTGCTAAAAAGTTCTTTGTTCAGGTAATTTCGGCAAGTATCGTTGTATTTATGGGCGATATCAGGATAACTAACTTCCAAGGCTTTTTATTTATATATGAAATACCAGCAGGTATAAGTTACGGTTTTAGCTTTTTGGCAATCATAGGTATTACCAATGCTATAAACCTTATAGATGGATTAGACGGTTTAGCAGGGTCTATTATTAGCACCATTAGCGTTGTTTTTGGTATTTATTTTTACACAC
>Ga0114962_10004483_pt1 | contig 11116 bp, 7 predicted proteins | sample C_130820_MF_Meta_FD_87017 | JGI IMG/M metagenome (GOLD analysis project Ga0114962, IMG submission 87017) | Freshwater microbial communities from Lake Croche, Canada to study carbon cycling - C_130820_MF_MetaG | ecosystem: Environmental > Aquatic > Freshwater > Lake | place: Lake Croche, Canada...
GAAGCGCTGACCGGTGAACTGGAAGTTGTAGCGCTGCATGTCAATAGACCAGGACTTGTCGCCGACGATGTAGATACCCTTCTTAACGCCAGCGATGAGGTCTGCCGTCGTTGTGTCAGTCCCACCCGGTTGGAGTGACACATTCGGCATGCGCTGGATAGGAACATGCAGAGCCGAGTCAGCAAATGCGCAACCATTCGAGCGGGCCAGACCGATACCTGCAGCCGTACTGCGATCTGTTTGGTAGCCGCTCAAAATGCCATCTTTGACCAAGTCCCATTGCTGAGCCGCGACACCTTCATCGTCGTAGCCAACAGTTGAGAGGCCATGGTCGGCGATGCGGTCTCCAGTGATGTGCATCAGGGGACTGCCGTACTTAAAGTTGCCCAACTTGTCGACCGTGGCAAATGATGTGCCTGCATAGTTGGCCTCGTAGCCAAGCGCGCGATCAAGTTCAGTGGCATGACCTACTGACTCATGGATTGTGAGCCACAAGTTCGTCGGATCAATGACCAAGTCCCAAGTTCCTGCTTCAACAGATGGAGCCTTGGCCTTCTCAGCGAGCCATTCAGGCATTTGCGCTAGTTCGCTATCCCAGTCCCAACCGGTTCCTTGCAAGTACTCCCAACCTCGACCAGCTGGTGGCGCACATGTACGCATGTCTTCAAAGCCTGAGTCGCTCACGTTAATAGCAGTGAGTTGTGCGCTGATTCGGTCGCGTGATTGTGAGATGGCATTGTTGTTGAGGTCCGCAAAGAAAGTGGTGTCGCGTCCCATTGCCACGTGTGCATCGACGTGATGAACGGCTTCATGGCCAGCAACGCGTGCATTCCAGTCTTGAAGCAGTGCGATGACTTCGGCATCAGACTTTTCCATTGCATCAATTTCAGTTGGTAAAGTCCACGACACAGTGCCGTATGAAGGTTCGTCGATGAGTTCCACTGGATTGAGTGAAACCTGAGCACTCAAGGCTGCCATCTCGAGAGCACGTTTCGCGGCGTCGGCAGCGGCTTCAGGTGTGAGGTCGGTGCTTGCTGCGAAACCCCAAGCGCCGTTGTGAACCACGCGCACGCTAAGTGCAGTTGAACTGTCGGAGGCTACGTTCTCGACACTGCCGTCGCGTGTTGAAACTCCGCGGCTTTGGTGACGCGCAATTCGGAACTGTGCGACGTCGGCACCTGCCTGCGCTGCGACAGATAGTGCCGCTTCACTCACATGCGAGGGGAGCTCTGGATTATTGACTGGTTGGGACACAGCGAATCCTTATCGATTGATGAATGGACACAACACTACCTGCGCACATCGTGTTCGGGGTGAAATCTGACGTGTCCAATTTGCGTGTACTGCTCGATTTGTGAAGGTGCGCGCACGATACTCTTGTCTAATGAGTCGAATCGTTTTGGTCACCGGCGGCAATCGTGGAATTGGCCTGTCTGTGGCGCGGACATTTGCTGCGCAAGGTGACACTGTTGTGGTCACGAGTCGTTCAGGTGAGCCCATCGAAGGCCTGCATGTAGTGAAGTGCGATGTGTCAGACACCGCCAGCGTGGATTCTGCCTTTGACTACATTGAGGCAAACTTCGGACCAGTAGAGGTTGCTGTAGCTAATGCGGGCATCACACGTGATGGTTTGATTATGCGCATGTCAGATGATGACATCAACGATGTGCTCAACACCAACTTGGTTGGCGCGATCCGTGTCGCCCGACGCGCAACCCGCGCGATGATGAAGGCCCGCAAGGGTCGTTTGGTGTTTGTCGCTAGCGTTGTCGGTTTGATGGGCTCCGCAGGTCAGGTTAACTACGCAGCCTCAAAGGCCGGACTTGTCGGCGCAGCGAGGTCGTTGGCTCGCGAACTTGGATCACGCGGAATTACCTGCAATGTCATTGCTCCCGGTTTTGTCGACACAGACATGACGGCTGAATTGTCCGATGAACGCAAGGGTGAAATTGTTGGCAACGTGCCATTGGGTCGTTACGCCAGCCCACAAGAGGTTGCTGATGTGGTGAAATTCATTGCATCCGATGAAGCCGCCTACATTACGGGTGCTGTCATTCCCGTTGATGGTGGCTTAGGTATGGGACACTAGGACAACTATGGGAATCCTCGACGGTAAGAACATTCTGGTAACTGGTGTCCTCACGGACTCCTCAATCGCATTCCATGTCGCAAAGTTGGCTCAGGAACAAGGTGCAAATCTTGTGCTTTCATCCTTCGGTCGCGCAGCTGGTATCACTAAGCGCGTCGCCGGTCGCCTTCCGCAGGAAGTGCCGATTGTGCAGCTCGATGTCACTAATCAGGATGACCTGAACAACCTTGCTTCAGCGGTAAGTGAGCATGTTCCGCATCTTGATGGAGTTCTGCATTCCATTGCTTATGCACCAGAAGCTGCTCTTGGCGGCAACTTCCTCAATACCGAGTGGGATGACGTCAAGGTCGCTCTAGAAATTTCAGCTTTTTCGCTTAAGTCACTCGCAGTGGCAGTGCGGCCGTTGATGAAGGAAAGAGGCGGACAGATTCTCGGCCTCGATTTTGATGCAACGGTTACATGGCCCTACTACGACTGGATGGGCGTCTCCAAGGCTGCGCTTGAGTCAACTTGTCGTTACCTAGCTCGTGAACTCGGTGGCGATCAGATTCGGGTAAACCTTGTTGCAGCCGGTCCGATCTATACGACTGCGGCCAAGGGTATTCCTGGCTTTGATGAGTTTGGTCCCATGTGGCAGCGTCGCGCTCCACTTGGATGGGATACCGAGGATCCAGTTCCTACCGCCAAAGCATGTGTTGGGCTGTTCTCTGACTGGTTCCCGGCAACTACTGGTGAAGTGCTTCACGTCGATGGTGGCGTGCACTCACAGGGTGGCCCCTGATCCAGAACCTCAATTTATGAACGAGCGTCTCGCATCTGCGGGGCGCTCGTTTTTTCACCACTGATGCAGTGATTTACAAATCACAATCCAAATGAACTGTGCCCGCCTGGACCAAAGTCACGGGCGGGCACAGTTCATTCAAGACTAAGGATTACCCCTTAGTAATCGATCGAATTTTGAAAGCACCAAAGATTTCTAGAATGCCGAAGAAGATAAGTAACCACGACATGGCTGAAATCCAGGCTGCTGCACCTGCAAACGGATTGTTGATCATGAACAGGCCAGCAATCATGCCGATGATTCCTGTGAAAATAGTCCAACCACGACCTGCTGCATGGTGTGCTGAGAATCCAGCAACCAAATCAATGGCGCCACGGAATAGGAAAACGATGCCGATGTAAAGGCTCAGAAGAGCAACCTGCTCAACAATGGATGCGTGTAGAAAACTTGAACCAAGGAACAGACTTACAGTTCCGCTGAGCACGAGCATGACACGTAGTCCACCATCGATATGTGAGGCCAATCCACGCACAATGGACACAATGCCTGACAGAATCAGCCAGATGCCAAAGAGCACTGCAATTGTGTGATAGGCCCGGACTGGGTGGTTCAGCGCTGAAATGCCAATCGCTGAAGTTGCTAGACCCAGGATCAGAACTAGCCACCAGCTTTTACTTACTGTGTCTAGGGTTTCAGATACTGGGGTAGGACTGTCATTCTGTGTTGACACTGCTTCTCCTGATGTGAATGAGCGGCTGCGAAATCAACCACCTAAACAACTTTGGCAAAGCCCAAACTCTTAGCGGAGCAGCGACACGGTGTCATTTGTGTTCAGTAGTGACCGATTTCGTTGTCGGTTTGCCACCAAATCTGCAGCCTTCAGGGTTTAGCTAGTCGCTATAAATGCACCCTTTGTTAGCACCCAACCATCAGGCAAGACTTTTGGAAGTCCAGTGATGTCTCGTGAAACGCTGCCCGTGAGATCCGTACGCGTCATCACCGTTCCAGTCAGATTTGTGCCGTACAAGATTGAATTCGACAGGTCAGCATCTGACACGTCCGCCCCGGAGAGATTCGTATTGTTCAATTTGCTGCCCGCAAAACTGGCTCCGGTGAGCCAGGCACCAGACAAGTTGATTCCGGTTAAATCTGCATTTGAGAGGTCAGCTCCACTTAAGTCAGCGGTAGGTCCAACCAAGTAACCGTTGACGATATTCCAACTCGCGGGCAAATTCTTAGGTGTGCCAGTAACCGAGCCTGAGGAGACACTCGAGAATGTTGCTCCCGACAAGTCCACACCGGACAAATCAACACCAGACAAGTTGCTGCTAGAGAGATTTGCATTGACTAAATTGGCAGCTTTCAGAACGGCATTCGTAAGGTCAGATTCCGACACGTCCGCGCCTGTCAAGACGGCTAGAGTCAGGTCGGCTCCCGATAGATCAGATGAAGACAAATCCGCACCTGGTCCGACTAGGTAACCCTTGATCAACTGCCACTTCTGTGGAATTGTTCCAGGGATGCCAGTGAGGAGCCCTGAACCCATTTTCGTCAGTTTCGCGGTCCCGAGTTTCGTTCCTGTCACTGTTGCACCAGAGAGTTCGGCGCCGGTCAGATCCGCGAGCGTGAAGTTGGCATTGGTTAAGTCGGCCGTTGAGAGGTCTGCCGATGCCATCAAGGCTGCGGTCAGGTTGCTCTCAACTAGCTTGGTATTCGACAAATCGGCATTTGTCAGGATTGCCTTAGAGAGATCCGTGAATGACAAGTCAAGGTCTGACAGATCAGCTCCGCCAAAGTTGGCAGATGACAGATTTGCAGTGGCTCCAATCATGAAGCCATTCAAGTAGACCCAACCAGTCGGCAGTACGCGCGGCGCACCAGTGATTTGACCAGAAGTAATGTGCGCAAGAGACGCGCGCTCAAACGTGGTGCCAGTCAGAGTTGTGCCGGTTAGGATCGCATTGTCCAACTGCGCTTGACTGAGGTTCTTCCACGAGAGGTTGGAACCCGACAAATTCGCTCCACGTAGGTCGGCTGTTGGACCCACAAGGTAACCAGAACGAACTACCCAATCCGTCGGCATAGAAAATGGCGTGCCCGTGACGCCGCCGGAGGATATGTTGCCCAAAGTTGCAGTGGCCCACTTGAGCCCTTCGACATTGACGCCGGTGAGGGTAGTCCCAGTGAGGTCTGCGCCGGCCAAAATTGCATCTGAGAGATCTGCATTTGTCAGATTCAGCGACGTCAAGTCAGCACTAGTGAGGTCCGCCTTGGGTCCAATGAAGTACCCGTTCAGGAACTTCCACTTTGCTGGGAGCGCTAGGGGAGTACCGGTCACCTTGCCTGACTGCACGCCAGACAAATCTGCCCCAGTAAAGTCGGTCCTGTTCAGATTGGCGCCGCGCAAATTGATGCCACTCAAGCTCGCTCCGGTGAGCACAGCTCCTGGACCGACGAGGTAGCCGTTCACGAATTTCCACTGCTGTGGCAATTCAGTTGGGCTCCCCACGATGTTGCCAGAGTGCACCCCATTGAGGTCCGCAGTCGCGAGCTTTGCTCCAGACAGGTTCGCACCTGGCCCAATAAAATAGCCAGCCGTGAGCTTCCAATTATCTGGGAGCGAAGCAGGCACACCTAGAATTCCCCCAGAAATTACGCCTTCAAGCTTCACACCAGTGAGCACGGTGTCGGCCAGATTCATGCCACGCAAATTTTGGTCGCTCAGGTCTGCATCCATCAGTTTTGCCCCAGGGCCGACAAGGTAGGAGTTGAGGAATTTCCAATTTGTAGGCAACGTTTTTGGCGTCCCGATGATTCCACCAGTTTGCACGCCCGCAAGATTTGCCTGCGCCAACTTAGCGCCGGTCAAGTTAGCGCCCGGGCCGATCAGGTAACCGCTGGTAAATATCCAAGCGCTCGGCAGCGAAATCGGCACTCCTGAGATATCTCCAGACTGAACGCCTGCTAGGTTGCAGGTTCGCAGATCTGCCTTTGTGAGATTGGCTCCAGGGCCGATGAGGTAACCACAAGTAAATGACCATTTGGCCGGTAGTGAACTGGGCGTTCCTATGATCTTGCCAGACTGCGCACCGGTGAGATCTACCTTGGAGAGCTTGGCGCCATCAAGGTTTGCTTTTGGTCCAATGAGGTAGCCGCCAGCAAACTTCCAGCCAAATGGCAAGGCTGAAGGTGTGCCTCGGATGCCACCAGACTCCACTCCATCGAGCTTCGCCCCGGAAAGGTCGGCACCAGCGAGGTTGGCCTTAGGGCCGATGAAGTAGCCGCCTGCAAGTGTCCAATGTGCGGGCATAGTTGCGGGTTTGCCCGTTATGAATCCGGAAACTACTCCAGCGAGGTTGCTTTCCGCTAAAAGTGCCCCGTTAAGGTTGGCTCCCGGTCCGACAAGGTAGCCATTCATAAACTCCCAATCCTTGGGCAACGACTTGGGTGCGCCGCGAATATCGCCAGACGCAACACCAAACAATTGGGCGCCCGCCATTCGAGCGGCTCCCAGATTTGTGCCAGCGAGCGAGGCATTTCGCAGATCAGCGTCAACCAAGTTTGCGCTTGGACCCACTAGGTAGCCCGAAATGAGTTTCCAGTTTGTCGGCAGCGATGCGGGTGCGCCAATGATGTTGCCCGATCGAACTCCCACGAGCTTTGCGCCAGCAAGTTTTGCGCCTTCTAGATTGGCTCCTGGGCCAATCAGATATCCATTTGCCAAAAGCCAGTCATCCGACAAGGTCAAGCGCGTTGCATTGATCTTGCCCGATATCACTCCGGTCAAGTTAGCGCCAGTCAAGTTTGCCGAGGACAAGAATGCGCCGGTCAACTGCGCGCCAGCCAGATTGGCGTTAGTCAGGTTCGCTTCTGGTCCCACCAAGTAGCCTTGAATGAGTTTCCAGTTTGTCGGCAGCGTGATTCGCGTACCGGTGATGTTGCCAGAAACCACGCCAGAAAGTTTGGTGCCCGTGAGCCTAGTGTTGCTGAGATCCAGTCCTGTAAGTACCGCGTCACTCAGATTAGCTCCTGGTCCAATCAGATAACCGTTCGTAAGCTTCCAGTCGAGTGGTAAGGAAAACGGAGTACCGGTAATTTGCCCGGATTGAACTCCAGTCAAGTTGACGTCCGCAAGTGGGGCACCTGACAGGTCCGCCTTGGGGCCGATCAGGAAACCATCAATGAGCATCCAGCGATTGGGGAGAGCCATCGGTGTTCCGACAATGTTGCGAGCCATGACTCCAGCCAGATTTGCGTTGGTGAGGTCAGCGCCTTCGAGGTAGACACCCGACAATTGAGTGCCTGCGAGTTGGGCATCCTTCAGGTTCGCACCCGCGCCAATGAGGTAGCCGGCAACAAGAGACCAATGCGCGGGAAGTCGAAGGGGCGTGCCAATGATGCCACCAGATTTTACGCCAGTTAGTTCAGCACCTTTGAGGGTTGCACCGTCAAGGGCAGTGCCGCTTAGATCAGACCCTTTTAGTTTCGCGCCAGAAAGATTTGCTTTCGGACCAATGAGATAGCCGCTAACAAGTTTCCAATTCAACGGTAGCGAAGCGGGCGTTCCCAGTACGCTACCCGAATGAACGCCATCAAGTTTGGCGCCAGTTAGTTTTGTTTTGGCCAAATTTGCGCCGCCGAGTTTAGCTCCGGTCAAATCCGCACCGCTCAAATCGGCACCGGCGAGTTTGAACTTTTGCAAGTTGCAGCCCATCCAGTGGACTTTGGGCCGGGCTTTGGGTTTGGGCAACCCAGTTTTGGTGAGTTTCGGGCATGAAGCTTTGGCCTGCGTGGGCGTGTGGCTACCAAGCATTGCGAATACGCCGAAAGCCAGCAGGGCAACGACAAAAATTTTCAGGTATCGCAGTAGATGCATGCGGTAGTTGTTCCTCACTTCGGCGTGGCCCAAACAAGTCACTGCTCGTCTGAAATTGTCCACAACTTGAGCGCTGTTGCGCCCTCTCAATCATACCGAACCCTCTATTTGACGCACTTTTGGACTGTAGTCCGAGCCGATTCCCACGCAGAAACATCCGTCGGACCTTAGTCACGGCTGCCCGATCATGAGCGAGGGCTATTAGCAACGGAAATGCACGTTAGGCATGGAAATGCATTTAAGTCACGGAAGCGCACTTAAGTCACCAAATGGCAACGACCGGTCAGAGGTGTGGCACTGCCGGTGCGTGAATTTCTACACCTGAAGCGATGTCTGCTCGTTCTACCTGTTCGCGAGTAATTCCGAGAACATACAAAATGGTGTCGAGATACGGTGTGTTTACCGACGCGTGTGCCGCGTCACGAACGAATGGCTTTGCGTTGAAGGCAATCCCTAGTGCAGCTGTGTCAAGCATGTCAAGGTCGTTGGCGCCGTCACCGATTGCGATAGTGCGCGATAGCGGAATGTTGTAGAGATCTGCGAAGTCTCTCAATGCCTGCGCCTTAGCCGCACGGTCGATGATGGGTCCAGTCAATCCACCTGTCAGGACGCCTTGAGAGATTTCGAGTTTATTTGCCCGCACGTTAACAACTCCCATGCGGTCCGCGAGTGGCTTGACGACGTCTATGAAGCCGCCGCTCACGAGTGCCACTTGGTAACCGAGGCGATTGAGGGTTCGGCATAGGGTTGCCGCGCCAGGGGTGAGGGCCACATCGTTTAGTACTGACTCAATCGCGGATTCGGGTAGGCCGGCAAGCATCGATACACGAGCACGCAGAGACTGTTCAAAATCGAGCTCGCCATTCATGGCTCGGGCGGTGATGGCAGCTACTTCTTCCTCAACTCCAGCGCGGGCAGCGAGCATGTCGATGACCTCGTCCTGAATGAAAGTTGAGTCAACGTCCATCACAATCAAGTGAATGCCACGTCGGTCCAGGCTTGCCTCTTGCACAGCGATGTCAATCGAGTTGGCTCGTGCCACCAAAGTGAGGCGGTCGCGTAATTCTTGCTTGTCCATCCCGCCAACCTCGAACTCAATGGCAGTCACTGGGTAACTCGCGACTTGTCGGATACGGTCAATGTTTCCGCCCGATTGGGCGATCGTATTAGTGATAGCAGCCACTGAACTCGGTAGTAGTGGACTGCCCAAGACTGTGACTAGCAGGCGCTCTCGGTACGCGGCCAATTCGGATTCGGCAAGAATGCGGGCATGGACATGCATTCCGCGAGTTTCGGCAAATGTGGTGGCTACAACAATGGCTTCATCGAACGTCATTTCTGTTGCAGCTTCTGCCCGACGCAAAGCCAACCCAAGAACAAGGTGACCTTGAAGCACAATCTGCTCAAGCTGGCGAACAATCAGTGGCAACTCTTGTACTGCAGCGGCTAAACCAGCGGTGACACCCGGTTGATCTTTTCCGCTCACTGTCAAAACCAGTATGTCCGTCATGCATTTAAGTCTAAACGGCGCTTCGCGGAGGATGTAATTGCGTCTATTGACTAGCGAGGGCAGAGATTAAATCTATAGCCAGCCGATCGATTTCCTGCAAAGTGGCTAGACGTAGATTGTCGGTGCTGCGTGATGCTGGTGCCAGAGATTCAGTCATCGCAACTTGCGCGACGATACGAACCCGAGTTGCCTGATCCAACTGAGTGAGCACGCGTTCGCTTGTCCCCGGTGGCATGACAGCAAAAGCGCTGTCTTTCAACATGTCATCAATCGTGTTTCTATCACCCATGAAGTCGGCGGCACCAAGTGTCCTCACTGCCCGTTCTAAACCTTCAAGGAATTGCCTGCGTAGGTAGGGCTGATCCGGCGGGGTGATCGTGTGTGGCACCTCGTGTAATTGCCAAGTTGACGAAGTGTCCTGATATAGAAGGAAGTCAGGTCCGATGCCGATTACGCCGCGAGTGGTGGCGATGCTTGGCATTATCTTCGCTGGAACACCGGCAGGATCGCCAAAAGTTGGGATAACTGCGACACATGGGGACGCACTTGCAGCCGCTTGCGAGACAACCGCGGCCCACGATGTCGAAGTAGATCCTGACTGGAGGTTAAGCGCCTGAGAAATAACCTCACACGCATTGGCCGCATCAGTTTGACTAATCTCGCCCGCACGATGGGCATTGAGCCAGAGGCTCATGGCAATGACAGGAGGCTGAATTAATGCGGTGTGCATGTTGATACTTTACGTGAAGAAAATGAGCATTAGGGCAGTAGATTATGGCTATGACATTGCTGATTACTCTAGAAGGCGTCACTGTTGTGCGCGCTGGAAGAGCAATTCTTGACGATGTCTCATGGAACGTTGAGCCTGGACAACACTGGGTGCTTATGGGTCCCAACGGCTCAGGTAAGACCACCTTGATGCAGGTCTGCTCTGGCTACATTCATCCCACGCGCGGTCGTGCGACCGTTTTAGGCGAGGAACTTGGCAGAACAAGTGTTGCTCAGTTGCGCATGCAGATTGGCATAGCAAGTTCTGCGACTGCTGCGTTACTCCCGCCAGAGGAAACTGTTCTGAACTGCGTGTTAACAGCTGCGTATGGTATCGCCGGACGTTGGCGCGAACGTTACGACGGCATGGACTTTGAACGCGCACACTTCTTGCTCGATTCCTGGGGCTTGTCGCAGTTTGCGCACCGCACTTTAGGCACACTCTCTGAAGGCGAGCGAAAGCGTGTCTTGATTGCTCGAGCACTTATGGCCGATCCAGAGTTACTCATCCTCGATGAGCCCGCAGCTGGTCTCGATGTGGCTGGTCGTGAGGACCTCATCGCTCGCTTAGCCGCGCTGGCTGCCGATCCTGGATCACCCATTCTTGTTCTAGTGACTCATCACGTTGAAGAAATTCCACCCAACTTCACAAACGCGTTGCTGCTTTCACACGGCCGGATCTCACATCAAGGTTCTGTGCGCGACATCATTGCCACACAGCCGATGTCGGAAGCTTTTGAAACTCCACTTTGGGTCGAGTTTGGTGATGATCGATGGTACGCGCGCGGTCGGCAACCAAGCCAAGGTCGTCGAGCGAAGAAGTTCTAGATGGGCACCAGTTTCATCAAGTAAATGGTCCACGACTCGTTAGAGCGTCTTCTCGATTGGCCGAGTTATTGCGACCCTGGGTGTCACAATAGATGATGTGACTGAAATCACCGACGTAATTCCCACTTGGTTGCCAAGTGATGATTTGGACATTGCCCGGGCTCGTTTGCCCATTGTCTACGTAGATGCCATACCCGTCCGAGTGAACGACTTGGGTGAAGTTGTTAGCGTGGGTCTTTTGTTACGTGCTCGGCCTGACGGCTC
>Ga0114962_10004485_pt1 | contig 11115 bp, 16 predicted proteins | sample C_130820_MF_Meta_FD_87017 | JGI IMG/M metagenome (GOLD analysis project Ga0114962, IMG submission 87017) | Freshwater microbial communities from Lake Croche, Canada to study carbon cycling - C_130820_MF_MetaG | ecosystem: Environmental > Aquatic > Freshwater > Lake | place: Lake Croche, Canada...
ACCTAAACGTCCCGTAGTTGGACCTAAACGTCCAGGAGTTGGACCTAAACGTCCCGGAGTTGGACCTAAACGTCCCGGAGTTGGACCTAAACGTCCCGTAGTTGGACCTAAACGTCCAGGAGTTGGACCTAAACGTCCCGGAGTTGGCCCCAAACGTCCCGTAGTTGGACCTAAAAAAACAGTACCCAAAAAAACAGTACCTGAACAAAGAAAAGAAACTAGATTTGGAAAAATGATGCAGAACAGTGGTTTAAGATCGCTAATGCGCGATATACGTATTTTAGCTAGAATGTAAAAAATTTAAATGAATGTTAATTTTTTTTAGAAAAATATTCGTTTAAATTATAAATGGACCTTTCTTCTCTTGGAAATGCAATAGGATCACCAGATCAAGTTGGTACGGTATTAATACCAGTACAAGATAATGATTATGTACTTTATAGTACTATATTTAATAATAACAGGGGAGGTTTTACCCCACCAAATCAGCTTTCGTTTGTATTTGGAGACTCTGATCGGGAATACGAAGTAATTGTTGATTCTTTTACTCGAGATCGTGTAAAATATAACATATTAAAAGTAATTTACAATGGAATAAAATATAAAATAAATGCACAAGGTAGTATCGATAATCCAAGTTTTTTTATAAAAGAATTTGTCTCTCCTGGTAATTATAGATCTTGGTATGGATCATTTATTATTAGTAACCAAATACCTTTTCGTGCTCCATTTGTATTACAACCAGCTGGACAAGCTAATGTAACAGTTACAGATGGACAACGTGTAACCGTTAAAGCAGTTCAACCAAGAAGAGCGGTTCCAGTTTCTCGTTCAGAGGCAGCTGCACGTGGAGTAGAAACAAGACGACGAAATGCTGCTGAAATGGCAGCTGCACGTGAAGCAGCTGCAAATGTAATGCCTGTAGATGCTGGTCCAAGTAGTCGTTCATTAAGAGCACTAGCTAGATCAGGCGGAGATACTAAAATGTTATTTGGTAAAAGATCAAGGGTAAGCGTTAAAAAAGTAATCAGTGATATAAAATATCTTTTAAATATTTAAATTTGTCGAAGATGTAAATATACCATTGATATAATTAAACATATTGTCTTGTTGAATATAAATCATATCAATTTTATTTTTACTTTGTCCAAAATTAACAATAAGTCCTTCAGAAATAGAATAATGTTTCATATAATTTTTAATTTGAATACATACAGAATCGTTAATTGTATTAATTGCTTTGAGTTCAATAATAAAATTATTATTAATCATTATATCAACTCTTCCATGTCCAACATTAACCCCTTTATAAAATACTGGTGTAATAACTTCTGATGCATAATTTATATTATGTTGTCTAAGTGCAACTTCAAATGCACGATGATAAACTACTTCATTATATCCTGGTCCTAAACTTAAATAAATATCATTTGCTATATCTTTTAATAAATTTAACGAATCCATTTAAATTTAAAACTTTTTATTTTTTAAATTACTTTTATAAATTCATTTTCGATAGTTATAAATTTAAGCTCAGTTGTAAACTTAATATCTTTTTTTTCAATAATTTGTTCAGTAATACAATTAAACATATTATCAAGCGTTACTTCTTTAAAAATGTTATTTTTCAATGATATATTCATTATGTAAAAAAGATCATTTTCTTTACTAATTGATAATATTTCTATTAAATCAGGAAATATTTCTTTGATATTTATTTTCATTTTTACTTTTTATTTTGATTAATTTTTAAATTAATTTATAAATTAACAAAAATACATTTTTTTACTTACCTTTTCTTAGATTTTTTAGATTTTTTAGACGGAGAACGGCGTCGAAAAAGAAGCTTTCCAAGAATCATTGAAAGTAAATAAAATACAACACCGTGAACAAGTGCAACCACAATTTTATTAGATCCGGCACTTGGAAGAGATAAAAGCATACCAGGAACTAGGATGGCAAAAAGAATAACTTTAAAAATAAATTTCATTAAAAATTGAAGACCTAGCATTTTAATATATTAACTTCAAATATTTTAATTTAAACTTTATTTTTTTTCTTTTTGCAAATATTCTTTTTAGAATTAATCAAAAATTTTATAATACATTTTTTTAAAATAGGATGTGTTAATTTTTTTCCATAAAGAAATAATGCGGGTGTAGCAAATCTACACAGCCCACCATGTAAAATAATCTTAGATTTAGGAGAAAACCCAGTATATTTAAAAGACCATTTTTTAAAGAATTTATTAATCCCTATTTTATATTTGTCATCGGTTATCGTAGTTCCTTTTTGGCTACTTGGGTCAATTCGTTGAATAGTTTTTTTAGACTTATTACAAACTAAAATATTTAAATGAGCCTTTCCGGTTACTCTATTATTTATATGTACTGGGATAACAATTAAATTATAGTTAGACTTTTTTAACATATTACCAAAATTAAATTTTTTGGTTACTCTAAATGTTTTTTTTTTATTATCACAACTAAGATATTTTCTTGATAAACTTATTTTTTTATGTTTAAGCATAGCTATTACAGGAGGTTCAATTACACAGGGTTTATGTAATTCGCGAATCATTTGTTCAGTTTTATTTTCTAATTTTCTATATGCCCTACGTTCTTTACGCACGTCAGTTAATGGTGCTTTAACCAATTTAATGATCATCTTGTTTATTTGCTTACACGTAGACATATTTATTTTAACAATTATTTTAATTTCAAAAATTTTAAAAAATCTTTGAAAACTAAATAGTTTAACGCGATGACATGGAGTCGAACCATGATAGTCCGGTGACAAATAATAAAATTAACAGCCGGAAATACTAACAATTATAATTTTATTATTAATATTTTTAGTTAAATATTTTAATTTGGTTTTTATAAATTATAAAAATCGAATTAAATCGACGACTCCGGCAGGGATCGAACCTGCGACTTTGAGGTTAACAGCCTCACACTCTGACCAACTGAGTTACGGAGTCAAACAAAAAAAATAATTTTCTTTGAATCCGTAAAGATTTTTAACACCATTTAAGGTGGATGCTCTGGATGGGTATCGAACCCATGACCTTGGCGTTGCATTCGAACATATTACCGTTCATGGTATAATTTCTTATAAGCACCACGCTCTAACCAACTGAGCTACCAGAGCAATTTAATAAACGTTAATTCTTTAAATAAATTAAAATACTCATAAACAATTTCTTTTTTATTACAATCATTAATTTTAAAATCAAATACTTTTACTTTTTCAATTTTTTTTCAGGTTTTTTAAAAAAATAGTTATAAACTTTATTCATTCTAGATATAATTGAAATTGGTCCATATTTTTAAATTGGTTAATTATATATTTTTCAATAAAGATTAAAAGCAGCTCGAATGAATCATATGAATCGTAACAAGCTTCGATTGCACAGCATAAATTTTGTGAATAATAATTCAATACTCTTTCGGTTTCAACTGTAAAATAATTTAAAAAATATTCTTTAAATTTTATTTCATAAAGATATTTAAAATCCCAATCTGCACTATATTCGATCCATGCTTTAAAACTACTATCTCCATTAAGTTGGTCAGTTAATATTTTTTTTATTGTATTTACTATATTTTGAATTACTTTATTAAAATTATCGGTAAATAATTTTTCTAATTCCATTTACTTTAAAAAATTACTTTACTTTAAATTACTTTAACGTAACTACTTTCATCGTCAGAATCATCTAAAAACATAAATTTCTTTTTAGGAACTTCAACTACATTAATAGCAATTACATTAAAATATGGGCCATATGAAGATTCACCAAACCACATTCCAGATATATGTACTGATAAATTTACTTTAGTGCCTTTAGATAAATTTTCAGTTGTTTCACAATTAATTTTCATTTTTAATAGATCTGTATAAACTGTATTCATTTGTGTTATTTTATGAGGATTACAATAGCAATCTGTAAGTGCCTCAATTGTTTTATAAGATCCAAATATATCTTTAACACTCATGTATACATTTTTAACTAAACTTATTTTGATGTCATTTATAAAATCTAAAGTAACTTTATCTGTATTTATAAATATATTTGGTCTATTATAAGAATAGTCAACATCAAAGGCAATAGTACCACTGATGTCCACAATCAATTTATTAGGATAATTAATAAAACAATATTTACCTTTATTTACTTTAAAATTATGAATCTTACTGATCCTAATCTGCTCAAAATTAACAGATTCCATTAAATTCTTTTAAAATCCCCTTCTTTTTAAATTACTTAGATGTTTAAGTTTGTTACTAATATTTCTTTTGCTTTTAAATTATAATTACAATCTTCATTTTCACCAACCCATAGTTTATTACAAGTTAGTAAACAAATAATTTCCATACCTTCTTTTAAATGATAATAATTGAAAAAATCCGTTTCTTTTGAAACTATTTTTATAGTTGGTTTTGAATAATTAAAAGGTATTTTTATTGTAAAAACGTCCTTTTTAAAAATTGTATTAATTGGATATTTTATTTTTATTTTTTCCTCAAGTTCAAATATTTTTGAACAAAAAAGTCTACATGCTTCAGTTGGAAGAATCTTTAAGATAATATAATTATTTTCAAAATTAACAGAATCTATAATTACTTTAGGTGTCTGAAATTCTAAACTGTCGTTGTTATATATTATATTAACAATTTTTCCATTATTAAGTTTAACTTCCTTAAAATTTAATTTATCAAAATCGATTTCTTTTATTTTATATTTCATTAAAGGTATTTTTAAAGTTAATTGAAATATTTAAACGTAATATTTATTCTTTTTTACACCCATTTACCATTGATTCCATAATTTCTGAAGCACTAACAGGATCGTCTTCTGTAATATCACCCCACATCATTGAGCTTGGTGCCATAATTCCCTGTGGTTCAATGGTAACTTCTTCAACTGCATCAATTACTTCTTCGAGTTCTCTTTTTGATTCATCTTCCATACGTTTTAAAACAGCCTGTTTAGCTTCATCTGCGGCCTGTTCAAGCATTTCACGTTTACGTTCCTCGAAGTGTTCCTTAGCATAAATTTGATTCTTGCGATATTCACTGATAATAGTATTAAGTGTTTCATCTTGATAAGTCTGATTTCCAATTTGTTCTGGGTCAGGTGGAACAAGACACCAATTATACATATCACATACAAAAATATCGAATGTAGGATCAAGTTTAATAAGACGTTTTACATAATCAACTGCTTCTGCTTGTTGATCAAATACACCACGGATTTTCATACCAATTGATTTACATTTTTGATTACTATCTGGGCTTACAAATGAAACACATGCCCAGTTTTGGCCTTGGATTTTGATAGGGTCCGTTGCTAGATTTACCTCCATTGAATTACTTGCTGTGTGCATTGCATCTGTAAGTGCATTTACTTTTTTAAGATTTTTTTCTGAAAGTTCATCCCAAGGTTCAAGACGACTTTTAGTTGACATTTTTATATTATTGTTATTTTTAATTCTTTAAATAAAATTAAAATTTTTAGTAAATATATGAACATGAAAAAAAGTTTTAACAGATCTGTTTTCAACTGAATTTATAAACCATACCGGTTTAGGATTCATACGATTTATTACATTTTCAATTTCTTGAATACTTCTTTCTTCCGATGAATTAAACCAAAGTACATAATGAAAAATATCTTTTTCAAGATTGTATGGAAATTTGTTAATTGTTATACCCAGTCTTTATCAAATTTTATAAAATTTAAATCAATTTGTTCTTTATTACTTAAATTATATTTTGTAGAATTTTCTAAATTTCTTTTCATTTGAATATTTATGATCGATTATAATTGATGATAAATATTCAAGTGTGTACATTTAAAATTAAAATTATTTAAATATAACCCAATGGAACTCCAAGTGCCCATAAAGATAAATTAGAAAACGTAATTACTTTTTCATATCCACATCCTATTACATTTCTACCAGTTCTTTCATAATATCTATTTTCAGACATTCCTATATGGTCCCAAAAACCAGCACTACCGTCTGCGTCAATATAAATTAAAGTATCTTTGAGAATAGGTTCTGAGGACATCATACACATTGCTAAATAACCAATCATTAATCTTGCCAATCCTTTATTACGCAAATTAGTATTATCATCCTCAATGTATATATTCATAGATAAAGTATCGATGTTAATTCTTCCATCTATACTAAAATCACCTAATTCTTCACCGTTACTAGTTAAACTTACTATTCTTTTATTTCTTACAACTTGGTAGTTCATAGTAATACCATTACTATTGATAAAATCAATTGCATTTTTATTTTTAATACTAAGAAGTTCCATTAAACTTTTAACTTTAACTTTTAAAATTTTAAACTTTTATATACTTGGAATATATTCCCACCTAAGATCTTGGCAAATACCTTTCCATATAAGATCATGTTCATAAAGCTTTTCTCTACTTTTCAAAAGTGGAAAATAACACAAAAATTCATCTTTATTTAAAAGTTCACACATTTTATAAAAAACATAATTATAATTTAAAAAATTTTTGCGATCTGGGCATATATTTAAACTATATTTTTCAAATGGAGTTTGTATTTCATCAAACATTAATTTAAGTTGTTGTTCTAATTCAGATGTCATTTTTGGTGCCCTAATTCCACAAAATTGATTAATTATTGTAGGTATATGTTCATAATATTTATTGTATTTTAATTTTTTAAGAATATTTTTTAATAAACTTGTTGTTACAACTTTTGGATCTGTAATGTTGTATTTTTTAAATTCAATAGTAAGATCATCTATTATTTTTGTAGGTATTGTTGTATTTTCTTTTGCTTGGAGTTGATTAAGACATTCTTGAAAATGATTATTTCGCTTGTAATTAAAAACAGTTTCTTTTTCTATATTACTAGAATATACTGGATCTATATCTGAATTTAAAATATAATTTGTATTTCCACAATTAGAACAAACTTCAACTGATAATTTTGTATCAGATAATAAACTTTCACATCCACAAAAAGTACATGTATTCAAACATACATTTTTAAATAAAACAAGTGGTTTAAGTTCTGGATTAAATTTTTCTATATATGTATTATATAATTCAGTTTTAGAATTATTAATTTTAGAATTTATAAAAGAATCCATTTGACCCTTTTGGGCATTTTCTTCAAAATAACTTATTTCTGGTTCATTTACAATAGAAATAAAATCTAATAAATAATCATTAAGACTGGTATCATTTTTTATATCATAAATTTTGTTCTCTAAATTTTTTATAAGCTCGATATTTTTACCACATTTTTTAACATTTTTTTTTAAATTATTAAGTTCTTCCAAATAAAAGTTTAGTTTTTTTTTTTCTTGATCAAACTCATTTAATTTTTTTTCATGAAGAAAATAGATATTTGTACGTGTATCACTTAACGCATCTTTTTTTGCTAATTTAAAACTTGCCATTAATAAATATATATTTAGATTTCTTTAATTTAAATTAATTAAAATTATTTAAAAAAAATAAAAGTTCTTATCAAGAACAACTTAAATGTATGAACATTTTAGTCCGATTAATCTCCCATACGGATCATGTTTACTTAAATCTGATCCAAAACATAGACAGGGTGTACCAGGACCAGCTGTTTTTGGAGACGGTATTCATTATACAGAATGTGTTCCAAGAATCGTAAAAACACCTCAAGAAATTGGACCACAGAATACAAAATCTGTTAACATAGCTGATACATATTTTCTTAATAATAAAAAGCAACGAACACCTAAAGCTGTATTGGATAATTATCTTAGTCCTAATGGATATACTACTCAAATTCCAACTTACGAAATGTTTACTTCTCCAAATTTACAAAGCACTCGCCCCCCTGAAATAAAAAAAAATAGTTATATTCAGTTAGCTGGAGAATCGTTACATGCAAAACCAGATTTACTTATTAGTGTATTCTTTTCAGATGACAATATTAATCATTTAAGAAATATTGTTGTCAAAAAAGTAAAAGAAATTACTCAAGATTCCGGAATTAATGGAACCGAGGGTGTAACTATAAAAACTCCCAATATGGACGACTTTTTTTATTATATGGTAAATATTTACCAAAATTATAAGATTTATAATGGAAGTATATGTTTTATAAATCTTAAAAGTGAAAGTTCTGTACAAGCTGAAATTTCAAAATTAAATTCAAATATACTTCAAGAATATGTATCTAAAATGGTATCTCAGATAAATATGTATATTTATTATTATCTTGATGCATCACAGCTACCTCAACAATTAAGTCTACCTAGATCTGTAAGTATGAAAGGTTCCAAGACACTTGAATACAATACTGGATTTAAATCTGGTAATAGTATTGGTATTGCAAGTTATAACGAAGTTGGAAATATAATGTAACGTTTCTTTAACGTTTTTACCTTTTAATCAAAATAATTTCCATCCATCATAGGTTCATTGTTTAAATTATCTTTAAATTTAATTATTAAAAATACTGTTATACTTATTAACAATCCTGGTAATACGTTTCTTGTAATAATATTTTTAATATCATTCTTTTTTGGATCTTTAGAGATCATGTACATAACACCAGATACAATCACAAATATTATTATAGGTAAAATGTATAATATTGTCATTTAAATTTAAAACTGTTTAAATTACTTTAACGTTTTATTTTAATATTTTTATGTAAACGAAATATTTTAAAAAAATGAATATTTATCTTTTTGACGTTCTTCACGGTGAGGTTCTTCATGACGAGGTTCTTCATGGTGACGAGGTTCTTCGTGGTGACGAGGTTGTTCATGGTGACGAGGTTGTTCATGGTGACGAGGTTGTTCATGGTGACGAGGTTCTTCGCGGTTGTTTATTTGAGTTTGATGAAGTTCTTGGCGACGTTCTTCAGGATTATTTGGTTCCTCTAAATTTGTTCCATCTTCTTCAGGATCTTCAGATTCAAGATCGTCATCTACAAATGGTATTTGTTTATTTGGTTGAAAAGTATTTGGATTATTTGGTTGAAAAGTACTTGGTTTAACATTAAAGTTAAAGTTTTTAACTTCCGGTTCAGGTTGCGCAAGTTCTTCAAGTTCGTCTTCTTCTGGTTCAGGTTCGTTAATTATACGTTCACCGTGAATAGATTCTTCATCTGAAAATGATTCAATACTTTCAGGATCGGAATCTGAAACATTTTCAATATTTTCGTCTAATGCATTTGCAAGATATTCTTGAAGAATATTGTCAAATGGGAGCATTTGTCTAACCGTTTCATCAACAGAATCTCTAATAATTTCTTTTACGTGGTATTTATTTTTTTGAATATTTCCAAATTCATTTGTCCGATGATAAAATAAAAATGGATTATAAAAAAATTGTTGTGCCGATTCTATATAAATTGAATGAATAAATATATCGCTTGTTGGAATTTTAACTCTGATATTTTCATTTTTACCTTTTAATCTAATACTTGCTAAAATTTTAACATTACTTACAAAAATAGCAGTAACGATGTCCATAATATAAGGACATTTCTTTTTAATGCGTTTAGATTCTTCTTGTAATATTGTCTGATTCCATTTTGGAATTTCTTTTAAAAGTTCTTGAAATTTATAAATAACTTGTTTACCATTAGAAATACGAATAGAATCTTGATATATACTATTAAAACCTTGAATCATTAATGGTGTGATAATACATTTAAGTTGTTCAATGTATTCGTCACGTGCAGCAACTAAAACGGATATATTTAAATTTTTACTCATTTAACCTTTAGATTTATTAAATTAACATAATTATTACGAATGGATCAAAAATAAAATAAAATGTTAATTTAAATGTTAGTTGATAAAAATAAAGTAGATGCATTTAATAATTTAAAAAATACCGATTTTAGAACAAATGAACAATTTTTAAAAGAAAATTTATTTATAAATCAAATAATAACCAATCCAAAAATATATAAATTTTCTACTTATCTATTATATAATATAATACAAAAAGCAAAAAAAGTAAAATTAGATTATTCTATTATTAAACATATAATTGATTCGTGGATACTTGAAACATCAGATAATAAAAAAATTATAGGAAAGGTTGGTTATAAATGTAATTATGAAAATAATTGCGATTATATAATAAACATTACTAATTTTAATGAATTTTTTAAATATAACATAAAAAACAATATTTCATTTTTACAAATTATGGGTGCGTTATATAAATTCCAAATTGAAAATAAATTTTTAAAATTATGTATGGATAATGATAAAAGTCTACAAAAAAAATTTATAAAAACAATGAACATATATTTTTCAGTACCTAAAAATATAAATTACAAACAACTTTGTAATGTTATAGATAATTCTTATGGATTTTGGTTTTATTCTTGGGTTATATCATTTATGTCATCTAATATAAAAAATCTTTTTCATCAAGGGGTAATTAATGACGAGGATTATATACGTAAATGGAATAAGAATTTAGAATTTAGTAAAAATACAAACAGCGATGAATATAAATTTATGGATGTAAAAAAATCATTAGAAAATAAACAAAATAATTTATTAAATTATGATGAAAAATTTATTATGCTTGGAAATACATACACGGTTCCAAGAGAAAATGGTGTATGGTTCAATTTAATGAAATTGTACAATAAACAAGTTATTGCTGGTCCATCAAGTTCTAGTGTATTATCTTATCAAATTGTATTTAATATTTGTAAAATATTATCACCAACTAAAAAAAATAAAATATATTTATTATATTGTATTTTAGCAGACTATTATCAATATTATCATAGTATTTCAGAAATTTTACAACAATATACGGTTGATGCTAAATTTAAAAAATATACTTTAGATATGAATGATTTATTGTACATTAAAAATTTAAATAAAAATAAACGTTAAAGTAAACGGTATGACCGAATTTGTTAGTAAAGTTGAAAACACATGTAAATTAAAATTACATATACCTCTTGATATAATTAATCCAGAATTTAAAAATAGTATTTATCCTGATCTTTTAAAAACAATTGAAATATCAGGTGTTATTAATTTTGATGCGGTCGGAAAAGTTTCAAGTGTTAATAAAAATAAAGG
>Ga0114962_10004487_pt1 | contig 11114 bp, 21 predicted proteins | sample C_130820_MF_Meta_FD_87017 | JGI IMG/M metagenome (GOLD analysis project Ga0114962, IMG submission 87017) | Freshwater microbial communities from Lake Croche, Canada to study carbon cycling - C_130820_MF_MetaG | ecosystem: Environmental > Aquatic > Freshwater > Lake | place: Lake Croche, Canada...
AGATCAATATTACCATTAGCAATAGGAATATTAATGTTACTGGTTCCATTAGCGATAGTAGCCGCACCACCTACGTCTGCCCAACTTAAATTACCCGAGCCATCTGTTTGTATTACATAATTTGCGTTACCACCAGTAATAGTGATATTACCTATGTTACCTAAATTTGAATGATTACTAACTATAAAATTGCCTTGAACATTAGCTTCAGTGGGAGTAATAGTTAAAGTAGTATTTCCATTAGCCGTAAGTGCAATATTACCATTAGCAACAGGAATATTAATATTACTAGTTCCATTAGCTAAGGTACCAATAAAGTTACCACCGGTGATATTGCCTGTTACACTTACTGTGGTTCCTGTATGTGTGGTTGCATTAACATTAGCACCACCTAATACGTTACCACCGGTGATGTTACCAGTTACACTTACTGTGGTTCCTGTATGTGTTATGGCGTTGACATTAGCACCACCTAATACGTTACCACCCGTAATGTTGCCTGTTACTGACAATGCGCTTAATGTTCCAACAGATGTGATGTTGGCTTGTGCTGCTGTGGCCAATGACCCAGTTAAGTTGGTTGCTGATACATTACCACCTGTTACATTCCCACTTGCACTGATCAATCCGGTTACATATTCACCTGTTGCGGCAAATACCACCACATTGTTTGTGCCACCTACTCCCACGGTTACATTGCCACCCGAACTAATGACATTAACATTACTTGAACCACTTACGATAGCACTTGGCGTGCCACCTGCGATACCAGATAGTAACGAGCCATTACCAATGAAGAAATTTCCAGATATGTTACCTGTTGCACTGACCAATCCAGCTACATATTCACCTGTTGAGGCAACGACCACTACATTTCCGGTTCCACCTACCCCAACTGTGACATTGCCACCCGAACTAACCACATTAACATTGCTTGTGCCACTTACGATAGCACTTGGGGTGCCACCTGCAATACCGGTCAGTAACGAACCATTACCAAGAAAATAAGTTCCAGATATGTTACCGGTTGCTGATACATTGCTCGATACCCCTAAGGTACCAGTTATAGTTGCTCCAGTTGCGCTAAATGCCGCTATATTACTCGTGCCGGCGATATTAATAGTAACATTACCATTCGCACTTACTATTTGTACATTACTGGTGCCGGAATTTATGGATGTTCCGCTTGATGTAATACCTGTTAGCTGACTACCGTTTCCAAGGATATAAGCACCGGATATATTACCTGTGCTGGTGACACCATCCACTCCAAGATAAATTCCGCGCCAAGCCAGGGTAGAACTACCAAGATAACGAGTATTAGCAGCAACAGGAACAGCATCTGAACTAAACACCACTGTACCAATTGCATTAGCTGTTAATATAAGATTTCCGTTTGAATTCTTAACAAAGATGCTATTATTAGCAATGCCAATATTGCTTCCTACTAGTCCGGCCTCGTATAGCTCAGTAAAATTATCATTTATCTCAGTAAATGCTACACGTAATGGGGCACCAGTTCCATCATTTGCCTCAGCACCTACGTCGATTATTATTTGGCTCATATCGGTTCAAATCCTTTTTAATATTTAGCTGAAATATATTATTATGAATATTGAACAATTTATAATGGTTGCAATAAACACATTATGTAAAGGTTATTTATAAAATACTACAAAAATCACCCGGGTTACTTGACCCCAAATTTATTGTTTTGAGTAGAGATGGCTTTTTTAGGTGCAGCCTTCTTGACCATGGCTTTGTTCGCTGCGGACTTTTTAACCGTGAGTTTCTTGTTGATTTTAGCATCAGCAGCCAAACTCGGGGCAGCGATTGCTAACGCTAAACCTATGACAAAAATCCAATGTTTCATAATATATTCCTTTAAACTATTTATTTTGGTTGAGATTTTGGGCACATTGATCGCACTAATATCACCAAAATAGCTTGCATTGTGTGTATAGCTCTGCTATAATGTTTTCATGTTGTGCAATTACACATTGTTCAACTCATATAAAGGAGATTTAAATGAAATTGATTTCTAAAGATAGCAAGACTTACAAACTGTTCCGTGCGATGCAAAATGGTGACGCAGTAACTTCAGCTCAAGCTGACAAGCGTTTTGGCATCAAGAATATTTCGGCAGAAGCTAGTCGTATCCGGTCACATGGATTCGCCGTGTATTCGAACACTCGCAAAGCTGGTAACGGCGTAAATGTTACTGAATACGTTCTTGGTAAGCCAAGCCGTAAGATTGTTGCACTCGGTTACAAAGCCCAACAACTTGGTCTTGTGCTGTAACCTAATCGACGCTGCCTTTCACTAAGGCACCGATTACCAAAAAGGCTACTTCGGTAGCCTTTTTGCTTGACCTTAATTTACAAGTATGCTATACTGTTCATATCAACTTTGAAAGGGAATAAATCGTGATTAGATATATTTGGAGTTATATTATGAAATGGGGTTGGGATTTCAGTAACGACATCCGCTCTAAGTCGGGTGCTGTGTTGGGTATGCATAATGTTCGTGGGCCAAGTCCCGACCGTGTTAGTAGCGACATTAGTTTGGCCGGACGAGGAATCACATTCACTTTGTTTTTTGCAAATGGCGGATCAATACTGCAATTTCGCAACTATAACAAACATAATGATGTTGAAGAAACTCGTTTATATATCATCAACGAAGATGAGGATTGTGCAGAACAGGTTGCAAAATGTGTGACATTGGAAACCCTTCGAAACGTCAGATAAATATAGGATACATCATGGAACTTACCGAAATTCTCTATACAGTCTTATTGTATGCCTTGCTTGCAATTCTTTGTGCGGAAGTGATATATTTTGTTCTCTACAAAATCCTTATCTGGAAATTGCAAAAACTTATTCCAGATATTTCTGAATCCCTAGAGCTAGAAACAGAGATACCAGTCAGTGTAGAACAACACGGTGATCAGTTTTATTTCTGGCATAATATCACCAAGGAATTCATTTGTCAAGGCCGTAATCAGGAAGAACTTACCGCAGCATTTCTAATTAAGTGTACACGATATCAAAATACCAAATTCCTTGTTGTAGATGGTCCGGAAGAAACCTTGAAGAATTTTCAGGAAAATCTTCATTAATGACTTGACCATAATAGCATTCTATGCTATAATAACGTACAAATACTGGAAGGAATTATCATGGCACAACATGGAAACTATTGGTCGTGTTCAGCACTAGCAGACTGGCTTCGCGGAACTCACAAGCCCACTGCTGAAACAAGTACAGGTTGGAGGGATTGGGAAAACGCTGCAAAATTAGCACATCCATTTAGATATTGGATGGCCGATGAGGCTCTTGACTACATACAAGACCGTGTTACATGGCCTGTACGGAAACTTTACGATATCAAGTACTACATCAACAATCGTTGGGTGAGCAAAACGCATCAACTAACAGCTCATCCCCGGAATATCAAGCCCGGCCATTGGCAGGATGTTGGGTCTCGTTTCCTGCCGTGTCTATTCAATGAGTTGGTGGATTTTGTAGAAATCGAAACTGCATCTATGCACATTGCTTGCGATACAGAAGCAAGGAAAAAATATGCAGCACCTTTCTGGGCCAATGGGTGGTGGCGTTGGCGTACATGGCGTTGCCCAGAGGCCGGGCTTGCTCATTTGGATTGGGCAATGTCCCTTAAAGCGGATGAAACATGGGGTATGGGTAAAGATGATCCTGAGTTTGGCAAGCCCACACAGCAGGCGGAAAGTGCCAAAGAAATTAAAGAACTGTATATCTGGTGGATAAAGATAGTTCCTAATCGTCCAGATGTTTATGACGCCTCCGGCTGGTCTACACATTGCGAAGAACGTCGAGGGAAATCCGGAGATGATGGCTTCTTCTCCAGCTTAGAAGATCAAACTGATGAAGAACGTGCGACCACCAGGTCTTTGCTGGATAAGATGCATGAAATGGAATCCATGTACCTAGCAGAAGATACAGAAATGCTGTGCAGGCTTATTCGTGCCCGTGATAGTCTTTGGACATAAAGATGAATTACATATTAGAAAATTTTATTAATAGGATTCAACATAAATTCACTCTTACTGAGTGGGTATGCTTGATCGCATTTATGTACTTTGTTATTCCATCGCTAATGGATATATTAAAGGTTATGATTAAACATGTATAATAACTTTATTGCGAAAACCTTGGGTAATCCATTTGCTGAACCATTTATTGACCCTGTTTCTTTAGAAGTATGTAAATTCAAATACGATCCTATTGCTATGAGTTGGAGAAGTTATCGATCGGGTACACGCTGGAATCCCATCGATAACATGGTGCCGGATGATGATGATTACCGTACGGCTGTGGCAACTCGCAAATACTATCGTAATCGGTTTACCTTGCAGGTGTTGCGTGGAGTTGGTATGAATGATTTCCAAACCAATCTGTATAAATTTATAGAAGGTGGTGAGATTATTAAGAAGAATGTAGGTATGATCTACAAACTACCGTATTTCTACACTGCCGATGTGGCGTTTGATGACATAGTAGAAAATTGTCAGAGTGTGTCGGAGGAGAATACCCCATATGGAAGGCCTGATTCCAGGCGGCGATTCGGCGATGCCACAGCATGTTGGTATGATCGCACAGACACATTATCACCATTAAAAACTATCTTTATCGCAGCTAAAAGTGGAGAGTCTGTACAATATTGGTGGAAAAATAGTAGTGGACATGCTGTATGTTTACGTGTACTAACCAATAACATATTGCACAGCATGATCGCTGATATATTTCACAATGAGATGGCCTGGAAAATGTCTGCCAATTGGACTATCAGAACCAGCCCGGCAAGTAATTTCTCATATTGGAATATTTCAGATATCAACCCTCAAAGGGCTTGATCTGAAAAAATATTACGTATATAACTGTAAAGAAAAGAAAGAGGATCCAGCAATTATTGTAAAATGGTGTCGTAGAACGTTTGGTAATCGTGGCGATGGTTGGGACTTTGCATTAATCTCGGGAAATATCCATATAGAAATATGGAATGATAAGTTACAAGTAATGTATGTACTGTGTAAAAAATAGAATTGAATAATATTAAACCTAAAAGAGATCAACATGAAAACACGATTCAAAAACTTATATTTAGACATAGCATCCCGTGTGGCACAGATGTCCCGAGCTCGACGTTTACAAGTCGGGTGCATCGTGGTCAAAGATGATAGGATCATCAGCTTGGGATATAATGGCACAGCAGCCGGACAAGATAATAACTGTGAAGATATTTTTTATGATGAGATCGGAACAGAACGGTTAAAAACAAAACCGGAAGTGATCCATGCAGAATCAAATGCGATCTCGAAACTGGCCAAGAGCACAGAATCCGGGCTTGGTGCTGATATGTTTATCACCCATGCTCCCTGTTTAGAATGTGCTAAACTAATATATCAAAGTGGGATTAATCGTGTGTTTTTTGGTGCTATATATCGAGATACAGTCGGCTCGGATTACCTTGCAAAGTGTGGAGTTGAAGTGAATCAAATTGAGAATACAGCAGAATGAAACACATGGTAAAGCAATTGGATTATCTTGACGGCTTTAAAAAAGCAACATGGTTAAAGATTACTTCTGAACGATATTCGGAATGGAAAAAACAATACACGTTTGATGGATTAAAAAATATAAGCCCGGGACGAAGTTTTTGTAATTATTTTGATATCGTTGACAATGTATTGCTTTTCATAAAAGAGTGGCCGGTTTGTGAAGAACATATAAAGTTGAATTATGTTCGTAATGACTACTGCCACCAATAAGTCCACCCGAGAATTTATTGATGCAGGATTTGAACATATTGTCAACGTGCGTTGGGGCCGCTCGGCTAACACTGCTCAGCAATGGGATCATATCTGTGACTGGAGCATTGAAATGTTTGGCTTGCCCGGCGATAGATATACATGGCATCCCAGTCATGACAACATGATTTGGCGTTTTCGACTTCCACAAGATGCTATCCTATTCACCTTAAAATTTGGTGAGGCTACATGTTGAGTGCAAATTGGCGTGAGCTGGGATATTCAGAGCGTGATGCAAAGAGTTTTGCATATTCAGCATCTGTGGCATTGGCATTTGGGCAATTAGAACCTGTACTAGCTTGGTGTAGAGCAGAACTTGTTGGTGAATGGCGTTGGGAATATCAGCCACGTGATCCCCCGGGTAAATGGCAATATAGATTCTATTTTGATTCAGAGCGGGATTGTTTAGCCGTAATATTGAAATGGGCTTGACAAGTAATATCTTCCATGTTATAGTAATAAACTTATATCACTCTTAAAGACAAAATCATGTCAATACTAAATTTACATCGTCGTTCGTATATAATCTTTGATCCTGACAATCGTGAGCATAGACGTGCTGCACATGAATTTAAAAAAACACAGGGATGGGGCAGTTGTAAGTTTCGATTTGTCATAGACAATGATAGTTTAAATCTCATTGATATGATTGACAAGCGATTGATAACTTGGTATTTGGCTAATGAATTTAGCCGCATTGACAAGAAAGAAAAATCACAGTGAGTCTGTTGTTGGCAATGTGGTGTAATACCGGGCTTGAGTGTGTGGTCGATCTTGAGGACTATTCAAAAAAAGCCACATGGGCAGTGCTAAAAGGTAATAAACCTCCAGAAGCACCTGTTAATATCAATCTGTTAAAGATACGAGCACGAGCAAATCTCGACAGACATTATGAGATCTATACATTCAATTCGGGAGAATTTGATGTTGCAGCAATTGAGGAATTATTTGACTCCAGTCCGCAGATTATTGTAGATTGGATACGTGAGAATGGTAACTGTATTCACAGTGATCGTCAGCGTGTGGCTGCGGTCATTGTATAAGTAACAACGCGTCGGGTAGTGCCCGACTAGTCTGACCCGGATGAAAGTAGGCTAACATCTTACGGGTGGTCCCAGTCTAACCCTAACTGGCGCTGGCAATGCGATAACGGATGCTGTTGTGGAGCGGGTCGCTGTATAGAGTATTTTATGTTGACTGAGTGTCCTGATGCCTATCGGTTATCGGGGTAGCACAACCCAACAACCTATATAAATACCGCCGAGTATCGTCAGAGCTTCACTTATTTTAGTGGTTGACCAATAATGACTATATTGCTATAATATGCTTATGAAACGTAAACCAAAGGTAATAGAAATCAAGATACGTGCGCATCGCGCATTGTTTGATAGCACCTTGCCATTCCGTGGGCGTAAAGAAGCCTGTGGCAAAGTGTTCCGACGCCGACCCAAGCATGCACGTAGTGAATATAGCATATAGAACAATGGCTTACAGTGCCTTTCGTGGTTGACCAATAATATCCGAACTGCTATAATACTTGCATAGTGACGAACAAGGAAACGAATTATGAGTCTTAGCCGGCAACAGTTGATAGACCTTGAAAAAGAACTTGCCGCCCTGCGTGAGCAATTGGCAGCAGCAGAGAAAGATGCAGCGGGTCGGCGTGGACAAGAACTAAGGACTGCATACCACCTTGAACTGGAGAACGCCTCCAAGGCCGCTATCGACGCAGCAAAGGAGGAAGCGAAATGAGTTGTGAACAATACTGGGAAATCTTTGCACAGGCCATGCTTATTTGTTGCGTGGTAAGTCTAATTTGCCTAGTGGGTGTTTCTAGCTACTGGCTTGGTAGGAAAAAAGGAAATGAGTAATACACAATTTGCTATAGATGCTGTTCGGCGTTTAGAGGTATTGGAGAAAGAGAACGCCGCCCTTCGCGCCCAACTCAAGGAATACCAAGAGAACGGCGACCGGCTACTGGCGGTGGCAGACAGCTACAAAGAACAACTAGCCGCCGAGAAAGAGGCGCGGGAGAACGCGGAGCGGTTCAGACAGCGAATGTGCGACAAGCATAGCAAGTCTTTGCCGATAGAAGGATGCCCTTACTGTGAGCAAGCGGCGCGGGAACGTGCGGAAGGCGAAATAAAAAACTACAAAGCGGCATTACGGTTTGAGCAGTTGGAAAATGACAAAGCCACAGCGAAACTCGCCGCCGCCGAATCCCGCCAGCAGGAGGCCGTGGCAGAGGCGTTGAAGATGGCGGCGCGTGAATGTGACGGTACCGCTGGGCTGTGGCAGAGTGGCCCTGACCGTGGATGGCCCAAGCACAGACAAGCCTACGAGATACGAAACGCCATTCTCGCACTCTCCCCGACCGACGCAGCAAAAGAGAAAGGGAAAAATAATGGGAATGTTTAACGAAGTCAATTTTACTATGAAATGCCCAAAATGTGGCGAAGAGGTTGCAGGGTTCCAGACCAAAGATGGAACCCTGTTGCTGGATACCGTGGAACCAGACAGCGTGAATAATTTCTATTCATCCTGCGATAACTGCTACAAGGTTGGTGAGCGTACCTGGATTGAGTTTAGCAGGGTGTCGACAAAGCCGAGGCTATTGAGGAAGAAGCCGCTTACAGAGGAAGAAATTGTTGCCATGGGTTTTGTGCGGGAAGTTAGACAGTATTAACCTTTGTATATCAATGACTTACAGTGCCCGATGATCAGGTTGACCAATAATACCCATTTTGCTATAATACTTGTATAGTAACTAACAAGGAGAAGCAAATGACTCATGTAAAAGGCAAAGATTACAATGTGGTCAATGGTGTTGTACGTTGGACTTCAAATAATCGTGTTCCTTTTGATGATTTGCTGGAAGTGTTCCGTAAAGCAGGTGATATTGATGGACAAACTGCACTCCAAAGCCAACGTGCGCGTGATGCTGAAAATGCAATATTGTTCCGTGAGCTGCGTAAGAATGTAAAACCGGCAACCTCGGAAGAAATATTTGAAATGCGGGCCGCGTTTGGTTCTGGTATCAAGATAGTTGATGTTATAACTGGTCGTGTGACCCAACTGTAGGAGAAGAACATGATTGAATATACAGTTACCGAAAATAAATTTGGCACCAAATTTTATCGGGCCAATGGCAAACTGCACAGGGAAAATGGGCCGGCTATTGAATATACCGATGGTTCTACGGAATGGTATGTCAATGGCAATCTACATAGAGAAGACGGCCCGGCTTGTGAATATACCGACGGCGACACGTATTGGTTCATTGATGACCATCGCCTATCCGAAGCAGAATTTAATACCTATAAGGCCTCTGGCCCTAATACAGTAGTTTCTAAATAAGGAGAAGAACATGAGTGAAACACAAATTGTAGTTGATCCAGCCAGGGCTATGGAGAATGGTAATGATTACACAAACAAAAGGAGTAGGTAGTACAAGCATGCGTATCGCAATCGCCTCAGATATACACCTCGAATTTGGCGACCTCACTCTAAAAAATACCGAAGCTGCTGATGTATTGATTCTTAGTGGAGATATCCTTATCGCTGAGGATCTCAGAAAGTTTCCTAAGGCTGAGGACGTTGACACAGTATCGGGGCTGACCCTCCTGCTGGGCATACGTTATCCCGGGCAAAAAGCAGCCTCTATGTACAGGAATTTTTTAGATAACATGGCCTCTGAATTTAAAAATGTAATATACGTGGCGGGGAACCATGAATTTTATCATGGGAAGTGGAATGAGACCATAGAAGTATTGCGAGCAGAATGTGCCGGATATGAAAATATTCATTTTCTTGAATGTGATACAAAGGTCATACAAGATGTGACCTTCACTGGTGCTACACTATGGACAGATTGCAATAAACAAGATCCGTTGACTCTACATAGTTTAACAGATTATATGACAGACTTCAGACTAATTAAAAACGAAGCAGCAGGTTATACAAGATTGCGTCCAATACATACTGTGGAACGTCATGACAAGACCAAGCAATATATCAAACATGTTTTGGATAACACCGAAGGAAAAGTTGTGGTTGTTGGACATCATGCTCCATCGTCGCTTAGTGTTCATGAAAGATATGTTCGTGACTTTCTTATGAACGGTGGTTATTATAGCGATCTAAGTGAGTTTATCTTGGATAATCCTAAAATTGTTCTATGGACTCATGGTCATATGCACGACCCATGTGATTACATGATTGGCGATACTCGCGTGGTTTGCAATCCTCGTGGTTATATTGGCCAGGAGCCTTGCGCCGATGAATTTAAATTGAAATACGTGGAGGTTTAAAAATGAGTGACTATCATCCAGACTTATGGGTTGTTGTTAAGATCACCGGTAACAAAGATAATCCGCCATATCATAAGGTATTTGCCACATGGTCGGGTGGCTGGACCTGGGCTGACACCTGGAAACTAAACTCTGGTATTACCAAAGTCTCTCTTGTAGAAAACGTATATTCCTTTGAAGGTAGTTCCGGCTCTGTATATCATTGCCATAAAGACAGTTACAGAACAAACTTATATGGTACTGGGATTATTAACAATCTCATTAGCCAGGCAGAAGCCCAAGGAGTCACAGTTGAAATCCTACCTGAACAAACTAATTGGTTGGAGATAAATTATGAGTGAAAAAACAGGTGGGCCGGGAGAAACGGAAATGAGCGATACACCAAAGGAGGAAGGGAAATGAGAGTTGAGCGATGCTGCAAGTGTGACGATGCGACTGGTCGCGCTGGTAAGGCCGACGACTCTCTCTACCGTGACGATGGCACAGGGCCGTACTGCGAGGGCTGTTTTGCCATGACCGACCTTGCCGCCCTGCGGTTGGATGCGGAGAGGTATCGGTGGATAGACGAACACGGCCTAACAGAATTGTTGGTTGCGCTTGAAAAGAACCCAAGGTCGCTAGATGAAACCATCGACTCAGCTATGAAGGAGGAAGGGAAATGAGTAAGTTAGACATAGTTGACCGCCTTGAAAGTTTGGGCGGCTGCGACCCTGCTTGTTGTGGGCGCTGCAAAGTGTGCCCGGACGAAGTGGCAAGAGATGGGGCTAAAGAAATTACCGCCCTGCGGACGAAGTTAGCCGAGGCGATAGTGGTACACAACAGGTCTATCACCCGAATGGTTGAAATGGCAGAACCGGGATTTATTGGTGCTTTCGCCGCAAGAGATATGGCAATAGAACGCGCAGAGAAAGCCAAAGCTGAACTTGCAGCCTGTTCCGCTGCATTTGATAAGCAGC
>Ga0114962_10004491_pt1 | contig 11099 bp, 3 predicted proteins | sample C_130820_MF_Meta_FD_87017 | JGI IMG/M metagenome (GOLD analysis project Ga0114962, IMG submission 87017) | Freshwater microbial communities from Lake Croche, Canada to study carbon cycling - C_130820_MF_MetaG | ecosystem: Environmental > Aquatic > Freshwater > Lake | place: Lake Croche, Canada...
AAGCGTCCGATAAAACGGCCATGTTACCACACACGTCTAACGTTCGCGCCGCCGTACCCGCCGAAGTACCAATCAAAACATTTCCAGAGACACCGAGAGAACCAGCAACACCCATATTCGCCCCAAAAGATGCGTCCTTGGTAACAAACGCTCTGCCCAACAAAAAAGCGTCCGATAAAACGGCCATATTTCCACACACGTCCAATGTCCGCGCCGCCGCTCCCTTCGAAGTACCCAACAAAACGTTTCCAGAGACACCGAGAGCACCGGCAATACCGACGTTTGCCCCAAAAGATGCGTCCTTGGTAACAAACGCTCTGCCCAATAAAAAGGCGTCGGATAAAACCGCCATGTTTCCACAAACGTCCAACGTTCGCGCCGCCGCTCCACTCGAAGTGCCCAACAACACGTTTCCACTAACACCAAAAGAACCCAAAACTGTTGCATTATTATTGATTGTTGTATTGCCGACCACGGTCAATTTACCGCCTACAAATGAATTTGCATTCATCGATACATCGCCTACGACGAATGTTCTGCCCGAAATAAACGCATCGCTCGAAACACCAACGTTGCCCGAAATATCCAAGGTATACAAACACGTATTTCTTCCAATGGCAACGTTACCTCCTCTAGGCTGAATAAGGGTAACCCCTGAGTATGTACCGGATAGACTATAACATGTAGCATCCAATATGACAGCAGCATCTGGGTTCAAAATAATATAATTCTCCGAACTACTGTTACCGGTGGATCCGAATGCGCCGGTGTTATTTAAACCGCGAGACCCGATAACCATAGCCGGGTTCGAATTTGTATTCAGATCCGAATTCGTTCTCGAAAAATAATTATACGTGTTATTATTTGAATTTGGTATAGTAGAACTGCTATTTGTAACATTATCATAATAAGAAACGAAAGCATAACTTGAATTATTTGTATTTGTAGTGCCAGTATTGAACACCATGTTAGTAACACCAGCACTATCAGAGTGACTGAAATTGAGAGATCCGTTAATAGATGAAGGAACAGTCAAAAAATTGGATTTGGATTGTGTAATGTTCAAGCTAATGATGGACGTGGCGGAAGCACTTCCTACGATGCCTACATTGGAATTGAATGTAGACGTTCCGCCGAAAACCGCGGTACCAGTATTCGCAGTAGTAATACTTTGAAAATTATTCGTTCCACTGTAAACAACATTACCACTTAGAAAAATATTACCGCCCAATGTAGTATTTCCCGTAAAATTTACACCATTACTAAAAACCGTACTGGTTCCAGATATAGTACTATTGCCATTTAAAGCCAAGTTATTATTAACTGTTAGATTATTCAATAAAGTATTTCCGCGCACATTTAAAATGCCTGAAATATCCAGAGTATATTGAGGATTGTTACAACCGAGACCAACGTACCCGCCTCTCGGTTGTATAAGAGTAATACCGTATAAAGGATTAATCGAACTATAACAAGCAGCGTCCAATACAATAACAGCATCTGGTTGCAGAATAATATAATTTTCACCGGATAAACCTGTGGAAGAATAACTGCCACCAACGCCAGCATTTTGATATCGTGTTCCCAAAACCAACGCGGACAAAGAACCAGATGCAAGGGTTCGGTTCAAATAATTATAGGAAGCGTTACTGAGAGGTACATTTGCGGTCGAATTGATATTATCGTAATAAGATACAAAACCGAAGGCGGTGTTTTTGGTAATATAATAGTTGTAGTTCTCGAAAAGTATGTTTGAAAATCCGTTTTGAATATTTAAACTGGTATCGCGGTGTTGAATAACAAATCCATTATTAAAAGAAGCGAAACTGGGAGCCGAAGTATTTGAAGATATATCGATTAATAAAGAAGTATTATAATTCCCAATATTATAAACGTTCGAGTTCGTCAAATTCAAATTACCAGTAACAACAATGTCCTTTACGTTTATGGTTTTTTGTACGGATATACTGGAACCAAACGAAATATCATTTGAAAAGTTGAGGGATCCTCCGTATAAGAACTTACCATTCAAACTAAGATCTCCGTAGATATAAACTGTAGAGTTCAATGTTGTAGTGCTACTTACGTAGATATTACCGGAGAGGTCCAGTGTATATCCAGGATTGGTTTTACCTATACCAACCACACCTCCTCTTGGTTGTATAAGGGTTGCTCCATAAACGGGTGTTGCATTGCTATAGGATGCCGAGTCCAAAATAAGAGCCGAGGACGGTTGAATAATAATAAAGGAGTCGTATCCGCTGCCATAAGCTCCGTCCCTGGAAGCAATCACCATTCCGTAATTCTTTGTACTACTTTTCGTGTAATTATAAGTAAACGAAGAACCCGGATATGAACCAGGAATATTCAAAGAGGTGTCACCACAAAAGGCAATAAATCCATAATTATTTGTACTTGATTGAGTTGGCAGATTAAATGTCATGCTAGGATAAGATGCAATAAGAGCTAGTGATCCACCAGCATTCGTATTACTGCTATTATATATAGTCGGTATCGTATTCGTACCGTCAAAAATGGCGACCTTACCCGTATTATTTATTGTATTTGACTTAATATTGAAAGTATTCGAAGCCACGTTAACACTAATAAGATTTGAAAAAATTTGATTGTTGAAGTTAAAATAATTCGTAGTATTCAACACTCCATTTATAGATACGTCGCGAATAACGTTCAAACGCGAATTTAACAAAACATTTCCATTGACAAATAAATTGGAATTAAAAGATCCGTCTCCATTTAAAAATAAACGACCATTTAATGAACTATCGTTTACAACGGATATATAACTATAATTGTACAATCTATAATTAATGAGATTTGCTGTTAGAGTACCAACAAAGAGGTTACCGTTGAAGGAGGCATCCGATCCCACAAACAGGCGACCGTTAGTCGATAAGTCTCCCATAACAAAAAGGTTTGCGTTCATGGAAGCGTCAGCGCCAACATACAAACGCGAATTCAATGACACGTCGCTTCCCACGTACAAACGCGAATTCAATGATACGTCAGCGCCAACATACAAACGCGAATTCAATGACACGTCACTTCCCACAAAGAGACGCGAATTCAATGATACGTCACTTCCCACATACAAACGCGAATTCAATGACACGTCACTTCCCACATACAAACGCGAATTCAAAGACACGTCAGCGCCAACATACAAACGCGAATTCAAAGACACGTCACTTCCCACATACAAACGCGAATTGAAAGACACGTCAGCGCCAACATACAAACGCGAATTCAAAGAGACGTCGTTTGCTACGTAAATACTGGAAGAAATCGCGACATTACCGTTTACAAACAAACGACCAGTGACAGACGCATCTGACGAAACTGTGACACTTCCACTAACATCCAAAGCATTTACAGGAGAAGTATTGCCGATGCCAACCGCACCACCGCGAGGTTGAATTACAGTGGCACCAAATACTGTATAAGAATTATCGTAACAAGCGGAGTCCAAAATAATAGCAGAAGAAGACTGTAGTATAAGATAAGCGTCTTTACCGCTACCATATGAACCACGGCGAGAACCAATGACCATTCCAAAAGAATTGGGTACACCCAAATAATTGTAATTATTATATGTGTTGTTCATACAACAGTCGGGAATGGTAGATGAGCCAATATTATAAAACGCCAAAAACCCATAATTTGGATATGTAGAATTATTAAATGTAATACTGGGATAATTCGGATTATACACAGTGATTGATCCACTGAGACGGGAAACCGATGAAGAAGTATCTCCAATATATAAATTCGGAGCAGTAAAGAGAGAATTCGTCATTACACTAGTGTTGGTTACATTCAAATTATTCGAAATCGCTACACCGGAATTTCCGACGAAAAGCTGGTTATTGATTGAAGCGTTTCCGTTTATCGAAATATCGCTGTTGACGTATAACCGAGAATTGAAAAATCCATTCCCAGCGACCCAAATATTACCGTTCAATGAAGTATCGTTTCCGACAAAAAGACGTGACTTTAAATATGCATCTCCTACCAGCGTCATATTGGCATTTGCGGAAATATCGCCGAGAACAAACAATCTTTTCCCCAAACTAATGTCATACGTAACATAAGCATTGCCCGAATATATATTGTTATAAATCTGAAAATTATTCATCAAAAGTGTGTTTACAAATAGCGTTTTGGAGAAAGATGCGTCATTCCCAACAAACAGCCGACTAGACATGGAAACATCGCCCCCGACAAAAAGTCGACTAGACATGGAAACGTCGCCACCTATAAACAAACGCGAATTCGCGGAAACGTCGTCCCCTACAAACAATTTACCAGACATGGAAACGTCGCCGCCGACAAACAAACGCGAATTCGTGGAAACATCGCCGCCAACAAAAAGTCGACTAGACATGGAAACGTCTCCGACTATTCCCACATAGGATTTGAAAGACGCGACACCAACTACCGACAGTCGAGAATTGAAAGAAACGTCAGCACCAACCCATAAACATGAATTGAAAGAAGCATCTCCAGCGATAGTCATCGCGGAATTCAAATAAGTATTTCCGTTGACTGACAGGTCTCCGTTAATAAATACTCTAGAATTTGCGGAAATATCACCACCGACAAACAATCGACCATACATTGTTGCATCACTACCGACAAAAAGATTAGAATTGAAACTGGCGTCGCCGTTTATAAACAACCGATTGTTTCCGCTAATGTCTCCACCCGTAGAAACAACACCCGGAAAAATAGTTTTTGTAGAATTACCGCCGAGTGTAATAGAGGCGGCAGAATTACCAGCATAGATAGCGTTTACATTTTCATTCAACAGATAAAAAGAACTATTCGATGTAGTTATTTTTCCATTTCCGTCAATGTTCAAACTGCCCGTAATATTCATGTTACCACATATGTCGACAATTCGATTATTTGTACTATTGAATAAAGCCGGATAAAATCCATAAAGTAGTTTATTCGTCGAAGCATCGGACATTATAAAGGAATTTATATTTGGCATATAGACCGTCGACAAGACGTCAGTAGAATTAACAATAGCATAGAGAGAATTATATGCATCGGTAGGTAAGTAATTCCACGTTTTATAACGATCGATACTGTAAAGTATAACACCATTGTTACCAACAGCTATAGCATTCGATAAATCATTTACATAAACAGAGTTGAGAACAAGTCCACTTATGGAAGGAATAATTGTCGCCGTATTCCAAGACAATAATCCATCATTGGTGTAAGAAATAACACCGATGCCAACCGCAACCGCATTACTGCCGTCAAACACTGAAATCGCATTATATGCAATATTATTAATAGTACTTTTGATTAATCCACTGTTGGACGATACAACATAATTCGAAAAATCATACTTTTCAACACCGTTATTTCCTACAAAATATACGGTCGACATGCTTCCATCGCATGCGCTTATATAATTAAGAGAACTGTTGATGGTATAAAAAGAAATATTAGAGGTTATGTCCGAAGTAAGTGGAGCAAGAGTGCTGTAAGGAAATTGGGTGTTGTTAATAAATATTTTTCCGGATCCATTAATAGAACCACCAATAATAAAGTTCTCAATAACTCCAATATTATTTATATAAATCGTTTTAAATTTTTTACTGTTATTTTGTGTATCGATGAATGAAACCCAGTTACTGCCTCCATTATTTGAATAATACAAATAATTATTGTTTACCGAAAAAACGAAAATATTACTAGGATCATATACATAACCGGATAATACGGAGGTTGATGTTTTAATGGGCGAACTATCACTTAAAACTGTTTGTTTCCATTTTTTTCCTCCATCTGAAGTTGTTCTCAACGATGTGTTTCCGGTTCCGATGGATATTCCGACATTCGAATTCGTTTTCATAAAACTGAAATTATTGCTGTCATTTAAAACCACATTCATTTCTCCATTTCTTATGCAAACCGGACCATTAATATCTACAACATATTGATTAACCTTTGGGAAATATGTATTGAAACCGGTAGTGGATCGATATCTGGTTTTATCGTCTCCAGATACAATTACTTGGGTTGGAACAAAGGATCCATCCGTATCTTTAAGACCAATCATTCCAACCGAACGAAAACCCGCCCCCATGTAGGTTCCTCCTCCGATAGACAGACCATTTTTATTCGGTGTAACAATATTCAAAAAAGTATTCGAACTACCATCACTCGCCACCAGTGTTAATGCATTACCCGACTTTACAGAAGAGTTTCTGTAATAATCATACAAAAATGGATTGACAGAAATATCATAGATTGTAACAGTTTCATTGAGAACATTATTATATATGGATACCTGTGGAGAAACGCCCAACCTCGATGTTATATAGGTGTAATTTTGAGAATTAATTTGTGTAAAATCCGTAGAAGATAATTGTGTAGATTTTCCAATAAGAGAGATGAAATTGCCCGATGCAGTGAGGTGTGAATCGGGTTTAGATCCGTTGATGTTATTTGAATTCCAAAACCCAATCGATGCGGAATACCCGTTCGCGAAAGATGTTATACCGTTATTTACATTGTTTTGTGCGATAATGTTACGAATAGTAGGTGCAGAAGTAGTCACGGTGAGAACATTACTTACGTCACTGTTAATATTGAATACGGATGTATTTACCCCAAAGTTTCTGGAAATAGAATTTCCGTAAAAATAACCGTAATTATAGGTGTTTACTTCATTTGTACCAAAATATAATTTGTCTCTAATATAAAGATCTTGGTTTAATAAAATGTTGCCATTTAAAGAAATATCTCCGGAAACGTATAAATTTTGGTTAGCATAAGTGTCACCGCGTGTCACCAAATTTAAGGATATATCTACGTTTTGGTTTACAGACAAGTTTCCAAGAATACCAATATTGTTTATGGTAAAGCTATCTTTGATTAAAATAGTGTTTGTAACAATGGAGTCAAATAAAACGCTGACTAAATTGTTAGTACTGGATTGACTACCTAACTGTTTCCATGTAGGTGTGTCGGACATGAAAAATATTTATACACTAATTACCTATTTTTTTTAGTGGGTTTGTACATGTCTATACAAATTTTTCTATTCATTTGTATAGACGTTTTCTCTAAATTACGTCCTTCTGGTTTTATGGATTGCCGTTTTTCATAGTTTTTCTCTTTTTGCTGGACTGTTTCGATAAAATAAATTCGCGTATTTTAGAGCTGTTTTCGATAAAAAGGTCCACAATTTCTTGATAAAACCCGCGGAATTCCGATTTCCTTCGTTTCATATCGTCAATAGAGAACCAAGATATCTCTATTTTTTCGAATAATTTGCTGTCGTTCAATATTTTTTTGTCCATTCTTTCCCATAAAAAGCGATGATTTGCGTTGTAATATTTAGGTAAATTCTCGTCATACGACAGGAAAAAAATATGAACATGATAATCATTATGCACAATTTTGTAAACCCCTCCCGCGTTTTTTATCGTTTTTTTTACGTCATTATTGTCGCCTAAAAATCCGGTCAACTCTTCGCCGCCTTCGCGTAATGCAGCAGTATATGGTGTTTCACCTTTGTCCATTCGACCACCGAAATCAGACCATCCTTTAGAACTGTCTTCCATCGGGTTCTCTTTGCCGAATAAAAAATACAGTTTACCTTTGTGTAAAGTAACTGGTAATATACTCCCGGCGACCATGTATATTATATTATATGCATATAATAATTTGCTAACAAATATACAAAAACAAACAACCGATGAATGACCAACCGATGAATGAAGAATGTACAATTTACGTCGATGAAACTCAAGTATTAGAAACGGAATGGATAAAAGCTGTAAATGTAAAACCGGCGAATATAGAAACACTTCACGATACTCGAGAACCGGTAGTTATACTAGGAAGAACCATACAAACGAGACTTACAAATCCAATAGTATTTTTTTTATTTTTAACAGGATTTTTATTGGTCATTTTGGTAATAATGACAGTTTTTTCGAAATAATTACCGAAGTTTGACAATCTTTACGTTTTCGTTGGCTGGCTCCTTCAACATAAACCTGGAGAAATCGACAATCTCCGTCGAAGAAGATGGGGCGGCTAAAATATTTCTGTAGAATTGAATAACTTTAGGGTTCGCCTTTATCTTATTCGGGTCAAATGAGGTAAGATATAAACCCTCGAGAGCCTGAATACGAGAAAGGGCGACGTAAGATTGTCCATATTCAAAAATACTGTACCCAATATCGATCTCCGCCATACTGAGTGTGGCGCCCTGCATTTTGTGAATAGTAAGAGCCCATGCTAAACAGAGCGGTATTTGCCCAACACAAATTGTGGGAATGTTCTCAGATTGCCAAAAATGCGGCTGAATAGTCATAACCAATCCGTTTGCAAATTTGACAACGGGGTAATGTGCGGTTCCGCCACTCCCACCACCACCACCACCACCACCAGACCCATTGTTCTTTTGCGCTATTGGCATCTCTACCATATCGAGAATTATACCCTGAGACCCATTACATATCCCTCTTTCCATATCTATATTAACCGTGCACATAACCGCGGCTCCTTTCTTTAATCGTACTACTTGTGAACAAGGCATACTGTTGATCATCGCATCCGTTTCGTATTCCACTTCTTTAGCCGTCATCTGAGAACAACTGCGTAGAACCGCACTCTCTATCGGTTTCGTACTATCTAAATAAGTATAACAATCCTTTTTTACGGACACCTCATATACGTATTCTTTTTCTTTCAGCTGAGAGAACATGTTATTATTAACGTAGTCGGTTTTTGAACGAATGGCGAATAGTTTTGTCAAGTAACATCCCGAGTTTTCGGAAGGGTCGTATTTTCTGCCGACGTATTGTTTCAACAGTTCTCGTTTGTCTTCTTCTAAATATCCTCTTCTTATTTGAGAGAGGATATCAATGTAAAGCGGATCCTTTTGACGAAACATGGTGGTCAATTCGATAATGTTCTCCGGTTTAAACACGGAATTCCAGAGAGGCGTTTCGAAACAGAATAATTCACTGTCGGGGTCCCCATCCGTTCCGATGGGCGGCAGTTGAAAGAAATCTCCTGCGAAAACGACTTGGATACCTCCAAATGGCAAAGAATTGCGTCTCACTCTTCTCGCGATTTCGTCCAACAGTTCAAATATTTTTTTGGAGAGCATACTAACTTCGTCCAACACCAATATTCGCGCCTTTTTCCAAGCAGAAACATAAGTCTGACTTTTCGTCACTTTTGAAATAATGGAATTCGTGTCTCCTTTGGCGAGTTTTATGCCACTCCATGAATGAATAGTTTTCGCATTGCATTGAAGTAAAATGGCTGCACAACCAGTCATGGCACAAATATCAATATGTTTTCCTGTTGAGATTGAATGTTCCACCAAATGTTTGATTAAACGAGATTTACCGGTACCTCCGGGACCAGTGACGAAAATATTTTTACCAGCAACAAATTTTTGAAAAGCGCGTTTCTGTTCAGGTGACAATTCATTTACGTCCATGTTTAATGGTATATAACAGATAATGTAAAAGTATATTCAATTTTTTACGCGCACACTTACACTACTCGTATGTTATTTCAAGACAAAATGAAAAATCCTGACCATTCAAGTCAATCGGCATTCCCGTTTCATTGAATAATTGAATGTTGAACTTCTGTAAATCCACTTTTCCATTATAACTACGGTGATCACTGACCAATAACCCGTTGCGATCTGTTGCAATTAAAACTGAACCGTATGGATAACCCAATGGATCAAGCGTAACACGAGCAAGCACATTTTTGGTTAAAAATGCATTAGAAATAGGAGTTACGAATGAATTTTGAACACCTTTGCTGAATTCGTCTACAGACAAATATAAATAACGAGGATATGGTTGAGATAAAAGAATTGGACAAGAAGCGATGACCGGATTTTCTGGAATAAGCGTAAAAGATGAAACGCGAAATCCTAATATCCAGCCTAAAGAAGATTTAAAAGTATATTTGTCCTGATAAGGAAATGAAATTGTATAAACAGTATAAGTATTAGCTGTACGTGTAGATGTGCCTGTAAATTTACAGTTGTTATTATCATTAGTAAAAGTAATGTATTTTCCGGATAACAAACTGTTGATAGCCGATATTAATGAATTCGTTGCACCGCCGTCGGACAGGTAATATCCATCAGGTACGGTAATTGTAGATGTAATATTTGTAGAATTATTTGTTATAGATATCTGATTATTTCCAAGATTAGCAGAAATATTGTAGAACGTCATTGGTATTTCAACCGATTTCACTGTGATTGTTTTCACGGATGTAATGCGTTCGGGCATGGTGATATTGTATTTGTAACGTTCTGGAAGAGTGATATTGTAATATGAACCGTCGTTGTAATTATATTCGTCTCTAAATTTAGTATCAATATTTATGAATTTCGTTTTCGTCGGTTTATTCACATTTGTCATTATCATATGACTACCATATTGGTTGGTTTTCGGTTCTAAAAACAATTCGTTGTCTGGAAAACTCATGGTTATATTATATACACACAAAAATTTACGACGAAAAACGTTTACACCTTTGCACATTCAAAACGCCGCCCCCTTTAGGGGCAAGTTTCGAGTGTCAAAGGGGGGACCGAATGCGCATTTCAAATGCGCAATGGTGTACAATTCGGTCTACAAAATTGAAAAAATAATTATGCGACCAATGTTTATGTAAAATGGAATACGAATGCATTTATTGTAAAAAGGCATACAAACAAAAATATTCATATGATCGACACCTACCGTGTTGTGAATTCTTCTACAAGTCAAAGAAGGATAGGGATTATGAATTAGATACTGTAGACGAAAAAATACCTACTCCGAGAGAAATGTTCAAACTGATGAAGAATATGATGTTGCGAATAGACAAATTGGAAAAGGAAAACCAGAAATTAAAACAAATACAGAGAACCCGAATAAATGTGTTGGATTGGCTCAACAAGTCTTCTAAATATCCCGAACATACGTTTTCTGAATGGATAAAAGTTAAGATGTTGCCAATTGTTCACACATACCTGGACGTTGTTTTTGAAAACGATTTGCTCACTGGTGTTATTCAAT
>Ga0114962_10004492_pt1 | contig 11092 bp, 16 predicted proteins | sample C_130820_MF_Meta_FD_87017 | JGI IMG/M metagenome (GOLD analysis project Ga0114962, IMG submission 87017) | Freshwater microbial communities from Lake Croche, Canada to study carbon cycling - C_130820_MF_MetaG | ecosystem: Environmental > Aquatic > Freshwater > Lake | place: Lake Croche, Canada...
AGTGTCTAATATAGTGGACTATAATCTTAGATACTTCACCACCTGTTTGAACATGTTTATGTTGTGTATTATGGTTAATCTGGTGTTATGGTTAATCTGGTGTAATTATGGTAGATACGTGATACGTGGCATATTTGATTTTTTTACTCGTATTACTTAGGTAGTAGGCTTGTTTTAAAAAAAATAATTAGGTTGAATATCAATAAGTTACAATTATTTTTTACCTTGTTAGTATCAATGTATAATAATTATTATTACCTTTGTATTATTAATTTAATCAATTCACAAGTTAAAAACAGAACAGTTATGAAAAATTCAGTAAAAGCATTCACTATTAAGGCTAATGTACCTAATAAAACATGGTTAAGCCAAATTACCACATTAACGGCATCTAATGAAATAGAGGCTATTGATAAGGCTAAAAAGATACTCATGCTAACTAATGAGCACGTAATTGAACTTATACCGGTAACCGTATTTAGTATCGCGACTACATTGAGTACAGATAATTATCCTTATGGTTATTTAAAATGTAAGGCTACTTATCAAATCGAGTATAATAGTAAAAAGGGTTGCCGTTCTATTTTTCAGACAATTAACCCGAAAAACGGTAGATTGAATAACCCTAAAAAAAGTACTTATACTCCCGTTGTTTTACCGTGTACAATTGATAGTACTGGTAATTTTTCATCATGTGGTTATTTATCTTTTAACGGAACTGAAGAGATTAACAAAGGTTTACATTTTATGAATGATTTTTATAGTTTGTTTACTCCTGAGCAAATAAAAGATATTGCACTATTGATACTATCCATGATTAAAGTGAATATTAAAGCTCAAGTTATATATTGCGGATCTACTTGGGAAAATTTAAAACCGTTGTATGACCAACCGATAAGAAATTTAACCGATATTGTAAACGGTAATAATACCAATTTTTTAACTGGTTTATTAGATTTTGATAAAATTGAAGCATGCAAGGTTCCGGACTATAAGCCATTCACCGTTTCATCTCAATTCTATCTATGCGGTAATAATTAATTCAATACATTTTGAATTCTGAGAACGGTTATTTTATAAGGGGTTCGATTCCCCTTCTCAGAACTTTTTAAATTTCACATTATTTTACCACCTTCACACAATGTACCCAAACGAACCAAAAATAACAAAAGTAATTACAGTGATTTTTGCTGTAATTATAACAGTAGGGATTATCAGTATTACCGGTTATCATGTGATAATTGGATTAATTAATTAAACATTTAAAAACAGAAAAAACATGAAAACGACAAATGAAAAAATTAAAATTTTTGCTCAGCAATTGCAAAAAGAAATTGAAACGAAAATTGAAAAACTTAACAAATGTTTTGACGAGGACAAGGATATCATTGAAAATTTAGAATTTCAATCGTTCAGTAATAATAATGTCTGGAAAGGCGAAACAAAAAACAAAATATTTTTTACTTATTCGGACCATTACCGTGGTAACTGTGGTTACTGGATGAGTATTGAAGAATTAAATAACCCACACGTGAATATGGATGATAGAGGGTATATAGTTGGCGTTGCCGTTGACCTTAATAATTATAGAAAATTATCGAATTTATTAATCTTTCCCGAACCAATTTTCTTTTGCAATATACCATATTTCAGACAATCAAAATATGCTGAAAATCATAAATTATTATGTAAGACAATATACAATACAGCAATTTCAAATTTAAAAACTGTGATTGATAACATAAAAAATGAAATTGATACAGAAATACAAAAGAAGATTGGTTTCCGCATGATAGGCTTAATAAAACCAATATATTAACATTCCTCTGATGAGCTTGTGAAATTCAAGCGAAATACCGGGTAATACCGGTATAAGGAAATTTAATCAATTTTAAACAGAACAGATTATGAAATTACAGAAATTTAAATTAGAGCAACTTATCACAAACGAAGTAGATAATTGCCGTATTGACTACCAATTATCTGAATTAATTGATAGTATAAAGGTAAACGGGCTTAACACTCCATTACAAGGGATATTGCAATCCGATGGAAATGTACTTATCATTGATGGTTTCCGTAGAACCAGAGCCCTGAAACTACTCGAATATACTGGTGAAATACCTGTTATATTAACAGGAACGGTAACCAGTGAAACTGATAAATTGTATATCCAAAGTACGGCCAACAGTGGGAAAAATCTTAACCAAGTAGAATATGGCGAACTTGTCAGACGGTTACTACTTAATGGCGAAAGTATGGAAACAATATGTAAAAGGTTGAATAAGCCTGAAAATTGGCTAACTGAAGCAATAGGATTAAGTTATATGCCTTCAGCAATTACCGAAAGTATTAAAGCAGGTGAAACCAGTGTAAACGCTGTTAAACAGGCTTTGAAAGCAGGTAATACAAGCTCTGAACTTGAAAGCGTAATTAAAGAGGCTAAGGCTATCAATGCCAAACCGATCTTGCCAAAAGTTAAAGCAGGACCTAAAGAAGCAAGCAGTAAAAAGGTAAACGTAGAAAAAGTACTAATGGAAATTTACCAAGGAACCGGCAAAGAGTGGGTAATTACCTTGATAGAGGTCCTGAACGGCAATATGAATGCAGAAATTTTAATCAATGAAATAAATTCAACCAAGTAAACAGAAAAAAAACATGAAACATCACGCAAAAATGCTACTGAATGCCTGTACTAAATTTAGTACAATAGTTCCAAAGAGAAGTTCCCTGCCCATTTGTGAAACTGTAAAATTTGATAACATGGGGATAACAGGTACTAATTTAGAGGTATATGGATTTATTCCCTATCCCAATTTACCAACCGTATGTATCAATTATCTCGAATTAGTTGAAACATTGAAAGCTATTAATGGAATATTTGATATTGAAATTGAGGTAAAATCTGAAATTTCCCAAAACAATCAATATTCTATTACTAATCCTGATGGAGATATTTGTGAAAAAAGACTATTTCAGCATCATGTCCTTGAATTTTATACTGAATTATTACAAAAAGATTTGGGAATAATAGATAATGAAGGTACTGAAATTGAAGACCTGAATAGCGAAATAGATTTTGAAACTTGTGTAAAAGAACTTGCTGAAATCAATTACATAGTTACCCTTGTAAAAGAACAAGTAACAACCGATTATACTAATGTGATTTTTACCACAAATTCAGGTAGTATAAAATTATCCGGTATGAATTACGAGGAATTCCCATTAATGCCTGAATTTAAGGCAGAACAAAAAACCGTAGTACCTAACTTGACAGATTATATCCCATTTGTTAGTACGGATGAATTAAGACCTGCAATGAATGGTATATTAATCGGTAAAAATATTGCTTCAACCGATGCCCATGTATTGTATTGCAGTCATCTTAACACAGATTTTAATCCAAGTGATAAGCCGTTTATAATACCTTCAAACGTAGCTAAATTGATAAAAGAGCCTGTAACTTGTGAAGTAAGTGATGTTAATGGTAAATTATACTTTGAAAATAATTTTATCGTAATTTTCAGGCTTATAGATGAAATATATCCTAATTACGATGCCGTAATCCCACAGGATAATCCCAACCAATTTTCAGTTAATAGGATTACCTTAATTAAGGCTATTGAAAATATTTTACCATTTACTAACAAAACTACAAGAGCAATAAAATTTGTTTTTGGTACTGATGGAAATTTAATCTTAGCGGTTCAGGATATTGATTCAGGCAAAGAATGTAGTAATACTATCAAATGTGAATTAGTGTCTGGTGAAGGGCTTGAAATTGGGTTTAACGGGAAATTTTTACTCACTACCTTAAAAACCTGTGAACCTGAGAACATAGTTTTTCAAATGAGCGCAGGAAACAGGGCACTTGTGATAAATAACGAACAAGGGATTAAATTAGTAATGCCTGTATTGATCTCAGAAAGGGAAACAGCATAAATTAATATCAATACTTTCCCTTGCCTGAAATTGGGGTAAATTAAGCTCAGAACTTAACAAGGGAACTATCAATTAAACAATTTTAAAACAGAAAAAACAGTTATGGAAACAAGTAAAAATTACGACTATCTACGGGAACAGGTTCCTGAGATTGAGATTAACTACAAAAACAAGGTTAAACCAAGTGAGAGGATTAAAATCACTACTTCCAAAGATTGTGAGAGAGTATTTAGGTTACTCTTTGATGATAGCAAAATTGAATGGGTAGAGGAAATGATTTTACTACTACTTAACAGGCAAAATCAGGTAATCGGATATTACAAAATTTCAGCCGGTGGAACGGTAAGTACAATATGTGACGTTAAGGTAATATTTTCGATAGCATTAAAAGGTAATGCAAGCGGTATTATACTTGCTCACAATCATCCATCCGGGAACTTAAGACCAAGTAATTCGGATATAAATATTACCGACAAAATTAAAAATGCCGGGAAAATATTAGATATTGAATTGTTAGACCATATTATACTAACAAGCGAAAATTACTATTCATTCTCAGATGAGGGATTAATCCGATGAAAAACAGATTAAACAAATTAAAGGGCAAAATTCACATATTTGATGCCCTCTGCCTTATCCCTGTGGGAATATTCATTATCTATTTCTTTTGGATTGTTATTAAAACGTATTTATTATGAAAAATCTAAAATCTTATAATGTTTTTTACATGACACAATTCGGCATGGGTTTGATGGAGATAAAAGCAGAATCACATGAAAATGCTTTTATTAAAGGTAAATATAACCTTTCAGAAATGTTAGATTTTCTTTCAGCTATGTGCGAATGAGCAGTACCAACAGAAGTAATTCCAGAGATACACATATTTCTGACTACTATATTACGCCACACAAACCTATAAAAGATTTATTTACGGCTATGAATAAATTACCCGAATTTGCCAACCTATTTACATTTGATGGTAAATTCAAACCTTATTTACAGTTTTTAGATTGTTGTGCCGGAGGGGATAATAAATATCCTATGAGTTATCCTTATGTACTTAGTCAATTTGGAGTACCAATCGGCAATATTAATTCTATTGATATACGACCAGATAGTAAAGCGAATGTAATTGATAATTTTTTGACAATTAAAAAACAAAATCAGATACCCCAAATTACTATAACTAATCCACCGTTCAACTTAGCACAAGAAATAATTACGAAGGCATTAAGCGAAGTACATCCTGATGGGTTTGTAATAATGCTTTTACGGCTTAATTTCTTTGGCTCACAGAAGCGGAAACAGTTTTGGCAAGATAATATGCCTATTGTTACATTTGTCCATAGAGAGCGTATTTCATTTACTAATGGGGCAACCGATAGTATAGAATATATGCACTGTATATGGAGTAGTAAAATTAAACAAAATCACACAAAATTAATCATCATATGAGCCACTTAGAACTTGAATGTATATGGTTTTGGGACAGGTATAACCCGAAAGAACCACAGGTAAAACGGGATAAACCTGTAAAACCCGTTCCCATAAATTCACCTTGGGTAGAATTGAACCGGATGGGAATATTTGAACCCACTGAATCTGAAATTAGAACCAGGAGATTATCTGAACTTGGGTACCGGCAAACGGAGAACCATTTCATAAATGATTCACAGAATTCTACCTATTTCATAATGGATATTTTCAATATGAGCGAACAGGAATTTCAGGACCTACATTTGTCATTGTATAGTAAAATTAAAGTTAATAAAAAAAGATGAACACAAGAAAAGTTGAAAATCAAGTCAAAATTACCCCTGAATTACAGGAGTTATTTGATATTTCGGGTAAAAACCAAAAAGATTATTTATGGGAAATCGGTTCCGCTATCCGGAGAAAGCGAAAAGAATTAACCCTTAGTCAGGATGCTTTAGCATTTGATACAGGAACCAGCCGGACCAGTATTGTCAATATCGAAAGCGGGAGAAATATAGACTTTAGATACTTGTTCCGAATATTAACCCACCTCGAAATTGATATTTCGGTGAAATTGTTTTAGTTCTGTTCTGTTTTACCTGTGATATCCCTGTTAATTAAGTAAGTTAATAGGGGTATTTTTTTTGTTTGATAATATATTTGGATGTACCACTATTGAGGTCATTTAATTCCTCCTTTTTTAAAATTTGACTGGTTTTTGGGCTTTTCAAAAGTCTGTTTCAACATGGATTTCATATTTACTTTTCCAGACTCATATTTGGATATGAGTTCTGAATCGGATAAGGTTTTATTATTCTTTATAGATTTCATATTGAAATAGAGTATGGGAGTGATTTAATATAGTTTTCCATAAATTCAAAATCAGGCTGTCCGTTTTTACTTGGTAATTGAATACTTATTTGCTTCATCCTAGCTTGACTACACTTTCTACCGTAATTATAACGATACTGTTCCAAGTTAATTACTGTAACTAAAAACATTGCTATATATTTATTTAGTTTAAATTTTGGTATTAATTTCTCAACGTGGTCACTTGCTGTAAAATTCATTTCTTGATATGCACAGTAACCTAAAACAGCACTATCAACTGTCAATACATTTCCTTCTTCTGTTTCAAAATCGTAAAACCCTTCAATCCCATTATTTGAGGCTTGGGTTGTAACAAAAGGATATTTTCCAATTCCTGTTGCTACTAATTCTAATAGTGGTGTAGTCTTAGTGCCTGTTAAATCAAACAATTCAGTAAGTGGAAAACTTTTCCATTTGCTGCTATTTAAGGATACACTTTCTTTTAATATAGTATTATTTGATATAATGCTCAATTTTTTAATATCTATATTTAAAAATTCCTGAGAAACTCTACTTGGAACTAGCAAGGTATCCAATGTGGTATTCGCTTCTCTGCCATGAGACGTGTATCTAAATCTATTTGCTTCTATTGCTTTACAATAAAAAAGTTTTTCATTTACCGACATTTCTTTTTTCGGTTTTATAACTTTAATGTTTTGTGCTGTGTAAAAATCTTCTTGCTGAATAAAAGAACTTAACAAATAAGTTCCGCCAAGTGTAACTGTAATTAACCCTGCTGAAAATGGCTCTACATCGTTGTATCTTGATACTTTTCCGACAACTCCCAAATTTTGACTGCTACGAGAAATAAAATTAATATTACTCCATTCATCTGTTTCTAACTTATACAAGTCGAACTGATTACCGTATTTAATGTCAAAAATAGTATTTAGTTCTACTAATTTCATTGATTTAAAACTTTAAAGGCAACATACTTTTTTACTTCATTTATAAAATCTGTCTTAGAGATTTTTGAATAATCCGTGTCCATATATGCTTCTGCACACCATTCATCATTTGCTGTTACAACTCTATTAGCACTAAAACCAGCTTCTGTTTTTCTGTTTATATAATTTGTAATCCATTTTTCTTTCATTGCTACCCATTTACCATAAGCATCAATTCTTCCTTGAACTTTTCTTTTTACAAAACCATCGTCTTTATAGTAGCCAAAATAAGTTTCTTTATTTTTTGAGTGTGGTTTGTGTGCAGTAAAAACCATAACACAAGAAACAACCCCAACATTTGAATTGAAAAACAATTCATTAGGCATCGACAAAACAGCTTCTAAAGTATGGTACTCCAAAAGTTTCTTTTTTAATTCAAAAACTTTTCCTGTTTGGGCTAATGCACTTTGCATTGGAACAATAGCAACACAAGTACCTCCATCTACAAGGCATTGAAGGTTATTTAAAATAAATTCTAATTCATCAGTATCTGTTTTTTTATCTGCTTTGTATGGTGGGTTAAGAAAACCAACAGTAGGCTTTTTAGATTTTACTTGTTTAATTATTGCTTCATCGAAGCAACTACCATTAATAATATTAGTTTTTCCGTCTTGATGAATATACATATTGGAAATAGCTAAGGCAAAAATATGAGATTGATATTCTACTCCAATAAGATGAGAAGATTTAATTTCTTTTATTTTTTCCTGGTCACCTTTCGCATCTTCTATCATTTTTTTCATTGCTGAAATCAAAAACCCTCCCGTTCCAGTGCAATTATCAAAGGCAATAGAATTTTTGTTTACTTGTGCTAATTCTGAAAAAAGTTCAGTAATGTGAGGAGGTGTCAATACAATCCCTAACCCTTTATCGCTATTCGCATATCTTAAAAACTCAATATACAATTGACCTAACACATCAAAGTATTCGTGTGTTCTGATAAATTGGTTAATGTTTTCATCAATCTCATCAATGAGTTCTTTTAAAACATTGTCTTTAGTAGATAGAGAAGTATCAGTTTTGATAAATGCAAATTGAATATTTAGATTTTCTAATTTCTTGCCCGAAATATTTGCTGTTTCTAATTCATCAGAAACAGTTTGCACCAATAATGTTGCTAGATTTTTGGGTGTCTTTTGCGATTGGTATGATTTTTTAAACCCTTCATTCTCCAATGAAATTAAAATACAACTAATTAATAAACTTCTTTGACTTTCAAGTATTTTATATGTGTGGAGTTTTTCGTTTAATCTTTTTGTAAATTCTAAAAGTGTATTATAATCCTGTCTGAATTTTTCAGGGCTTTTTAAATATCCGTTTAAATAATCTTCGGATGTTAGTAGTTTGTCTCCAAATATTTCTGTTGCTTTTCTTTCGTTCTTTAAATGCAAAAAGTGAGAAACTTTTAAATCATGTCGAGTTTCTCCACTTACTGCAATGGCTAACACATCGTACTCTTTGGAAAGAAAAGAAGCGTAAAGTAGTACGCCATCAACAGAATATTCAGAATACTTGTCCCTGTTTTTACTTTCGTGTTTTGTAATACTTGCCTTACATTCAATAACAATTAGTAAATCATTATTATAATTATATGTTATAATAAATTCAGGGCGACCATGCTTATCACCTTTTTTAGAGGCATTTTGTAATAACTTATCAATTTTTACATTATCTGATTTTTGTTCTTCAATTGAAATGTCGGAAAATTTTTCAAAATGTTTCCTGACTATGTTTTCAGTTTTCTTTTCGTTTGCCATTTTATCTTCCAATCAATTCACTATAAGATAATCTATCATTTGCATTAATCAAGGTCAAACAAAATCTGTTAGAATCCGAAATTTTACGGCTGTTGTAGCGATAAGAGAATTCATCACAGTATTTGTTCAAATGTTCTGGACTTACAGAGTGATAGATGCCAAATATACCTCTTTTCAGCAAACTCCAAAAACCCTCAATGCTGTTAGTGTGGAAACCATTACTAACATATTGACTTTCATTGTGTTTCAATACTTCATGCTGATAGGTAGAATTCAGTCCATTGTACGCTCCCCATTCGTCTGTAACCATAATAGAACCGTCCTGAACCATTGATTTTATGATAGGTTTTAGGGTTTTGGCTTTGGTATCGGGCACTACAACGGTGTTTACAGTTCCATCACATAGTAGTCCAAATACTGGTGTTTTATCCTTAGTACTCCTGCCTTGTGATTCTTCAACTTTCTTATCTGCGTGACGATTTTTGTTTTTTCCACCGACAAAAGTTTCATCAGCCTGAACAGTACCAGTAAACTTAATTGTATATTTTGATTTGTAGGTGTTTCTGATTCTCTGCAACATGAACCATGCACTTTTTTGAGTCAATCCTAAATCTCTTGCTAATTGATGGGATGAAATTCCTTTTTTATGGGAAGAAAATATATACATAGCAATAAACCATTTCCTTAAAGGAATATGTGAGCCTTCAAACATGGTTTTAACAGTTACTGTGAATCTTTCTCTACAACTCTTACACTTATACATACCCATAAATATTCCTTTCTTCTTTAACTGATAATGGTCTTTATCCTGAACACCACAATGAGGACAAACTGGTATTCCTTCCCACCTAAGACTTTCCAGAAATCTCCTGCAAGTTGTTTCATCTGGAAGGTTCTCTAACATTGATGAAAAGGAGTTAAATGTGATGTTTTCCATGTGATTATTTATGTTGATGAAGCAAATTTACAACAAAAATCTGGTACATCCAAATATATTATCGCCATTATTTTAACCGAAAAAACCAAAAAAAGTGAAATATATTTATCTGTTTTAAAACAAGGTGAAATAGGTTAAGTAATATTAATAAGTAATATAATTAATGGTAATTAAGGTAATTAATGGTTACAATCAGAGAATAGACCTGAGATTTACTGAAAGTGATACTTATCCCAATTTCGCAAGTTTTTTACACTTTAGAAAACGGGGTATCACTCTCATTGGTTTTGTCTCAATCGTCAAATGAGCCATCGACCAACTGCCGTACATGGTCATACAAGCCTGTACGGTTGGGATTAACTGTCAGAGATTGTACTCTCCGCTATATCTTCCGGCCCATCCCTTTGTGCCACCGTTGCGCTGTGTATAGTATCCCCAAGTAACGCACTCTTAATATAATCGCTTGTGGCTTTTTTACTATCCCGTACAATTATACTGAGCTGATAACATGGGGAATCTTTTATAAATAAAAAAAACCCCAAAGGGTGACGGCTTGGGGCTTTGTTTTACCCCTTGTTTAGAGGGGATATTTTCTTTCTAATTAGCCGTTAATCAAAGTGTCACCCCTAATCAACATTGTAAAATTATACAAACTTGTAACAAATTCCAAATTTTATTTTTTCTTCGGTAAAAACAGCTTGCTAAATTCTACAAACTTATCATCGTATGAAAGGTTCTTCTTACAACCGATTTTGAACGCCTGCTCAAGGTCTTTCTGTGTGAAACGAGGTATCAGGTGCTTCGGGGTATTTGGATGCTCCTGAAAGGCTTGTTTAACTAAATTAACCTGTTTTTCCGGTTTATCTACCGGTAGGTCTGGGGTATCAGGTACATTCGGGTGCTTCATCCGGTACCAACCCCAAAGGGTGTTTAACCGGTTCTCCTGTTCTCTGGTCATTACCCTACTCTCCGTTTTTTATTATGATTCACGGGTTTCACATATGCCTCTGGCATATTTACCCTCCGTTCCCGTAGGTCCCGAATTACCGCTTCTTCGGATGATCCGACCTTCCGGACCACCCGGTTAATTTTGCTTATCCTGGTTCTCATTGCTAATCCACCTCCTTCTCCAATCCCGCCTGAACAGGATTAACGGGAAATCG
>Ga0114962_10004493_pt1 | contig 11091 bp, 12 predicted proteins | sample C_130820_MF_Meta_FD_87017 | JGI IMG/M metagenome (GOLD analysis project Ga0114962, IMG submission 87017) | Freshwater microbial communities from Lake Croche, Canada to study carbon cycling - C_130820_MF_MetaG | ecosystem: Environmental > Aquatic > Freshwater > Lake | place: Lake Croche, Canada...
AATGTTGAATTAGATTTTATTGTACTGGATGACACAGGTTATTATAATATAGGTTCTTATGGTAGTGCTAACGCTAATGGTTTAGGTATTGGTAGTTCAAATAATATATCAATCTATGAGTATGATTTTAATATAACTGGTATTAAACTTAGGGAAAAAATTAAAAGAGGTGATACTAGAAGAGTTAATGTAAACGTAAAAATTCCTTATACATTTGACCAAACAGTACTTTTAGATAAAATTTATTATAGAATTTATATTAAAGAAAGTGGTCAATACCAAATCGATTATATTGATTGGAAAGAAATTAGTAGAACTCCAGACGGTAACTTCTTTTTAGTAGATACTTCTTGGTTTATACCTAATGATTACTTTATTGAAATTAAAATTGAGTCAGGTAATGAAGTTAGAACAGCACCAACAGTAATTCCTTTTACAATTATATCTGAAGAAACTTTATGTTAATGAAAGATATAATTAGAAAAATATTAAAAGAAAACGAATTTGATTGGGTTGAAGAATTGGAATTGCCTAACAATGTTTATTGGCCTTGGGTTGAAGACGGTATTAAAGGGTTTGAAGAATGGAAGGGTCATGCTTACCAAGAAGACGATGAAATAGGTAATGCAATAGAAAATATAAAAACAAATCCAAGTAAACAAAATATTAAAAACGCTATTAGAGATATTACACGTTGGAGAGGTATGTCATTTCAACAAGGTGATGATATTGATTGGGCTTTAGATTATTTAAAAATGTCAATAAACCCATATGCTTGGAAAAGATTTAATGTATTTGAACCAGAAAACATTATAGTAAGAGGTACTAAACCCGAACTACCCTACCCATAAATAAAAAACCCCGATTATTCGGGGTTTTGTTTTTCTATAAATTAGTTAATGATTAGGAATAATAACGACCAGATCGTCTAGCATTTTCTTGATTAGCCATATAATCCATTTTTCTTCTTCTCATGTTATCTGTTTGTGCTTGTTTAGTTCTTTGTACAACAATATTAGCGATTTTTTCTTTTGATTTCTCAAGGGAACTAATAAGTGATGTGAATTTTGTTGCTAAACCATCAATTGAATCTAGATGACCATTTGAACCAGTAATTTTACTATTACATAACTCTGTGTAACCATCTTTAGCATCACTAACGGCCTTAATCAAGGCGTCTATTGTGGATAATGCACCGTTATTTGTTTGTTTAATAACTTCTTCTTCTTTTTTAGGTTGAGTTGGTTTTGGTTGGTTATCTTCTTCTCTGATAATTTTCTTTACCAATTTCTCTATATCGTTTTCGTTAAGTCTTACTACTTTCATAATTACATTTTCTATATAAATATCTAATTTTTAATTAAAATCAATTTTATAATTGATCAAAAATAGAATCAGTGTCTTCTATTTTGTTTCTTTCTTTATCGGAAAGGTTATATTTAGAAAATAAATTTTTAGCGTTTTTAAATCTTTCTTTAGAACCATACCTCAAATCTTTTAATAACTTCCAAATTTTTTCTTTTAAACTTTCACTTACATGAAGATATTCATTATCTAATTTAAAAATATAATTTTCTGACATTATTGTTAGTTGTGGTAAATTAATTTTACCTCTTTTTTCTGGACTTTGATGTACGCTTTGATGAATTGAAATTCTGTGTCCGTCTAATGTAAAAGTAAAAAGGTTGTTGTCATTACTTTGTAAACTTCTTACGTTACCACTTTTTATACCTTTATATATTAAAAGAGCTAACTCTTCATCTTGGTTAAATTTACTTCTAACCCAATCTACAGGTGCTTCATTTATAGATTTTTCTTCTTTAATAATTTTCTTTACCAATTTCTCTATATCATTTTCGTTAAGTCTAATTACTTTTTTCATAAAAAATTTCTTTTATTATAAATATTTGTATTTTGATTAAAATTACGTTGACGGAATAATAAAAATTAGTTACATTTGTAGAGTAATTAATAGATATTCAAAATGGCTAAGAAAAAAGACTTAAAAGAACAGAATCCTAAATTCACAATAGATTTAGTTGATATTTTATGTGAACATGATCCAACAGATACAAACAAGTATTTACCGTTTATGGTTAAACAAGCAGAAACTTGGGTAGATTGGCTTAAAGAAGAACTTAAGAACAATACATTCAAAGAAATGTTTGATATTGTTAAAGAATTCGATGAACTTTCAGCTAAAAATCTTTTAGAGAATAAAGACATTTATTCTTATAGTTCAAATCAAGAAATTGTTGATACAATTAAATTAGCTCGTGAAAAAGTGACCAAGAGTCAGGTTAAGAAATTTGAAACTCTTACATTACATGAGGACGATAGATTCTTAGTGTTACAACCATTAACTTCTCGTAGTTCTAATGTTTACGGTAAGTCAACTAAATGGTGTGTATCTTCCGATTCTAACGATTTCAAGAAATACTTCCACCAATATACTGAAAACGGAGTTCTTGTATTTGTGATTGATAAATCTATTAAAGAAGAACAAACTCGTGATACACTTTATTCTAAAGTGGCTTTTCACCACGATAAAACTAAATCAGCTGGGAGTGAGGCTACTACTATTTGGGATACAAAAGACGCTAAAGTTACGGCTGTGGGTATGATGGAAGTTATGGAGATAATCCCACAAGAAGTAATGAAAGTGGTTAATACAGCTCTTAAAGGTATGTCTAACAAAGAAATAGCTAGAGAAAAAGGTATTAAAGAAGAGGCTAAGATAATATTTTAATTTTTGTGTGTTTTTATAATTAAAGGATAGTTTACAAAACTGTCCTTTTTTTTATTTTTAACATGTGATAAAAAAATCGATAAAAAAGCTTACATTTGTAAACAAATCAACAAAACCATTTAATTTTGGTGACGTTGTATGGGAAAATTGGGGGTTAAAATTTTGGGATGGATTACGATGGGTATCTATAACAACAAAAAATATATCATAATATGGAGTTTAAAACATTAAAAGAACAGTATTTAGATTTAGTTATCGATAGAATAACTGTTAGTAAAGAAGACTTAACTGAAGTTGAAGAACAAATTATCAATATTGGTTATGAATTACTAAGTGAAAAACTAGAAGATATTAAAATTCTTACTGATGAAAATAAAAGAATATCTATAGAGTTAGCCAATTTAAAAGCCTATCAGGACGATGAAGATTATACTAATTGGAATTTAAGTGACGATGATGATGGGGATTTTGATAATTAAATCTGAGTTAAAAAATGTCTAACAGTTCTTCTTAAAACAGGTTCATTAACACCAGGAAACACATCTGTTATTTCAAGAGAAAGTTTATTAGTTAAATATTTTTTATTACTCTCAACAGAGTATGTTTTACCGTTAATAACAATATAAAACTTATTAGCATAAGGTTCAAAATCTGTTTCGTATTTATGTGCAGGATACGTATCTTCCAAATAACTTAAAACAGTATCATCAATACCAAACGGAGAGTCAACCCAATCAAATTGATTTTCATTAGATTCTTTTAATGAAGAACTTCTCCAAAGGTAGTCATCCATTATTTCAATAACTTTTGGTGTTACATTTGGTATATCTTTTATTTCAATACCATAATTCCATAAGAAATTGTCTTCCATATCGTATATTCCATTTTCAGGTGAGTAATAAACTATATTAGTAGCAAAATTATTTATATCATTTGATATATTAACATAATAATCCAAAGCTTTTTCTTTACTACCACCAAAATCATACCCTAAAGTATCTACAACAGATTTCCAATCCCATTCACCATTATCTAATTTTGATAAAAGAAATATTTCACCATATGTTTCCATACCTGTAATACCTTTTTTACCTTTCTTCGGGTTTCTTTGAATGATTATAGCATGCATTCCTTTGTGATAATCTTCCCATTCACCAATATCACTATTAATACACCATTGACATTGATTTGCGTATTTTTGTAAGGCTTTATGTGTTAATGGAACAACAACAATAATGTTATCGTCTTTATAAAGTTGAACCTTTTCGTCTTTTGGGACTCTAGCTTCTTTTAATATTTTACGAATTAAATCTTTCATATTTTATTCAAAGCATTTTCAATAGATTCTATGTTTGGTAAAACATCAATACTATAATTTTCTTTAAACCAATCTATGGTTTCACCAAACGTTGGTACCCATATAGCCTCATTATGAATAACAGGTTTTTGTATAAAAATTTCTTTATTATAAATATTATAATAAGCACTAGATGGTCCTTTATAACCTTTTTCATCTAATTTTAAAGCTAAATCGTATGGTATGTAATTTTTAGGCATATACTATAAATATCCCTTAAATAAAAAAGGGTGACTTTAAATCACCCTTTATACTTTTTATACTAATTGTATTGACCAAAAATCGTCAGCTAAATTTGAGTTTGTTAAGTATTGATATGGGATATAAAAATGCCCCTTATCACCCCAACCTGTACCCCATGAATTTCTAACTATAAATGAAGATTTTGAATCATCATAACCTAAACAATAACAAGCGTGACCACCTAATAAAGTTTCACCTATTTTTGGTATTGGTATTATCCCTGTTTTAGTAACGGTAGCCGTTTCAAAAGATGAGTAAACAGCAAAACCAAAAACAAATCCATAACCACCGGCTAAACATGTTTTTAATTCTGTTAAGTTTGTATTATTTAATCTTAAATATTGTTTAATTTTATAATTTTTGGCGTCATTATAACAATTTATATTAGGTTTTACAGTGAAAGTTGCTGTTCTATAAGGCCATAAAGTTTCACGACAAGCACCTGTATTATAAATACTTTTTATACCGTCTCGTAACATAGCTCCAGAATCATAACCAACTGTACCCTCTAAAAGTCGTTCATTATAATAAATAAATAATCTTGACGGTGATTCTGCCACTAACTTTTGTTTGATTCTTTCAAAATCAATTCCAAGTGCTATAGCGTTTGCAGTACAAGAACCTAAATTACCTTGGTCGTAAACAACTTTGTGTGAATCTCTAAGATCAACTTTGGTTGGTAATGCCGTTACCGTTAAACCTGACATATGCAGACTAAAGGGGTAATCCCTAAAGTCTGGCATATCAGGTTTCCAAGTGTATTTTTTACCTATACTACTCATTAAGCAGATAAGTGAGTATTAATTTGTGTTAAAACAAAGGCTTTAACCCCTTCATTATCTAAACCTCTAGGGATAGTTAATTGTAGTTTACCATTTTTAGCTGGTTTTAAACTTTTTGCTGAAGAAGGAACTCTTTTAGCTCTTTCAGTTTTAACTATAACATTATCCTCTTCTTCAGTAGTTGCTTTAGTTATTGTAGCCGTTTTAGCTAAATAAGCATCTTTGTGACTAACTTTTTCTTTTTCAACTTTTTCTTTTGGAGCTTCAGTTGTGTAATCAAAAAATACTGACAACTTTCTACCACTAATAGCTTTAAGGTCAGCGTAATTTTTTGATTTTTTATCTGAAGGTTTTTCTACATTAAAATCTGTTATAGTTTCAGGATTTCCCATTCCGTAAAAAGCTATTGATTTTTCTATTAATTGTTTCATTTTTATATTTTTTTTTTAATTTTTTTATTATTTTAATCGATTCTCCGTAATATATTTACAAAGAATCGATTTATTTTGTTATTAACAACCAGTATTAACGTCTATGATGTTATGGAAGAATCCACTATCATCTAATACGTAATCCAATTTCCAACCACTATTTTCAGCTAAAAATACTCTAGCGTGAGTATTTGCGTCAAAAATTTGAGCTGCCCAACAAGTCCATTGCCCACAAACATTATCCCACCAACCATTTTCAAAAGTGTTGTTTTGCATTTGACCATTCCAATAATTCCCTCTAAAGTGATCCCCAATTTTATTAAAACTAAGTTGGTCATCACCGGTATTATTTCTAAATTGGTTCCCTACGGTATTATATCGTACACGGTAATATAAGTCATTGTTATTACACTCATTACCGAAAGTATTTCTATAGAAATCATCTTCCATGTAATTATATTGGAAATTATTTCCAATTACGTTATCATAGATATCGGCGAAAATACCGTCAAATGTATTACCATAAAAATAATTACCTATTTTATTACCGTCAAAATGGTTAGAAAAAAAAGTATTCTCTCTAAAATTGTCACCTAAGTTATTACCGAAAAATCGAGAAAAATTATCATAAGCGTAAAACTGATAGTTTCCATTAAAATCAGAACCAATTATATTTTCATAAAAATAACCTGGGATTATGTTATCATAATAATTTGTTTTGGTAAAATTATTATCATAAGCCTCTTCATAAATTGAAAGAATGTTGTTATCAAAATCAGCTCCAAAAATATTATCATACAAATCACCAAACACATTATAACGTGTATTATCGTTAAAAACATTACTACGACAATCACCTAAGAAAGTATTACCAACGGTACTACTTTCAAAAGTAGTATTTGTAACATCTTCTAAAAATATATTATTTTCTGAAGATCCAGCGTTCCACCAATAATCTGGTCCACCTATTGCTTCTGATGTAACATTAAACAAGTCATTACCTGGTGCAAAAGTTTTATAATCATTGTGTTGATTATTTGTGTTAATAGTCATAGAAGGATTATTCTCATTACCATCAATATAGAATTCATCACCAATAGCGATATAATAATTATCACTATAAAATAAATCAGAATCATAGTTAGCCAAATCAACATTATATCTTCTATGTACTTGATTTCTCCAATCCCAAGATAAACTAACATTTTTTTCAGTATCAGTTCTACGAGTAATCCAACCAGTAGCTTCCATAACAGCTGAAGTTGCTTCAACAGATAAAGTATCTAAATCGTAATTATTATAATCGTGTTCAGTTAAATCTAATAAATAAACTTTTTTACCATCAGCAGAAACTTTAATTTTACTCATTGGTTTATCCCAACCACAACAATAATCCGCAGAAAAATCGGTTGTTGGTGAAGCAATACCTGGTTTTATCGGTTCCCATACACCATCTTGATTGTAGTTACCTGAATCAAATTCGGCGTAAATGTATAAAAAGTGACCAAATTGTACTGGATACCCTTCTGGCATATCAAAATATACGTTTGTACCATCCCATTTTAAATCAAACCCAGTTATTGGTGCTGAAAAATTATCAAAACAATCATGTAAAAGAGATCCATCCAAAACAGGTAAATCATTACCATTATAAATTGCATGGTCCCAACGTAAAGAAGTTCCTATTGTATTAACATAAGGGTTATATTCAATTATATCTTGTGGATATAATTCTGAAAAACTTTGTTTAGAAATTTCAGATTTTGTTATTGCTTGAACTACAATTGGTTCGATATTTGAAACATATGTCTCAAGTGGGTTATAAACGTTAATATCGTTTGAACAGTGAGATCCATATAAATACCAATCAGCATTTTCCTTACCGTTAATAAAGTTAATTGAAGAATAATCTACAATTCTATAATAAGTACCGATTTCTAATTGTTCATTTATGATTTTAGTATAAAAATCTGCGTATTTAATATCTACTGCCGCTGAAAATGTTGAAAAAGTTTGACCGTATTCATTTGTTACAGTTTTTTCTTCATCAAGATTTATTGTTTTTATAGTAACCTGTATAGCGTTACTTAAAGTACTATTATAATTTGAACCTAATAACGTTCTTATTGTGATACTACCACTAACACCATTAGTAAGTAAGTAATTCATTAAAACACTACCCTCACCTGTTGGGTTTTCACTAAGGTATTGGTTTATTGTTGTATTAAGACGTGATTCATAATCACCACCTATAATACCAAAAAATTGATCTGTTGATGCCATTTTTTTTATTTTTATTTTTTAATTGTTATTTTACTATAAATATTGCATATATGGATATAATGTAATATTCCCCATAAAAAAAAGGGGGATTATAAATATTTGGCACCTTTGGATAAGTTATCCTCACCCCATAATGGTTGAAGATTTTTTAATGACCAGCACTCTTGAAATTCTTTATCTTCTGAATTTTTAAATTTAAATAAACTCATTGGTTTAATGTGGTCAACATGCCATTTACCATAATTTTCCCATGTCATATTTTCTTCAAACCCACCCTCTAGATGTTGGATTAATTGTTCCAAAGTATAAGGTAATAATTCAAAAGTATTCTTATATTTGTTTATATTACGTTCTTTTAAAGAAGTATAAATTGCAGTACGTGTATAACTTGCCAATCGATATTTAGGGTCAGAATCTTTTTTGGTTTTTTCATAAACCCTTTTGTATTCTTGATAACTTTCTTTATTCTTTTCCCTCCACTCTTTATGGTATTGTTTACGGTATTCTTTGTTGTTTTGGAACCATTCTTTAGAATTTTTACTTTTCCTTTCAATAACCTCAGGCTTTAAATTATATTTTTTTGATGAAACTTCTTTACCACCAGTCCATTTTCTTCCTGGAATACCTATTACAATATTATTTTCACGTAATACGCGACGAATTGTTGCGCCTGTAACACCAAATTCATTACAAATTGTGGTAGCACCTAAATGTTCTTCGGTGTACATTTTTTTAATTCTATTAATTTCTTCTTCTGAAAATTGTTTTCGTTTCATATACTATAAATATATGCGTATTATCGATTGTTGTAAATAAGGCATAAAAAAAGGGGAACTTAGTTCCCCTTTAATTTATTAAGAATTTATTATCTTAATTCTCTTACGTCAAACGTTCTTAAACCGTCAACGCGGATATGGCCGTAAAATCTGTTATTTACCATTTTTTTCGCGTAACGTGTCATGATACCTTTAACAGGTACAAAGTTAAACGGATTGTACATTGTAGGCGTCAATTGCATCGGTACGTACGGAGCGTAGATGTAACCAGTGTCTAACAATGACTTACCTTTGTGACCAACGATAATTGAATATGCTGGAGCGTAAGGGTCACGGTAAACAGTGTAACGTCCACTTAATGAACCTACTCTTTCAATACCCATGTTATATTGGTCTTGCTCAGGAGCTGCGTTAGATACGTGGAAGTATTCTAAATCATCAAATACTGCTGATACTTCAGAAGATACAACTACGAAGTTAGCACCACCTCTTAAAGTAGCTTTGTGAATTTGAGCTGACAATTGGTTAACTGCTGTCATTAACGTTTGGTTCCAATCTTTTTGAGTGTAACCATTGTTGTTAGGTAAGCGTTTCCAACCATTGTAATCCCAACGTAATTGCCATGCTGCACCTTTACGTAAATCGATTAAGATTTCACGGTCAATTTCAGCTGCAACTTGTTCTGATAATAAAGCTGTTAATTCAGCTTCAGCATCGATGTTGTGGAATGCACTAACATCTTGTGCTAATTCAGGAGTCCAAGTAGCTCTTAATTTTCTTTCAGTAACCGATACAGTTACAGATTGAAGTTCAAAAGAAACTTCTCCCATTTCTGATTCAGCTTCAAGGTCGTCATATCTTCTCCAAACTACTAAGAAGTCCATATATTCTGAAGTTGTTCCTGTGTAGGAAGCTCCGATGTAACCATCAAAAGTGTTCTTTTCACAAGTAGTACAAACTGGATGAGTTAAATCCATTTCAATATATAATTTTCCATCATCTGAACACAATCCTGTGTAGTCAACGATACCTTTACCATATTTTTGTGTTACAACACGGAAAGGAATTGAATCACCCATTGAGATGATAGTTTGACCTTGTGGGTCAAGAATATCTGCAGTAGATAAAACATTTAAAGAAGCTAAGAAAGTTTCAGTATCCATTTCATTTCCATCAGGACCAACTAATGTTCCTTGACCTAAATTTGAAAATCCTGTAACTTCAAGGATTTGGTGACGAAGTGAACCGTCAGTTGCCATTGGAGACTCACCTGGACCAAATTCCATACCATCTGTACAAGCTGTCCAAGTAACTGTTGTCGCTGTTTTTACTACAAGAGTAATTTTACCTTTTGATTGATCAAACATTCCATCATTGTAGAATCTATCGTACATGTTTTTTAAACAATTACTAAATTTTGCTGGAGGACAACCATCTGATGTACATGTAGATACGAAAATATCACTATGTTTTGATGTTCCACCATTTACACCATTGTCAAAGTTGGTGTTATTAATTCTATCAGAAACTTTAGGTACGAAGAAGAACAATTTACCGATTGGTAAGTTCAATGCTTGTACTGATACGATATCATTCGCTAATAATTTAGAGAACACACGTCTAACGATTGGGAATACAACAGTTTCAAAGTGACCTGTTGATCCTCCACCTTGTGTTGATGTCCCACCCATGTCAGCCTCATTGATAAGAACTGATGCTTGGTTTTCGTATAATAGAGCGATGTTTTCTCTGATATGGCCTTCTAAGCCTTCTAAGAATCCTAAAGATTCCCATTTGTTTACAGTTGCTTCACGAACAGCTTTTTGATGCTTAAGTCCGATATTACCAACCTCACCTGATTTTAATAAATATCCCATTTTATTTGGTTTTCTTTTTTGTTATTTTATTATTATTTTTTATAATCATACTCCCAAAGTTTCTTCATATTTTTTAACTCTGGATGTACGAAAACACTTTGTTCACTAATTTGTGCTGCCCCACTTGAAGCAGTTTTATTGATTTTCTCATCGATTGATTCCTTGATAGGAGCTTTACCGTTTGAGTATTCTTTTACAAGTTGTTTATAAATAGATTGAGATTCTTTTAAATCTTTAGCCGAATCTAATCTTTTTAAAATTTCTTGTTTCTCACCTTTAGTAGTTGATTGTTCTGTGAACAATCTTACTGCGTAAGTAAGGTTACTATTAAACACTGCTACTTCTTGAAGTTTCTTTCTGAATTGTTTAAGAGCGTCAACCATTTTGGTATGATTTTCTTTTAATTCATTATTTTCAACTTCAGTTGTAGAAAGTTTTGTAGTTAAATCTGTATTTTCTTTGATAAGTTTTGTGATTTGTGGAGCTGTAGACTCTTTTTGGATTCCGGCTCTATTACCTTGTCCTTTTTTAAATTGTCTATATTTCATGTTACGTGACATAAAATCTGTATTGTTAGATTTTGAATTAGACAT
>Ga0114962_10004498_pt1 | contig 11085 bp, 9 predicted proteins | sample C_130820_MF_Meta_FD_87017 | JGI IMG/M metagenome (GOLD analysis project Ga0114962, IMG submission 87017) | Freshwater microbial communities from Lake Croche, Canada to study carbon cycling - C_130820_MF_MetaG | ecosystem: Environmental > Aquatic > Freshwater > Lake | place: Lake Croche, Canada...
GCTTGGTTCCCCCAGCTCCGAACCCGACAATCGTTCTCAAGACGCGGCTCCCCTGATTCACACGATCATAGGTGCCAGCCACGAGCCAGAAGTTTCCGCGTGGCGGCACTTTGCCTGACTTAAGGACTTCGGCAGGAGCGACATACTTATTGAGTTGTTCAACGATCCCCCGAGCGAGAGCAAGCTTTTCGGCAGCAATGAAGGTCGTCAGGTCTTTCCCATCACGATCAACCCGAAAATTGTCAAAGGGGGCTTTGAATTCCTGGACATAAATCCTGGCGGGAAGTTTTTTCGGGCCGTCACCCTTGGAAAAAATATTCCCCACTCCGACCGAGGCGCAACCCGTAAGAGTCACCAAGAAGACAGCAAAAAGAAAACGAAGAGAGCAGTTCACGAGAGGGAAGAGATTCAAGGTCGTTGAATTTGCTCGCGAAACCGACGATGTCCATGAAAAAAGCAGATTGCCATGATAGCCGCCGAAGTTCCTCATCATCTCCCCGGGCCCCTTCTTCTGGTCCCGTTCATCCTTCAGTTGCTGGCCATCGCCCTCATGCCGTTTCTCTCACCTCATTGGTGGGAGCGTCATTACCCCAAGGTCTCGGTAGGTCTGGGGAGCATTACGGTTCTCTACTACCTGATTGTTCTGCATAGCGGGTTACGGCTTCTCGAAACGCTGCATGAGTATGCAGGCTTCATCATCCTGCTTGCTTCCCTCTTCGTGGTGTCGGGAGGAATCCATATCTCGATCGAGGGGATGTCCACGCCCCGGCGAAACACAGGCTTCCTTCTCTTCGGAGCCATCCTCGCCAATCTCATCGGCACCACAGGAGCCTCCATGCTCTTGATCCGTCCATGGATCCGCATGAACAAGCATCGCTTCTCCGAGTTTCACTCCGTCTTCTTCATCTTCATCATTTCCAATGTGGGTGGGGCACTTACGCCCATCGGAGATCCGCCGCTGTTCCTCGGTTTTCTGAAGGGGGTCCCGTTTTTTTGGACGATCGCGCATCTCTGGCAACCCTGGCTTCTTGTGAATTTGCTGCTGGCAGGGATTTTTTTCCTAATGGATGAGAGAAGTTTTTTGAAGGGATCCACCATAGTAGACAAGTCTTCTCCTCAGGAGCCGGGATGGGCGGTGGAAGGTTGGGCGAATCTTTTGCCCCTAGGGGCCATCATCTGCGCCGTCTTCCTCCCAAGCCCATGGAGGGAGACCGTCATGGTTATCGCCGCCATGCTCTCCTGGCACCTGACTCCGGCACCGATTCATCAGCGAAACAATTTTTCCTTCGCTCCGATCAGGGAGGTGACATGGCTTTTTCTCGGCATCTTCGCGACGATGATTCCGGCGCTCGATTACCTAGAACACCATGCGACCACGCTGGCCACCGCGATCGGAATGGGCCCCATGCATTTCTATTTTTTCACCGGGCTTCTTTCCTCAGTGCTGGACAACGCCCCGACCTATTTGGCCTTCCTTTCGGTTGAGATGGGGCTTCAGGGGGGATCGCTGGGAAATCCTGAGGATGTTCTTCGCGTGGCAAGCACAGACCCCTTGCATCTGATCGCGATTTCCTTGGGTGCGGTGTTCTTCGGTGCCATGACCTACATTGGCAATGGGCCGAATTTTATGGTCAAGAGTATCGTGACCGAAGCGGGGGTCAAATGCCCCGATTTCTTCGGATACATCCTCCGCTACGCGCTCCCGATCCTGCTGCCGGTCATCGGGCTGGCGGGGTGGCTGGTTCTTAGGTAAACTAATGGTATGTTCACAGGACTTATTGAGGCCATTGGAACTATTCGCATCTTGGAACGGCGCGGCGATGCTGCCAGGCTCACACTGGAGACCCAACTCGCCACGGAACTCCATCTTGGCGAGAGCCTTGCCGTGAATGGATGCTGCCTGACTGTCACAGGGAATGATGATGGGGTCTCGTTTGATCTCCTAGTGGAAACACTCAACCGCACAAACCTTGGCACTCTGCACTCCGGCTCGCGGGTGAACTTGGAGCGTGCGCTGCGGGCTGACGGCCGTTTCGGGGGACATTTTGTTCAAGGACATATCGATACGACAGCCAAGGTCATCTCCGCAGAATCCAAGGGAGCGGATCTCAATCTCCTGATCGAAATCCCAGCGAAGGGTGTGAAATACTTTATCGAGAAGGGCTCGATTGCCGTGAATGGTGTCTCCCTGACGGTTGCCTCGCTCGTGGAGGATCACTTCGGTCTCTGGATCATTCCCCATACCCTTCAAGAAACAAATCTCGGAGACCTCAAGGCCGGCGACCACGTCAACCTCGAGTACGACATGCTCGCAAAATACGCGGCGCGGCAATTGGGTGACAGGTAATGAGAATGGATGATCAGGCATGCTTGACCTAGCTGCCTTTCCCATGATTTTTCATCTCCCCCCATCGCCGATTGCCTGAATCCTATCCCCCTCTTGTCATGCTCCGCATAGCCCTCCTGATGCTTTTCCGCGATCGGGCGAAGTACATGATGCTCATTGTCGGGCTGACCTTCTGCTCTCTTCTCATGACCCAGCAGGCCTCGGTCTTCTGCGGTCTCATGCTCTGGACCTCCGCCACAGTCCGTAATATTGGAGCCAAGGTCTGGGTCTTCGATGCCAAGGTAGAACAGGTGAATGAGGTGATCCCGCTTCGGGAAATCGAGGTCACTAGGGTTCGCGGGGTGGCCGGCGTGGAATGGGCCGTCCCTCTCTATGTCGGAATCGAGCAGGCCCGACTCGGCGACGGATCGTTCCAGAATGTTCAGCTCGTGGGACTCGACACGGCGACTTTTGTCGGTCGTCCCATGCAGATCACCAAGGGAAGGATCGAGGACTTGCGACTCCCCGATGCCGTCATCATCGATCAGGTCGGCATTGCTAAATTCAGGAGCAAGGGGATCGCGATCGACATCGGCACCACTTTCGAGATCAATGACAAGGCGGCCCGAGTGGTCGCCCTCTGCCATGCCAACCGAAGCTTCCTTGGACAACCCTATGTCTACACCACCTATGACCGGGCTCTGCAGTTCGCAAAGCCCCAGCGCAAAATGATGAGCTGTGTGCTGGCTGAGCCCAAGCCTGGTGTCTCCACCAAGGAGCTTGCGGATCGTATCAGCAAGCTGCCGGGCCTGCGAGCCTTCGAACGCGACGATCTCTTCTGGAACACGATCTGGTGGTACATCAAGAACACAGGCATTCCGATCTCCTTCGGCACGGTGGTTCTGATGGGAGTGATCGTCGGCATCGCAATTGCCGGGCAGACCTTTTACCTCTTCATTCTTGATAATCTCCGCTACCTGGCAGCACTCAAGGCGATGGGTGCCCGCATGCCGATCCTGGCCGCAATGGTCTTTCTCCAATCCTTCTCCGTAGGCTTTGTTGGCTTCGGTCTCGGAGTCGGATTGACGTCGATCTTCGGATACAAGGTCCTCACCATCGAACAGCCCCCGTTTTTCATGCCATGGCAGGTGCCGGCCTTTGTGGCAGTGATCATTATCCTCATCTGCTGTTTTTCGGCAGCCATCGGTCTCCGCCAGATCGCAAAGCTGGAGCCAGCCGTCGTCTTCAAATGAGCCCTCACGATTCCTCGAGTATAGGGGCGGGTTCCGTGGCTGTTGCAGTCTTCAATGTCACGAAGATCTTTCCAAACGGTGATACCCCCACCTATGCCCTGCGTGACGTTTCCTTCCAGGCTCGATGCGGGGAACTCACCATGATCGTCGGCCCCTCCGGCTGTGGAAAGACAACACTACTGAGCGTGATCTGCGGAACATTGGCGATAGACTCCGGCAGCATTGAGGTCTTTGGAAAAAACCTGGGCTCCATGAGTTCTTCGGAGGTGACCGGGTTCCGCAGCAAGAACGTGGGATTCATCTTCCAGCAGTTCAACCTGATTCCCACCCTCACCGTGGTGGAGAATGTTTCCATCCCGCTGATCCTACAGGGTTGGAACTATCGTAAAGCGGAGGAAAAGGCAGCGGCGATCCTTAAGGATGTGGGACTGGGGGAGCGCATTCGCTCATTTCCCAAACAGCTCTCAGGGGGACAGCAGCAGCGCGTCGCCATCTCCCGCGCCTTGGTTCATGACCCGAAACTCATCATCTGCGACGAGCCGACAGCCTCACTGGATGCCAAAACCGGCCACCATGCCCTGGAACTTCTTAAGAGGAGTGCCTGTGCCCCCGATCGCTGCGTGATTGTCGTCACCCACGACAGTAGAATTTTTTCCTTCGCAGATTGGATTGCGGAGATGGAAGATGGACGCGTCGTGAAGAGTTGTCCCGCCTCCGAATATCACCATGCTTAAACGTTTCAGTATCTTTCTGGCCATTGCGGGAATCGTTGCCGTCACACTCCTCGTGCTGCGGCTTAAAAAACCAGAGCCGGCACCGACTCCTCTGGTCGAACCTTCACGCGCTCCCTACGCCGACTCCATCGGTGCACGGGGAATGGTCGAGGGGATCAATGAGAATGTGCGTATCGCGCCGTTGCTTCCGGGACTGATCGACCAAGTGTTCGTGAAGGTTGGAGACCGGGTCAAAACAGGCGATCCGCTTTTCCGTCAGGACACACGGGATGCCGAAGCGAGAGTGGCCAATCAAAAGGCACAGGTCGGCTTGCTAGAAGCCAAGGTCAACGAAGCGCAGGTCATCCTGGCTGACAGACAAGATAGTTTCAGGAGAACTAATCAACTCCGCAGCAGGGATGTTTCCAGCGAAGATGATCTCCAGAGAAAATATTATGCCGTGCGCTCGGCGGAAACCGCTCTCGCAACCACCAAAGCTGATCTGGAGCTGGCCAAGGCCCAACTCACCCAAGCCAATGTGAATCTGGATCTCCTAACGGTGCGTGCACCGCGTGATGGAGATATCCTCAGAGTGGACCTGCGGGCCGGCGAGTATGCCTCCGTGCCTCCTTCCGATCCAAATAATCCTTCCCTTCTGCTCGGTGAAACAAGGCAGCTTCAGCTCCGCGCAGATGTCGACGAAGACAGCGCCTCCCGCGTGACGGCGGGGGCACCCGCCATCGCCTTCATCAAGGGAATGCGCTCCGATCCGATCCCACTCCGATTCGTCAGGATCGAACCCTATGTGACCACCAAGAAGTCACTTACTGGAGATAGCACCGAACGCGTTGATACGCGTGTGCTGCAAGTCATCTACCAGTTCGACCACTCCAGTATTCCGGTTTATGTCGGACAACAAATGGATGTCTTTATCGAAGGAAAACCACCTCAAGGGCCGCAACCCGAGAACGACAAAAAGATCCTTCTCCCACCGAAATTACCTTGAGCCGTTGAAGTCTCTCAGCCACACGGCATGAAGACAAATTAACATGCATCGGTTTTATCAGCGGAATGATGGGGAGAACCTCCTGCACCTGCCCTTAAAACTTGCCGGAGAAGGGTAATTTACCTCGGACAGCGACTGGTGAACCTTCCGCAAGAAAAATGGAACTTGGCTGAGAGGATAGACTTTCAACGAAAGTATTTCCATATAGCCCGGAAACATCTGCATCTAATTTGTAGTCAGCACATTGCTGAATATTCCAGCGTGGATGTTCCACTTGAAATTCGCAACCTTCCCGAGACTGAGCGTTATAACCCCAGTAGTGCTCAGTAATGAACTCTTCTTCCGAGCCAACCGCTATTGCCCCAAAAGGACCTACTCCCGTTGCTCGAACTGATTCCCATTGATGATCTCTTTTCCACGAATATTCAACCTGGACTCCTGATTCAGTCACACCGATATGGTGTCTCATGGGCAGAGCGCGATAGGGCTCACCGTAGAACGTGCGTGCAGTAAAGGCAATCGCCCACTTGGGAACCAATTCGCTGACAAAAACTACTCCCCGTCGCCAAGAATTCTTAATTTTACGGCGAACATAAAATCTTAAATTCACCTCTTCAAAATCTTTGTGAAAAGGAAATGTGAACCCCAGAACCCGAGTCTTGATGAACCTAAATCCAACGATGCTCAGATACGTTTTTTCATCAAAGAAGTCCAACTCAGTACCTGAAGGCACAAGTGGCTTCAGGACAGCAGGATCAACCACATAATTAGCCATCAAAAGGTGCCTCCATTCGGCAGTGAGGAATAGGGAAGTTTTCAAGGGCTATTCTTAATTCCAATTGAGTGATCGTAAGATGTCGATTAAGAGTTTTTTTAACCTCGAGTGTTTAGCGTAAGCGTCCTTTTGGGATCTTTGATTAAGGAATTCAGAAAGCTCTCCGCCTCGGTGACGATTTTGAGACGCTCTTTGGCATCACGTTTTTGCCATGACCGAACAGGCATTGCGGTCCTGGGATTTCGGATCAAGAGATCCTGATGCGTTTCGAAGAAGTTCCAATAGAGTAGATTCAGAGGACAGGCTCCCTTGCCGCTCTTGATGCTGGGACTGAATGAACAGCCGCTGCAATAATTGCTCATTTTACTGATGTAGGCGCCACTGGCTGCATAAGGCTTGGTAGCCATGAATCCGCCATCCGCGTGCAAGGCCATTCCAAGAACGTTCGCAGCCATCACCCAATCATGGGCATCGACATACATCTCGTTGAACCATCGGAGAGCCTCCTGGGGATTAACCCCTGCCATCAGTAAAAAGTTCCCCAGAACCATCAACCGCTGGATGTGGTGATTGAAACCCCGGTCAAGCGTTTCCCGAAGGGCTGTGGACAAACAGTTCATCGAGGTCTCACCGGAGTAGAAGAACTCGGGCAGGGACCGTGTGGCGTTAAGCCCGTTGATCGAAGCGTACTCTGGCATTTTCAGCCAGTAGACGCCGTTCACAAACTCACGCCAGCCGATCACTTGCCGGATAAATCCCTCCACGGCATGGAGGGGAGCCTTTCCTTCCTTGAAGGCCCTTTCAGCAGCTAGCGCGCACTCCATGGGGTCGAGCAGGCCGATATTGAGCATGGGTGAGAGGATGGAATGAAAGAGATCTCCATCTTCCGACACCATCAAGTCCTGCCAGGTGCCGAATTCCGGCAAGCGTGATCCGATGAACTCCCGCAGAGCTGCGAGAGAATCCACCCTCGTGACGGGCAAGGCAAAGTCAGCAGCTTTTCCCGGTGCATCCGGATAGATCACCGCCAGCTCACGAGCGACTTCCTGAGTGATTTCATCCTGCGGCAGTGGATGTGAGTGTTTCGGTCGCGGCATGCCCGCTTTCTTCCAGTCGGCGAACGTAGCTCGGTTCTCCTGATCGTAGTTCCACTGACCGCCTAATGGCTTGGATCCATCGTCAGTCTCCATGAGGAGTCCCGTGCGACGACGCATCTCTCGATAAAAGCTCTCCATGAGAAGCCGCTTCTTATCTCCTGCAATCTCCAGAAAATCTTCCCGGGAGCACAAAAACTGAGCCGTTGGGATGATCGTCAGTGGCACAGGTAACTTGGTTTCCAGCATCTCGAGTGCCTGCTGCTCGTCATAATTATTAGGCTGGGTAATAAGAAAGGATGAGGGCTTTTGATCCCTGCAATGCGTTTCCAAAACAGATCGCATATCAGCTGTATTCTCCAACCGGTGATACTCAACTTCCCACCCTTCTGCTTCCCGTTCCGCCGCGAAGTGTCGCATGGCAGAGAGCAAAAGCATGAGACGATGCCGATGGTAGGGCAACTTGCCGAAGGACTGCCTCGACTCAACAAAGAGGAGCCGATCCTTGCCCTTTCGGGCCGATGCGATGGCCGCATGATGCTCCGAGAGCTGATCCGGCAGGATCAGGATAGAGTGCTTGTCAGAAGAAATGGGCATTCGGGATGATGAGTAATATTACTCCGCTCCTAAAGCAGAATCAAATAGCGGGCAACTGGAGGTTTCTTATCATTTCGGAACCAGAAAGCAAACAACGTTGCCTGCTGCCAAATTGACTCCCCTGCTAGGGTGGATTAATGAACACTCCTCTTACGACGACGGAAAGATATCTTAATGAAACTCTGCATTCGGACTTAGAGACCATTGAATTACATCCCATCTTTGGATCCGTTCAATCTGAAGCCCAACTTCGCCTCTTTATGGAAAATCATGTTTGCCCGGTCTGAGATTTCATGTCCCTGCTGAAGTTTCTGCAGGCCACCCTAGCACCTTCAACCTGGCCTTGGATGCCAAGACCTCTGGCTCACGGTGATCTGGTGCGCTTGATCAACGATATTGTTGTCGCAGAGGAGAGCGATAAACTCCCGAAATCCCATCGAGGAGATTCCTCGCACGCCAGCCACTTCGACCTTTACCTGATGGCGATGCGGGAGGTTGGAGCCGACACGATGCCGATCACCGAGTTCCTGAGGGTTGTGGAGGCCCGAGGTCTTGATGCGGCTCTGGAGGCACCGATGATTTCTGATGCGTCGCGAGCTTTTATGAAGGATACGTTTGCACTCCTTAGAGAGGGTAAACCCCACAAGGTGGCCGCCGCTTTCTCCTTCGGTCGTGAAAATGTCATCCCAGGCATGTTCACCTCATTGCTCGAGAAACTTATCATCACTGAAGACCGTGCTCCGATTTTTCATTATTACCTAAAGCGTCATGCCGAACTTGATGGCGACGAGCATGGTCCAGCAGCCCTTCGTTTGGTAGCCACGCTTTGCGATAATGATCCGGTGAAGCTGGATGAGGCAGTTCATGCTGCCAAGGCTGCGCTCGCAAGCAGGGGCCGCCTCTGGGATAGCCTCCTTGAGAGTCTGCTTTCCAATCGTTAGTCATGAGGACCAACGGGAAGGCGGTGAAAAAGGCCGACTTGCCGGAGAAGATCTGCCTGCAATGCGGGCGCCCTTTTGCATGGCGTAAAAAATGGGAGCGTGACTGGGACCAGGTGCTTTATTGTAGTCAGGCCTGCAAAGGGGCGGCCAAACAACGCAAGGAAGAATGATGAGCGGCTCTCCGGTAGATCGTGAAAAGGTTACCCTTGTCTGGCTGAAGCGGGATCTGCGCGTTCGTGATCATGCCCCCCTTGTTATGGCATCGAAGCGCTGTGAGGCCGGAGGAAAGGCCCTGGTCTTTTACGTCCTGGAGCAGGATTACTGGGCGAGCGAAAAAGCCAGCCCCGAGCAACGCGCTTTTGTCCTTGAGAGCTTGAGGGATCTGAAACTTGGGCTTGAGCAGATCGGCTGCCAGCTCCAACTCTATGAAGCCCCATCCGCCGTGTCCGTGCTGGCATCATTGATAGAGACCTACCGTGTCGAGACGATTCTCTGCCATCAGGAAACAGGGAATCTCTGGACCTTCGAGAGAGATCGAGCCGTCCTGACTCTGGCGAAATCACGGGGGATCCCTGTCAGGGAATTTCATCAGAACGGGGTGATCCGTGGTAAAGGAATGCCAAAACTGGAGGGTGGTGCTTGGCTCAACTGGATCGGCGGGGAGGACCTAGGGATTCCAGAGTTCTGGCGGAACCCCACGCGCCTACCAGAAGTCAAGGAACCCGGCGAACTCAAAAAACTCCATCCCTTCAACCTAGAGAGGCTTATTTCGTCGTCCGATCAGACACCCGCGCGGCAGACCGGTGGAGAGACCCGAGGTCTTGGCTTGTTGGAGAGTTTTCTCTCGGGTCGCTGCCTCAACGGCGAGGGGTACCGAAAGGAGATGGGCAGTCCGTTAAGATCCTCCGAAGTTTGCTCGCGCCTCTCAACCCACCTGACCTGGGGAAGTCTCTCCTCAAGGTTTGCCTTCCGGGAGTCACGGAAAACTCTTTCTGTAAATCCAGGAATCCCGCGCGGTGCTGGCATAGAGCTTCGCAGCTTCATTACGCGCCTCCGCTGGCGGGATCACTTTCTCCAGAAATTCGAGCGACTTCATTGGATGGAATGGCGGTGCATTAATCCAGCTGCCGAAACCTTGCATGGGTGGAATGAGGATTCCTACACCCGATGGTCGGAGGGGATGACGGGCTATCCCTTCGTGGATGCCTGCATGCGTTCATTGAATGCCACAAAATGGATTAACTTCCGCGCCCGGGCCATGCTTGTCTCATTTGCCTCCTATGGGCTGAATCTTGATTGGCGGCGCTTTGCACCTCATCTCGCCCGTACCTTCCTCGACTACGAGCCAGGCATCCATTACAGCCAGATTCAGATGCAGGCGGGGACGACCTTGGGATCACCTCCCAGGATCTATAATCCGATGAAGCAATCTCTGGAAAAGGATCCCCAGGGAGAGTTCATCCGTCGCTGGGCACCTGAGCTCAGAGATCTCTCCGATACGGCGCTGCATCAGCCTGCACTCACTTCCAGAAACGGATATCCGGCCGCCATTATTGATCCAGCAAACCTCTGGAGCATCATGCGAGCGAACGGACCAAAATCAACACGACCCCGGCCAGTGACCACACCTCGAAAATCCGCAGCGAAGACGCGATCCCTTTTCCGAAGAAAGAGCGACGAGGCCCAACCGGAACTCTTTCTTCCCGATTGCTGATCACTTTTAGCAAGGTAGAGTATGGAATCGATGAGCACTCTTTCGCCGTGGATTCATGCCTACCTGGGTTCGCTTACTGCCGATGCCTTAGCGATGCCTGTTCATTGGTACTACGACACGGCGGCACTCCGTCGGGAATACGGGACGGTGGATCACTTCATGGAGCCGAAGAATCCCCATTCCGGAAGTATTCTCTGGCGTTCCGAATACCATGCGCTTAACGAGAAGGGGGATATCCTCCGCGATCAGGCCCAATATTGGGGAAAGCGTGGGGTTCATTATCACCAGTTCCTCAAGGCCGGTGAGAACACCCTGAATTACCGCCTCGCTAAGGAGCTTTTCGCATTCGTGAAGGAAAGAGGCGGTTACGACCCCGATGCCTGGCTTGAGCGCTATATTACTAGAATGCTGGAGCCCGGATGGCATCGCGACACCTATGTCGAAGAATACCACCGAGCTTTCTTCACACGTTATTCTCAGGGGAAAAAGCCTAGAAAGTGTAGCATCAGTGACGAGCACATCGGGGGGCTGGCAACCGTACCCGCCCTCTGTGCCGCGTTATGCTCTTTAAAACCCGGGACAGAACTTTCGGAGTTGAGGATGATCGTGAAGGAGCATGTCGGATTGACTCATGCCCATGCCAATGTTCTCCGTGCTGCCGATACC
>Ga0114962_10004500_pt1 | contig 11082 bp, 10 predicted proteins | sample C_130820_MF_Meta_FD_87017 | JGI IMG/M metagenome (GOLD analysis project Ga0114962, IMG submission 87017) | Freshwater microbial communities from Lake Croche, Canada to study carbon cycling - C_130820_MF_MetaG | ecosystem: Environmental > Aquatic > Freshwater > Lake | place: Lake Croche, Canada...
AACCTGATCGTCAGTCACCTCAGCGTTGTCAACAACAACCTTTAGCGACGAGAAGTCAGGCAGATCAAACTCAGGGCGAATGTCGAGCTCAGCTGTGTAGATCAAGCCGGCTTCTTCATCTAGTGTGGTCACATCAACTTCAGGGCGACCCAGCTGAACAATTTCGTTCTCGATTAGCGCTTCGGCCAAAGTTGAAGGAATCGCGTCATTTACCGCTTCCTCCAAAACCGCTGCGCGACCAAAACGCTGGTCGATAATGCGCGAAGGGATCTTGCCCTTGCGGAAACCTGGAATGTTCACCTGCGAAGCAATGCGCGTGTAAGCAGCGTCAATACTGGGCTGCAAATCGGCAAAAGAAACTTCAATAGTCAACTTCACACGAGTAGGGGAAAGATTTTCGACGGTGTTCTTCACGACTCTCCTAATAGAAGTGGAGTCCGCCCCCGAAGGGACGGACTACACAGTTTCTAGAGTCGGGGCGGAGAGACTCGAACTCTCGGTCTCCTGCTCCCAAAGCAGGCGCGCTAGCCACTACGCTACGCCCCGATCTAACCCCTAGGAGTCTAGCGGGAAATTATGCGATAGTCTAAATCGCGGTCAAAGGGAACTTTGCTCTCGCGGGTGTAGCTCAATGGTAGAGCCCCAGCCTTCCAAGCTGGCCATGCCGGTTCGATCCCGGTCACCCGCTCACTTCGTTCGCTTAGTGCCCGGGCTCGAACCTTCGGTTCGCCCACATGCACTTCATCTCATCACAAATGATGAGATGCATGGTCACCCGCCCACTTCGTTCTCGATCACGCGGGCTCGAACCTTCGGTTCGCCGACATGCACTTCATCTCATCACAAATGATGAGATGCATGGTCACCCGCCCACTTCGTTCTCGATCACGCATTCACTTTGAAAGTGAAAGCATGGGTAACTAATCGCTGCCGAGAATGTCTGCAAAGCCGATCGTGAAGTCTTGACCCTTGACAGCCTTATTGCCTACTTTCACAATCTTGAAAGCTGTGAACGTTGCATTGGGTAAACACATCTCATCCGTTGGGTCCAGACTCCAGCCATTTGCCTTGCCACCATAAACCTGGGACTTATCAAAACTATTTGGCAACAATGACAAGCAAGTTCCATCTTGAGTTGTTTTCATAGTGACTTTTAGCTTGTAAGTGCCCGGTTTCAAGCGCAAAAACTTCCACGGCTCAATGAGATCTGAATCAATCCCATCGAGTGGATACTTTGCCATTCTTCGGACTGGGCCCATAACCGAAACACGCGTTATGTAAACAGCATCGACAGAGAAAGTAGGCGTCGCCTTGAATGTGCCTGAAATACTTGGACCGGGCGGATCGGGTTTCCCTACAGGTTTCTGCGCATACAAAGATACGATCCGAGGTCCAGCGATTGTGATATCTCCTGGCTTGACGCCTTTGCCGTAGACATTCAATTTCAATTTTGGATACTTCAGTGCAATGTAATCTCGAACTGCTTGAGCGCGAGCTAAAGAGAGCGTCACTGGACTGCCGGGCGTGCCATCTTCACCATCAGGACCAATTTCAAGACGGTGTGCATATCCAATGAGACCCCATGTGGTGGCGTCCTTGTTCGCTTTAATCAGCGCTTCAATGGCTTTGCCCTGATTGGGCGTGAATGCATAAGAGTTGAGATCGAATGTAACGTGACCCTCGAAAGTGAGAACGTATGTGACTTTAGCCTGTGAAGTTGCAGGAATAAGACTGACACTGAGGAAGGCAAGTAAAGCTGCTAGAACCGTCGCCTTGCGTCTAAACATCTCACCACTCCTTCCCTCAAAAGCGCTTGTCAACTAAGCCTTAGCACTGTTCTAGCACACAAATTTGCAAAGTCCCAAGGGCCATCCAGTGAACAAATTCTGATGCTAGGAAAGTCCAGCCTCGTAAGCCATAATCTTGGCGATACGGCGGACATGACGCGGAGCATCAGAAAAATCTGTAGTCAAGAATGCATCAATAATCGCAAAGGCTTCAGCCTGCGAATGCTGCCGCGCACCCACACCAATGACGTTGGCATTGTTGTGTTCGCGAGCCAACTTGGCGGTTTCAACGCTCCATGCCAAGGCAGCCCGAACACCGTGCACCTTATTGGCGGCAATCTGCTCACCATTGCCTGAGCCGCCAAATACAACGCCGAGGGAACCAGGCTCAGCAGCTACGGCTTGCGCAGCCGCAATACAAAACTCTGGATAATCATCTTCGGCGTCATATTCATATGCGCCATGGTCAACAACTTCATAGCCAAGAGAGACCAAGTGCTCGGTGAGAGCATCCTTAAACTCAAGGCCAGCATGATCTGTGGCTAAATGTACGCGCATGTGACTATCTTTCCAGTTCAATCAATTCAGACATAAATCTAGTCAAAGATAGGTGAGCGAGTGCGGGTTCGCTTAAGTTCGAAGAAACCATCAGTCCCTGCAACAAGCACTACACCGTCCCACAACTTGCCAGCTGCCTCTCCGCGTGGAATCGGTGAAACCACCGGCCCGAAGAAGGCTGTTCCAGAAACGTGTATCACCGGTGTGCCCACGTCCATACCGACTGGATCCATACCAGCGTGATGGCTAGCCTTTAGCGCCTCATCATGCTCGGTGCTGAACGCTGCCTCGGCAAGCTCTGCCTCAAGACCACATTCAGCAAGGGCTTCAGCAATTACGGGACCATAGTCGTTTCCACGTTGTTGGTCGTGGATGCGGGTTCCAAGCGCTGTGTAGAGCGGGCCAACCACCTTGTCGCCATGCTTTTGCTGTGCCGCCATGACGACTCTGACCGGTCCCCAGGCGCGCTGCATCAGGTCGACATACTTCTCGGGCAGATCGCGCCCTTCATTTAATACTGCAAGAGACATCACATGCCAATGAGTTTCAACCTGGCGCACCTGTTCCACCTCAAGCATCCATCGAGAGGCAATCCACGCCCAAGGGCAGATCGGGTCAAACCAAAAATCGGCGGTTTCCACAACATCACTCATGGCAACAGCCTAGCCGTATCGCGACAAACTACGGGTGGAAGTGTCAGGATGTACCTACGAGTATTCACCCTCACAGGAGTATCCATGTCTGGAACCAACATCACCCGTTCAGAAGCTAACCTTCGTTCTTCAATTGTCGCTGCACCCATTTATGCAGTTGAACTTGATCTGACCGGACGACCTGATACGTTCCCGACAAAAACCACGGTGACTTTTAGCGCAAAAGCAGGGGCATCGACATGGATTGACTTCATCTCTCCGAAGGTAGAGTCCATTACGCTGAACGGTCAGCCTGTAGCGACAACAGCCCACGATGGTTTCCGCATTGCACTCGAAGGGCTTGCCGAGCAAAACGTTTTAGAAGTTGTTGGTCAGGGTGAGTACATGCACACAGGTGAAGGCCTGCATCGCTTCATCGACCCAGTGGATGATGAGGTGTACCTCTACAGCCAGTTCGAAGTTGCTGATGCTCGTCGCGTATATGCCTGTTTCGATCAGCCGGACTTGAAGGCAACATTCCAGTTCACTGTTACAGCTCCCGATCATTGGAAGGTCACTAGTAACGCAGCAACCCCAACGCCGGTGGCTGCAGGTGATGGCGTTGCTGTCTGGAACTTTGCCCCGACGCTATCTATGTCCCCTTACATCACTGCAATCGTGGCCGGACCTTACTTTGAGGTTCGTGACGAGTACGTCGGTGAATACGGCACATACCCACTTGGCCTATTCTGCCGTGCATCCCTAGCCGAATTCTTGGACAAGGATGACTTATTCGAAGTTACTAAGCAGGGCTTTGCTTACTTCGAAAAAGAATTCCAGACGGCTTACCCATTTGGAAAGTATGACCAACTCTTTGTGCCTGAGTTCAATGCCGCCGCAATGGAAAATGCTGGTGCAGTTACGCACCATGAAGATTATGTATTCCGCTCCAAGGTAACTCGAGCGGCATACGAACAGCGCGCCAACACAGTGCTGCACGAATTGGCGCACATGTGGTTTGGCGATCTCGTCACAATGCAGTGGTGGGACGATCTATGGCTCAATGAGAGTTTTGCTGAATGGGCAGCACACCAAGCAAGTGCTGTTGCCACTAAGTACACCGAAGCGTGGACAAACTTTGTAAATCAACGGAAAGCTTGGGGCTACCGCCAGGATCAGTTGCCAACCACTCACCCAATTGTTGCCGACATGGTTGATCTCGATGCCGTTGAAGTCAACTTCGATGGCATCACGTATGCCAAGGGTGCTTCTGCATTGCGTCAGTTGGTTGCGTGGGTTGGTGAAGAACAATTCATCGCTGGTATTCGTGAGTACTTCAACAAGCATGCTTGGGGTAACACTGAACTCAAGGATCTACTGGTTGAATTAGAAAAAGCGAGTGGACGTGACCTCAAAGATTGGACATCTCGCTGGCTAGAGACCGCAGGCGTCAACACCCTACGGCCTGAAATTTCGGTAGCTGATGGCGTTTACACCTCAGTCGGAGTTCATCAAGAGCCACCAGTTGCCCCCGAGGGCGTTTCACAGATTCTCCGCCCACATCGCATCCGCATTGGTTTGTACAACCTTGTTGGCAATGCAGTTGAGCGCACTCATTCAGTTGAGATTGATGTTGATGGTCCGCTCACTGATGTTCCCGAACTTGTCGGTCTGCCAGTTGCCGACTTGTTGCTGCTCAACGACGACGACCTAACCTTCGTCAAGATTCGTCTTGATCAAGAATCATCAAAATTTGCCGTAGAAAACTTGGGCAACATCACCGACAGCGTGACTCGCGCACTCATTTGGGGGGCGGCATGGGATATGACTCGCGATGCTCAAATGCCAGCTGGCGACTACGTCGCCCTGGTAACCAAGGCCAACCTGCCGGGGATGGAAGTTGGCGTTGCCCAACAGATTCTTCTGCAGGCACGGTCGGCAATTGAACAGTTTGGTGCGCCGGCAAAGCGTGCAGGCTACCGCGATGCGCTGTTGGCCGCTTTGCAGGCACAACTGCCACAGGCATCTGCAGGCGGTGACCACCAGCTGGCGCTCGTGCGCAACATTGCAGCACTGGCCCGCACTGATGAGCATGCCGCTGTAATTGCTGACTGGCTTGACGGATCAAACACTCCCGAAGGTCTTGCTGTTGACACCGACTTGCGCTGGGCACTGCTGACACGACTCATCGCGCTCGGCGCTTTAGAGTCATCGGCTATCGATGCTGAGCTTGAACGCGACAACACTGCTGGCGGTCAGCGTCAAGCAGCCATGGCTCGCTCCAGCGTTCCTACTGCGGAGGCCAAAGAGCAGGCGTGGAAAGCAAGTGTCGATTCAGATGAACTACCAAACGCAATTCTGAATGCAACGGTCGGCGGTTTCTCGCAGCCAGATCAGCGTGATCTGCTTGTGCCATTTGTGGATCGCTACTTTGCGGCACTACCTGAGATTTGGAAATCACGCACAAACGAGACCGCACAAACCTTGACGTCAGGATTCTTCCCGTCATTACTTGGATCAGCAGAAATTCTCGCCAAGGCAGATGCGTTCTTGGCAACAGACACTGACGCTGGTTCTACGAGACTAGTGCGCGAGTTGCGCGACAACGTCGCTCGTTCGCTGCGCTGTCAGGAAGTTGATAACTAGTTTTCGATTTGTGTGCGGGTTGAAGCCTCTTCAACTCGGCGCACAGTCGGATCGTCAAGGAATCCACCTGTAGTTGCTTCACGTGCGGACTTGGTCCAGCCTGGTGCAAGCACAAGCAGTGCGATGATGCCAGAAATGGCCAGTGGCACCACGACAAACAGCAGGATGGCGTGAGCGGCTCCCATCCCGGTGCCAGGTTCATCGCCATCATCACGCTTGCCTCCAGCAAGTGCCGGAAGCGTGACTGAGGCAGCAATCACGAGTACTGATGTGCAGGTGGCAAATGCGCGTTTCATATTTACGTTCACGAGAACAGTTTATGCAGGTCTTGTAACGATGCGGGAATTGGGCATCCCGAGTCATTGCCCTGCGCTCAAGCAAGATTTGTCCCACACTTAAGACATGAGCAAACGATGCCTAGTTACGGGCGCGACAGGATACGTCGGCGGTCGCTTGATTCCCCTGCTGCTCGAAGCTGGCTTTCAAGTGCGCGTCTTGGTCCGACATCCCGAACGAATTACACAAATGCCGTGGCACGATCAAGTGGAAATCATTACGGGAGATGCGAACGATCCTGGAGTTGCGACACAGGCATTGGCTGACATCGATGTCGCCTACTACATGATTCACTCAATCGGAGTTTCTGGAGATTTCGAGGAACACGAGCGCCATACCGCCAAAACATTTGCCGATGCTGCAGTTGCTAACGATGTAAGCCGAATCGTTTACCTTGGCGGTCTAGCAAACGATCCGCATCTGTCTCCACATCTTAGGTCTCGTGCCGAGGTCGGAAACATTTTCATCAACTCGGGTGTCCCAACCATCGCCTTTGGCGCGGCCGTCATTATCGGTTCAGGGAGTCTGTCATTCGAGATGCTTCGCTACCTCACAGAGCGACTACCCGCCATGATCACACCTCGTTGGGTTCGCACGCGCATCCAACCGATCGCAATTCGAGATGTTTTGCGTTACTTACTTCTGGCCGCAGACTTACCCGCTGGCCTCAACCGCACATTTGACATTGGTGGACCTGACGTCTTGACCTATGAAGAAATGATGCATGGCTACGCAAAAGTAGCCGGACTACGCAAGCGCATCATCCTGCCCATTAACTTCCTGTCGCCTGGTCTCTCGTCACGATGGATTGGCCTGGTCACGCCGGTTCCAAAAAGCATTGCACGCCCACTTGTAGACAGCTTGAAGTCTGAAGTGGTCTGTGCCGAAAATGACATCAAGCAGTACATTCCTGACCCGCCAGAGGGCTTACTACATTTTGATGATGCAGTTTCCAAAGCGCTCGGCCGAATTCGTGAAGCAAACGTCGCAACTCGATGGACATCCGCATCTGTACCAGGAGCGCCGAGTGATCCTTTGCCTACCGATCCTGAATGGGCGGGTGGCTCGCTCTACACCGATGTGCGTGAGTCGCCCTCACATTCAAGTGCGCAGTCACTATGGAATGTCATTGAGCGCATTGGTGGCCACAATGGTTGGTATTCATTTCCTCTTGCTTGGGAAACTCGCGGCTTTTTGGATCGACTCACTGGTGGACCAGGACTACGTCGCGGAAGGCGTGATCCATTCCACCTGATCGCTGGCGAAACTGTCGATTTTTGGCGCGTTGAAGAATGTGATCGCGGTCATTTGCTGCGGCTACGCGCTGAGATGAAACTCCCTGGCCTGGCGTGGCTCGAACTCTCTGTCATCAAGGATGATGCTGGAGAAGTGGTTTATCGTCAACGAGCGATCTACCATCCCAAGGGTTTGTTCGGGCATATCTACTGGTGGTCAGTCTGGCCATTCCACGGAATTGTCTTTGGCTCAATGGTGAAAAACATCACTGCAGCCGCTCGAATACTTGACGAGGCTGAACAAGCGCCACTGCACTGACAGATGCACATGCGCTCTCAGGCAATATAGACACGTGGATCAGACTTTCTATGACGCCATTGGCGGCGCGCAGTTCTTCACCGACCTTGTCGATGGATTTTATGAAGGCATTGAAACTGATTCTGTTCTGCGACCGATGTATCCCGAAGGTGACTTGACTGACGCAAGGCGGCACCTGACTTGGTTCTTTGAACAGTACTGGGGAGGGCCGAAGACATATCAAGAAGAGCGTGGACATCCGCGACTTCGTATGCGCCATGCACAGTTCGTCATTGATTCGGATGCGCGTGATCGCTGGGTATCCCACATGAGGGCCTCACTTGACCGCCTGAACATTGAACCGCATCTGCGAGATGAACTCTGGACCTACTTGGTCTCGGCAGCCGAATTCCTCATCAATACCCCGTCCTAGCGTGTAAACATTTCACTAAGTTGTGTTACATCCGCTGACCCATTGACACTTCGCACACTTGGTCTTGCCAGACTAGAGGCATGACACGTGCGACACAGTGGTGGGAAGAAGCAGTTGTTTACCAGATCTATCCACGGTCATTTGCAGATGCAAATGGCAACGGAATTGGTGACATCAACGGGATGCGCAAGCGAGTTCCTTATCTAAAAGAACTTGGTGTTGACGCACTCTGGCTCAGCCCTCACTATGTGTCCCCCATGCTTGACGCAGGCTATGACGTTGCCAACTACCGTGATGTTGATCCAATTTTCGGAACACTTGCCGACTTTGAAGCTCTCATCGAGGAGACTCACGCGGCCGGGATGCGCATCATGTGCGACATTGTGCCAAACCACACCTCATGGGAACATGCATGGTTTGTTGAGGCGCTTGCGCACAAGGTCGCTAATGACCCAACTGTGCCAGCCAAGGCTCGTTACGCAGACGGCCCTTGGGCGCGCTACCACCTTTTGCGTGGGCAAGCTGAAGGAACGCAGCCACCGAATAACTGGATGAGCATTTTTGGCGGACCGGCTTGGGATGAGATTAAGGACGCAGATGGCAATGGCACCGGCTGGTGGTACCTGCACATCTTTGACAACTCACAGCCCGATTTGGATTGGGACAATCAGGAAGTTCAAGCTGAGTTCCGTGGACATTTGCGTTTCTGGTTTGATCGCGGCGTAGACGGTCTCCGTATTGACGTTGCCCATGGTCTCGCTAAGGCCGATGGCTACCCCGATTGTCCCGAATTGAAAGATGGCGATCCGAGCCACATGAATCCCTACTGGGATCAAGACGGTGTGCACGATATTTGGCGTCAGTGGCGTGAAGTTGCTGACGAGTACGATCCTGCGCGAATCTTTGTTGGCGAAATTTGGGTTGGCCCTGCTTCACGTTCTGCGCGCTACCTACGCTCAGATGAATTGCACACAGGCTTTAACTTCGGCTACATGACGGCTCCTTGGGAAGCTCCAGAGATTCGCAAGAACATTGATGATTGCCTGCGTGAGAATGCTGCGATGGATGCCCCTGCTACTTGGGTTCTAGAAAACCATGACTGCTGGCGCTCAGTCACTCGCTTTGCGCCGATTATCGGTCAGGACAAGAAGTCGAAGGCAGAGTCCGGCGAATTGGATCTGGCTAAGACCGTCGATTGGAAGTCGCCTCGAGACCTCAACGTTGGTCGCCAACGTGCACGCGCTGCCATGCTGACCATGCTCGCATTGCCTGGCAGTAGCTACATCTACAACGGCCAAGAGCTTGGCCTTGAAGAAGTGTTTGATATCCCAGGTGAGATGCGTCAAGATCCTGCTTTCCATAACACCAAGGGCGAGAGCCTAGGTCGTGACGGTTGCCGCGTGCCATTGCCATGGGGTACTGATTCGGCATCATTCGGCTTCAATGACAATGACAAGTTGTGGTTGCCTCAGCCTGCTGGTTGGAAGCATCTAGCCGCCAGTGTGCAAGATGCAGACAAGACAAGCATGCTCAACCTCACGCGCGCAGCACTGAAGTTGCGTCGTGAACAGCCGGTGTTAGGTGGCGTCACTGATGATGTGACCGCAATCGTGTGGAAGCGCTCACGCAAGTCTGTCTTGAACTTCATTCGACCAGCACGTGACGGTGGTCGCGCGATTCGTTGCGTGATGAATGTCGGCGACAAGCCAGTTCGCATCGGTCGCAATGGCGGCATGATTCTTGAGAGCAATCCAGGTGTTGTCAGCAAGGGCAAGCTTGCTCCGAATGCCAGCGTGTGGGTGTGGGCTTAATCAGCCTATAAACGCGAAACCGAGACGTCCTACCAAAGGGCAGGATTCTCGGCTCACTTCTACCCAACACCGTCGAGTAGCACTTCGATTATGCAAAACTTGTCAGCTCACTGTCAATAGGAACATACTGTTTCGCCTGTGGATAACTAGAACCTCGTGTCTTGCAGCGACCCTACATTGACTAGATGACTGCACAAGTATTCATCGACGAGTCCTATCGCAAATCGAAATATTTACTCATTGCAGTCTTCATCTCGTCTTCAGACGTGAATAGGCTTAGACACTCGCTGCGAAGAGCCACAGAGAAACCTGGCCAGGCAATCCACATGACTAAAGCAAGCAATCAACTTCGCCTCAAACTTGGATCGCTCATTGTTGATCAAGGAGTGGATTGCCTCGTCATTGAGCACGTCAACCCGGGTTCCACACAACTAGCAGCTCGGATTGCATGCTTACGAAAACTTTGTGATCAGGATAAAGTCCAGACTGCAAGCCACATGACGTTGGATTGCAGCACAACGGCAGAGCGAGACTGCCGCATCTTTGAAGAACATCGACGCCAATATCAGTCACATTTTCCGATCTACCGGCACACTCCATCAAGAAGTGAACCTCTTCTTTGGGTCCCAGATGCCATTGGATGGTGTTGGGGAAGAGGAGGAAGCTGGAAGCAATTAATCGAACCATGCGTCACATCGCACGTGTTTTCCTGAGCTTGGAGGGTCAAGGTGTGGGCTTAATCCGCTTGGATTGACAGCAAGTACTCGCGTAACTCTGCAGGGATCCGGCATGGGGTGTTGGTCACTTGGCTGAACGTCACCATATTCGTTTTGGCTCGCATGTGCACAGTCTCACCATTGCGCAATTCATACCCGACTGTGTAAGTCGCGTTGCCAACGCGCTCAATCCACAGATGCATGTTCACTGGCTCTGCTTGATACACGAGTGGCACTAGGAAGTCGATTTCATTGCGGGCAACGACATGACTTTCTTCAAGATTGTTTGGGGTCATCCCCTCTTGAGCCATGAGCTGCACACGTGACTGTTCCATGTACTGGGCATAGGCCACATTGTTGATGTGACCGTAAACGTCCATGTCACCCCAACGCAGGTGAATCGGAACGACGATTTGCGTCATGACTAGCCGCGGGTGAGTTTGCGGTAGGTCGCACGATGTGGACGCGCGGCCTCTGGGCCCAAACGATCAAGCTTGTTCTTCTCGTATGACTCAAAGTTGCCCTCGAACCAGAACCATTCGGAGTCACCTTCGTAAGCCAAAATGTGTGTAGCAATACGGTCGAGGAACCAGCGATCGTGCGAGGTGATTACCGCGCAACCTGGGAACT
>Ga0114962_10004503_pt1 | contig 11081 bp, 9 predicted proteins | sample C_130820_MF_Meta_FD_87017 | JGI IMG/M metagenome (GOLD analysis project Ga0114962, IMG submission 87017) | Freshwater microbial communities from Lake Croche, Canada to study carbon cycling - C_130820_MF_MetaG | ecosystem: Environmental > Aquatic > Freshwater > Lake | place: Lake Croche, Canada...
ACTATTGCTGGTGGTCGAACTCCTCCTGCAAAAACCACAAATGAATTGCCACAAGGGGTCAAAAGCCCAATGACCACAATCAAGCGTCAACCCAAGCCGGCCACTGGCTACAACACAAGAGGATAACAAAAATGAGTTTCTTTTACGATCTAAACAAAAAACTAGACAGCATCCGTGCCACTCCCGAAGTTGCACACAAGCAACTGAATGAGCAGGTCAGCCCACTGACTCAGGTGCTCAATGAACGAGCCACCGGCGACTACTCTGCTGTGAAGGCTGCTGCTGGCAAAGACATTGGCAAGCCAGGCAAGAACTTTGACAAGATTGCCGCAGGTGCAGCCAAGCGTTATGGCAGCGAAGAAGCAGGCAAGCGTGTGGCAGGTGCTGTGTTGAACAAGCTGCGTCATCCCAAAGAAGGTGTAGAAGAAGCATACAACCCCAACAGTGTTGATGCTGAGAATCGCAGAGGCCTGGAAGCAAGTCAGATTGCCAATCTTAAAAAGAAAGCTGCTGCCGGCGATGAGTCAGCCAAGAAGCGTCTACAAGCATTGAAAGATAAAAAAGAACGCATGGGCAATGACTTTAATGCCCGTATGGAACGTGAAAGTGCTGGCATGGACGAATCTGCATTGCAAGCAGCGTTTGGCATAAAGAAATACGGCAAGCCAGGCATGGAAAAATTACAGCAACTGGGCCGAGAAGGTGCCAGCGAAAAAACAAAGGCAGCGGCTCGCAAGAAGTTCAATCAGTATGATGAAAGCCAGGACATGGCTGATGAAAGAAGTGATCCGGCAGTACAAATCATCAACGATTATGATGAAGTAGTTATGGAGTTTGATCATCTGCCAGGCAGATTGAAAGATGCATTGCGAGGCAGTGACTTTGGTGCGGTTCAATGGCTTGCAGATTTATCAAAAAAACATGACGACATTGACATGTCCACCATTGAGAAAATGATTTTTCGAAATGGTCATGTGATTGAAGTACAGCAATATCTAGACGATTTGGATGAAGGCAATGCATTCAGCAAAGCAGTGGTGGACGCCAAGCGGGATGGTATCCAGCCTGGTGAACAGATCCGTGTGGGTGGCAAACAATACAAGTTGAGAGAAGCCAATGCTACTCCACAATATGTGCCTGATCCAGTGTCTAAGCCCGTAACCAAGCCTGTGGCCAAGGCCAGTGCACCTGTGTACGGACCAGGGGATATGGAAGGCGCCACTGCACCACCTGCAAAAGGTAAAGATGGTCGATATCCTATCGTGACCGCAGGACCACACAAAGGCAAGCGTTGGAGTACTGCGACTCCGGGTCCAACCAATCCTGCAATGAAAGAAGGCGGCATTCCGATGACACCCAAACAAAAATCATTTGCCAAACTGGCACCTCCTGTGGACAAGATCACTTTTGCTGACCGGATTGTTGGTGCCAAGAAAGAAGTGGACGAAATGCTAGGCGACGTTGCTGCCGAAGCAATGAAATCTGCTTTGGGCAAGGGCAAACAACCTGTGCGTGGCATGGGCGAAGCAACCAAAGAAATCCCAGGTGGAAGAGTACACACTGCTGAACCCGGCGGTTATGGTCGCAAGGACGATGAAGATGAAGAAGGCAAAAAAGTCGTGGCCAAAACACAACGTGGTCGCGGCCGCCCCAAGAACAATGCATCAGTGGACACTGGCGAAGTCATGAAACCAGACTTCAGTGCATTCAGTAGCCCAGTCAAGCTGAAACCATTCACTGGCAAAATCACCAAGCACAAGATGGTAGGCGAAAATGACATGGACCCAGAAGATCAAGGCGAATACGATCGCGAAGGCGACATGGCCAAGGACACTATCAAGACCGTGGTACGTCATGCGCAGGCCTTGCAAAAGATTTTGGGCGACAACGACAACTTGCCTGAATGGGTACAAGCCAAACTGGCCAAGATCGAAGGCATGATGACTGCTGTGGATGACTACATGCAGAATCAAAAAAGCGGCGACATGGAAACTGAAAGCGTAGGATCCTTTAGTTCGGGCGCAACCAATCCGTCAAATCCTACGCCCGCTGAATGGGCCGAACTTAAACGTAAGGCTGCTGCTGGTGATGCAAGAGCTCAAGCGTATGTAAAGCAAGGAATGAAACGTCTTGGCAGTGAAAAATACGAGCCAGGTACCGGAGATCAAACCGGAAATGTTGCTGCACGCACTGGTACAAATTTAAGTCCTTCCGCAGCTGGCGCAGGTCGTGGCGGTGCCATGGACGAAGAAAGTACCAACAAGCGTGACAGTCGTGCTGAACGAGCCGGTAAGAAAGTTGCCAAGGACATCGAGTACGACGAAAAGAAAAAAGATGGAATCCACGGTAAACGTCGCGGCAGCGAAGACAGCCGTGCTGAACAAGCCGGCAAGAAAGTAACCAAGGACATTGAGTACGACGAAAAGAAGAAAAAGAAAAAAGAAGTAGATGAAACAACCAGTTCAGGTTCAGTGGCCACAAGTGTTGCTGCTCCTAAAGCTGCCAAAGGTATGAGCTATGGCAAAGGTATCTACGACAGTCTAAATCGTCAGTTGGAAAACATGATCTCTGAAAGCATGAACATTAACATGAGCATGAACAACGACGAGCACGGTGGGCCGCGCCAGAGCCTAACAGTCACCGCCACAGATGAAGATGCTGTGGCATTGGCCAGCATGCTCAGAATGGCAGGCATGGGCAGCGACAATGACCGCATGCCGCACATGAACAACGGCGTGGTACAGCCAGAAGAAATTGAAGTCCTGGACTTTGATGACGGCACCGACGACATGGCCGCAAAACTCAGCATGCACGGCGACCATGACTCTGAAGTTTGTTCTGCCTGCGGATCAAGTGACTGCGACTGCAACAACGAAACAATGGATGAAGATCTTGAGGACGCAGAACAATCGGATGCAGAACAATCAGGTGCAGGACAACCACCCAAATTGCCCTATGATGTCACTGCCGATGGCGGAGTTGATGTGCAGAAATCTGGCAGCGACTGGGTTTATAAATCCAAAGAACCCGGCGGCCGAGTCACTGTGACAATTCCAGCAGATGCAGCAAATAGAATGCTTCCTAAACTTGATGTTGATGAAGCCTATGGTGACACTGATGCCACAGACAATGAGCCAGATTGGCCCACCGACGAAGAAGGCACAGACGACGCCATGATGTACTCAGGTGGAATGAATGGTCCTAAGTCAACCGGTCAGACCACGGTTCCGGTGATTGCTAGTCAACAAGATCGCCAACATGCATATGAAGATGCTGCTGCTCTACGTCGCATGATGGAAATGGCTGGCGTAGATAGCAAAGACAAATATGAAAAATTAAACGAGGTTGGCCTCAATCTATTTCAACCAACCAGTGGCGTGTTTGGATCCGGTCCAGACGAGTATAACGACAAGGCTAATGTAAACGCAATGAATGCCAAATATGACGCCATGATAAAAAAGACTCAACAAGAAATTGAACAACTCAAGGCTAACCCAACAGGGCCCGGAAGTACTAGTCTTATACAAACACTTGAAAAGCAAGTTAAAGGATTAGAGGCTGAAAAAATGCATAACTTTACAGGCGCAAATGCTGACGACGCAGCAAACGCCCTTAGAAAACAAGCTATTGCTAATAACGAACTTACCCCAGGACAATGGTTACAAAAAGCAACTCAATACTTTAAAGGCAAAATCACTGGCCAACCGCAACCTGGTGTTGAATATGATCGATTTGATACCTCAAAACAAGCAGAAAAAGGGTGGACTACTCCAACCCCTTATAAACCTCCTGTTAAAGAATCAGATGGCGACACTGAGTTCAAACGCATGCTGAAAATCGCTGGACTTAGATAATATGACACAGCAATTTCAGACCTACGCAGAGACCATGGCCCGGTTGTCGGAGAGACATCCACCCGCACCTACTCCACAAGAGGTGCGGAATCAACCTGCCATGATTCCCGGCGTGCTGAGTCAGACCACAAATCTGTTCCGCCCCGTGGCAGTGGCAGATTATCCGCCCCGTGGCAGTGGCAGATCTAAATAAGGATAACAAATAATGGCTATTCAAGTAATCAAGGACACAGCCGGCAATGTGTTATGGACCACAGACAAAGCCCAGATCAATTCTGAAAGCAATAATGTGACCTATCAAGTCAATGTGCAACAACTGACTTACATACAGGCCAACGGTGTTCCTGCCAATGCTACCATGAGCACTGCCACTGGCAACTTGTATGCCAATGCAGTATCTGTGCCCAACGGAACCACCCAAGAAATTTATGTGGGCGCAGGCAACTACCTGATCTTAACAGGCACGAATTTCACAGCCGTCGCATTAGGCACAGCATCATCCGCCACAGCAGGTGTCAACGGTATCAGCAGGTAAGATTCAATGAGAGCACGAGAGTTCATCATTGAGGTTCATGCAGGAAAAATCAGCACTCGCAATCAAGCTGCCACAGTGGGACTCAACACATTTCACGACAATGAACGGGCCAACAGCGACTATACTCTCAATCGTGTGATGATGGCAGTGGCCATGGCTGACGGCACCAACAAGCCAATCAAGATGGACTACACCAGCTGGGCTGGCAAAGAAAAAACAGCACATCCGTATACTCAAGTAGAACAGAACATGCTCAAGCAGGCCTACAAGGCAGCTGGCGCTTCTTGGACTGATACCAACAAAGGTGATCTGAATAGTGGCGAACATCCAGAGGTCAATGTTGCCAGTCCTGTGGTGGGATTCCAAGGATATCCTAGATGAGAGCACGAGAGTTTGTCACAGAACAAGCAAATCTACCTCCAGAGCAGGCAGATCCCATGAACCATGTGTTTGTGTTGCCCGGTGTAAAATCCTCAGACCCGTACCAAATCTATAGACTGGGTGTGGCCATGGCCCGTGCCAGAAGTGATGCCGGTACACAGGATCCGATACCCAACATGCCAGCCTGGACACCGCAGGCAGCATTTGGCGAAGAAGCTGTGGTAGCTGGGTTCAATGCCACAGTTGAGCCCATCATTGATCAAGCGTTGAAAATGGCAGGCCTGCCTGGTAAAAAAATACAAATAAGCACGCCGACCAGTCTAGAGCCTGCATCGGTGAATCACACCAGCCCAGTCAAGAGTTTTGCAGGCTACCCACGCTGATTATTTTTAACTAAACATACCAAGAACACAAGGCTAAATATCAGACCATTTAAAGGTATCTCTATGAAACGAATTCTTGCCCTTGTGGTTCTGACCGTGAGTCTTTCGGCTCAAGCATGGGACCAACGTGTTCCGTTACCACCACAGGCCTGTGCAGTTCACTCACCATATGGTTTTGCAAAAACAACCAGAGCAGCCGTTCCTATCTGTCGCCAGGCATATTTTGTGGCCTATGATGCGGCTGTGAAAATTCCTGTGTATGTTGCATACACCTTGGCCCCTGCCAACGCACTGGGTTGCATAGCACGTAGCAATGCTTTTGTTGCGGACCAATCACTAGGCAGCACAGGTGCCAGACCCGACGACTACGCCGGTACAGGCTATGACAAAGGACATGCAGCACCCGACGGTGATCTGTCATGGGATCAGCAGGTGGAATACGAAAGTTTCCTAATGACCAACATGTATCCACAGCACGGCTCACTCAATCGTGGCATCTGGAAACTGCTGGAAACATCTGTACGTGGCTGGACAGTACAACGCAATCAAAGCTATACCATATATGTTGGAGCAATCTATGGACCCAGCGATGCCAAAATTGGCAACGGTGTGATTGTGCCACACGGCTACTACAAGATCATAATCAACAACACAACTCATGAAGTTGCAGGCTGGTCGTTCCCACACACCAAACCATATGTGAATCTGGGCAATGACCTGACCCAGTTTCGTACCATGATTTCCAACATTCAGAGCCAAGCAGGTGTGCAATTTGCTTTTCCAGCCAATGCTAGAGAAATCACACCAGGTACAGAATGGCCTGTGGATTTTGGTCGACTCACACAGACCAAACGTGACCGCTGTAAGTCTGCAGATTAATATAGTGGCGTTCCCGGTCACGTAAATACTTGATCATGGCAAAACCACTTGAGACTGTACTGGTCAAGTCCCCCCATCGTCGACAAACATTCACGGACCAACAGCTGGATGAGTTTTTGAAGTGTGCTGACCCTGTGACAGGGCCGCACTACTTCATGGATCATTTTTTTCATATACAACATCCCACACAGGGCAAAATGTTGTATCATCCGTATTCGTATCAAGTCAGACTGATTGATACCTACCATAACAATCGCTACTCTATCTCCATGATGCCTCGTCAAACAGGCAAATCAACATCAGCAGCAGGATACTTGTTATGGTACAGCATGTTTGTGCCGGACTCTACCATCCTGGTAGCAGCACACAAATACACAGGTGCTCAAGAGATCATGCAGCGTATCCGCTTTGCTTATGAACTGTGCCCAGATCACATCCGAGCAGGTGTCACAAGCTACAACAAAGGCTCAATAGACTTTGAAAACGGTAGTCGTATCGTGAGTGCTACCACAACAGAAACAACCGGACGTGGTATGAGTATTACCTTGCTCTATGCCGATGAGTTTGCGTATGTGCGACCCACTATTGCACGAGAATTCTGGACTAGTATCTCACCTACCTTGGCCACAGGTGGTAAAGCAATCATCACCAGTACTCCCAACTCAGACGAAGATCAGTTTGCATTTATCTGGAAAAGTGCCAACAAGTGTGAAGATGAATACGGCAACCCTACTGAATTGGGAGTAAACGGATTCAAGGCCTATCGCAGTTACTGGCAAGAGCATCCTGATCGCGACGAGTCCTGGGGCGAAAACATGCGAGCACAGCTGGGAGATGATAGATTCCGTCGTGAGATTGGATGCGAATTTATTATCAATGATGAGACATTAATTGCTCCTGCCAAACTACTGGATCTTGACGGGCTTGAACCCATGTACAAGACTGGCCAGGTCCGCTGGTATGAGCCAATTAGAAAAGATCAAGTGTATGTGGTGGCCCTGGATCCCAGTCTAGGCACCGGCGGTGATCCGGCTGCTATTCAAATCTTTGAAGCCACAACCACAAGACAGATAGGGGAATGGCGTCATAATCGAACTCCAATTCCCGAACAGATTCGTATCCTGATAGATGTGGTCAAGCACATAAACGAAACAGTGGCCGATGAAAAAAGCATCTATTACTCAGTGGAAAACAACACCATTGGCGAAGCTGCATTGATTTCAATTGCAGAATGGGGCGAAGAAAATATACCGGGATACTTTCTGAGTGATGTATCAGGTCCTGCTGTAAACGGACGTAGAACACGCAAGGGATTCAATACCACAAACAAATCCAAACTCAGTGCCTGCGCCAAACTGAAAAATCTTGTGGAATCCGGCAGAATGAAAGTGAACAGCAAAAGTCTGATTTCTGAATTCAAAAACTTTGTGGCTCACGGCACAAGTTACGCTGCCAAGCCCGGAGAAACAGACGATCTGATCATGGCCACAATCCTGGCTGTACGCATGCTCACAGTGTTGCAGAGCTTTTATGTTGAACTGGACTCACACATGAGAGATCACGGTGAAGAGATCATAGAACCCTTCCCGTTCATTTCTATGATGCGTTGAGGTAAATACCGTATGGCACAAAATTCAATCTCATCCGAACTCAACAACCTGCTAATCACACATGATTTTGATGTCAATGCACTTGATACCAAAACCGGCAGACCCGCAGTAAATGATCGTGGTGTGCCTGACACAAACGAAGCAGACATGTTTAGTTTTGACTGGGTTGGGCCCACTGGCAAGAACTACGGTACCATGGTGATCCTGTTGGACAAGTCCGGCGGCATGACAGTGTATTTTGGAGACAATCTTGGCCGCACCATGGACCCAGAAGACAAATTGGCCTGGTATGGTGATCCAGATACTGATAACTCAGGCTTCCTAGAACAATTAAAAAATTTTGCCATCCGCACCAGCAAGGTGCGTGGCGGATTCAGCCTGGAAAACATAAGCCGTCTCAAGTATGCCATAGCAGGACAGGCAGCTCTGACAGAAAGTTTTTACGGCACACGCCGAGTCAGTTATTCAGGTCTGGCAACCGAAGCCAGACTCATGATCAAACATTCAAAGGTACTGGACGAAAATGATGCTCGTTTCCGCTATGTAGAGAGTTTGTTCATTGAAACTGCAGAAGGTGAAAGATTCCGTTTGCCATTCCGCAAGTTGGCCGGCGGTCGAGCCATGCTGGAACATGTGCGCCAGGGAGGCAATCCTTATGATTTCCGTGGACAGCACATCACAGAAACAGTGAGTCAAATCATCACACTGAGTCAATTTCGACGAGCACACCAGGGGCGTGTGTTTGAAGGTGCTGCTGCTGACTTGATCACAGAAACCAATGAATACTATCACAATCTCAATCGCAATCTCAAGAACATGGCACACCATCGCGGGTATGCACAGTATTTTGAATCCTGGAAACCTGCTGAGATTTCTGAAACCGATATGGTAGTGGAAGATCTCAAGGGATTGTTTACAGAAACACGCATTGACCCGCGTATAGAAACAGCTTTGCCCATGTTGGCAAAGATACAACAGGAAGTAAAAGCTATGAAAGAAGCAGATATATTTGAATCATGGGCTACCAGATTGGTAGAAGGAACCTGGGCCATGCCCGATACTCCAGAAAAAATGACCAAACTTAAAGACTGGTTGAGCCAAGAGCGTCCATTGGGACCTGATGCACAAGACATCACAGATGTCTTGTATGACTTGATTGGCGATGATGCATTATTTGATCAACTTGAAGGTATGGCCAAAGAAGATCCTAGTGCTGATGCTGTACCAATCGTGCAGGACTGGATTGTTCGCAACAAGGATCAGAGCCCTGAGTTGTCCAAACTGGCCATGAGTTTTCAAACAACTGCGCCTACCCAACCACCGGCAGCAGCACCTGAGGCACCACCTGCTCCTGATGTTCCAGCACAGCCGCCTATGGCAGAAGGTCTCAATGAAGAATGCAACTACACAGCCAAAAACAAATACTGTCCCAAGCATGGACTAGACGAATGTTCAGGCATGTACGAATCAGAACTGGCAAGAATCAAGCAATTGATGAAGTAAGTCAACTCGCATGGTAAGTAATACGTGAATATTGATCGTGTTGTACTAACCACTTTTCCAGGATACTTTTTTTCGCAGATCCGATGCCTGCATAGCATACAACAGTATGCCGCAGGTTTTCCTGTTGACATCATCATTGATAATTTTGATATCCAACACTGGCCCACGTATGTGACCGATTGTCAACTGTACATCACACAGTGTTTTCCCAAACTTGATATTGCCTTTCATCAATTCAGTGACTTTGCTGGGCAGAATCGAATGAGGAACGGGGGTTGGTTCAGACAGCAATTGATCAAACTTTATCTAGATCAATTTGTTACTGGTGATCGTTGGTTGCTGGTAGATGCTGATGTGGTATTCACACAAGATATCGGACTAGACACTATCAGTGCAACAGTAAGCAGCACACCAGATCCAATCACGGTGGGCAATCGATTGTATGTTGAATTCATGCTTGGAACCGATCAGCCCTGGGTAGTCAACAAAGATGAATACTGGTGTCTAAGTTCCGTTCCGTTTAGACTACTACAACGAGATCTGTTGCAAGGACTAAGAACACATGTGGAGGCGCTGCATGGCAAATCACTATTTGACTTGCATCTTGAGCTGTTCGAACAGAATCAATTGGTAGCATTTGATCCAAATTCCCAAACCATGGTCATGAGTGAATTTCAATTGATAGAGGTATTTAGAAATAGATACTATCATACCCCGTTGCCGATTGGTCGTTGTGTGGCCAGTAGTTTTGAACACTCGTCGATCAAAGACTGGAACACTGAAAAGAGTTGGTTCGAGCAACAACTGCTGGTGCCTGAGCAACACTGGAAATCACTAGAAAATTTTGGAAAACATCATGTCTAGACTTTTTACACTTGGGTGTAGTTTTACACAATACTGGCGCTGGCCTACCTGGGCAGATGCTCTGGGTCGAGAATTTGACCACTTTGAAAATTGGGGCTTGTGTGGCGCTGGCAACAGCTACATACTCTGGAGCCTGATTGAATGTAACCAACGCAACCAGTTGAATTCTGATGACCAAGTCTGGATCATGTGGACCAATACCAGCAGAGAAGATCGTTATGTTGGTGAGCGTTGGCTAGAAGGTGGCAATGTGTATTGGTCAGCAGGCAGCTCGCTGCCTGCTGAATATGTAAAGAAGTTTGCATGCGAACGTGGGTATCTGATCAGAGACCTGGCCAATATTGCAGCAGCCAAGCAGCTACTGGATCACTGGGGTTGCAAATACAAATTTTTGAGCATGGTTCCTTTTGCACATACCAATGAACACAATGGGCTGGGCTACAACCCCGACGATGCCAAACAAGAAAATCAAGACGTCCAAGAACTTTACAAAAACATTTTGGATCTGATTGGACCCAGTGTGCTAGACACAGTGTTTGACGGTGCCTGGAAATCACGCCCTGGTATCAAATGCAACTTTGATCCAAAGCAAAGAGACTTTCATCCCACCCCTGCAGAGCATGTGGAGTATTTGCAAAAAGTTGCACCAGGTCTACTGAGTCAATCTACTCTGGATTGGATGGCAGTATGCAATCAACAAGCAACAGATCACCTGCTGGAATGGCGAGAGCCCAATAGACCGCGGAGACTATAATGGATTTTGTTACCACAGGCCCGGGCCAATATCGGGTGCAGCATGACAGTTGGATGGACGGTGGCGGCACCTGGTTTGGGCAAGAATACATAGATATTGTTCAACAGCGTTATTCCGGCCAGACATTTGAACGCTGCTATGAATGGTGCGCTGGACCAGCTTTCATAGGATTCAGTTTGTTGGATCATGGGCTGTGCAGCAGTCTGTGTGTGAGCGACATCTATCCTGATGCAATTGCGCGAGTGCAGGAAACTGCGAAAATGCATCAATTGACAAACGTCAGTGCCTACTCAACAGGCACAGTTGGGGGATTACCTG
>Ga0114962_10004504_pt1 | contig 11078 bp, 13 predicted proteins | sample C_130820_MF_Meta_FD_87017 | JGI IMG/M metagenome (GOLD analysis project Ga0114962, IMG submission 87017) | Freshwater microbial communities from Lake Croche, Canada to study carbon cycling - C_130820_MF_MetaG | ecosystem: Environmental > Aquatic > Freshwater > Lake | place: Lake Croche, Canada...
CAAGTTGGCCGTGCTGGTGGACCGAGGAGGCCGGCAGTTGCCGATCCAAGCCGACTTTGCGGCGGCGCGAGTGACTTTGCCCGAGACCCAGTCGCTGGCGCTGGTGCGTGATGATTCGGGCGCTTTCAGCTTCCAGGTCGAAAGTCAGGCGGAGTGAATACGATGCTCTACAAACGCAACAACCCCCAGCTCAATCAAAACGGTGAACTGATTCACCTCTTGTCCACCGAGGGGCTGTCCAAGGATATCCTCACGCACATTCTGGACACGGCAGCCAACTTTGCCAGCGTGAACGACCGCGAAGTCAAAAAGGTACCTCTCTTGCGCGGCAAGAGCGTGTTCAACCTGTTCTTCGAAAACAGCACCCGCACCCGGACCACCTTCGACATCGCCGCCACCCGCCTGTCGGCCGACGTCTACACACTGGACATTGCCCGCTCATCTGCGGCCAAGGGTGAGTCGCTGCTTGACACGATTGCCAACTTGAGTGCCATGGCCGCTGATATTTTTGTGGTGCGCCACAGCGAGTCGGGCGCGCCTTATTTGATCGCGCAGCACGTCGCGCCCCATGTGCACGTCATCAATGCGGGGGACGGGCGTCACGCCCACCCCACGCAGGCGTTGCTGGACATGTACACCATCCGGCACTACAAAAAAGATTTTTCCAACCTCACGGTGGCCATCGTGGGCGATGTGCTGCACTCGCGTGTGGCGCGCTCGGACATTCACGCGCTCACCACCTTGGGCTGCGCCGAAGTGCGCGTGGTCGGCCCCAAAACCCTGGTGCCCGACGACATGGCGCAAATGGGCGTGAGGGTGTTCAACAACCTGGAAGAGGGCATCCAGGGCTGTGATGTGGTCATCATGCTGCGCCTGCAAAACGAGCGCATGAGTGGCGCGCTGTTGCCTTCCAGCCAAGAATACTTTGAGAGCTTTGGCTTGACACCGCAGAAACTGCAACTGGCCAAGCCCGACGCGATTGTCATGCACCCCGGCCCGATCAACCGCGGGGTGGAGATCGACTCGGCCGTGGTCGACGGCCAGCAAAGCGTGATCTTGCCGCAGGTGACCTTCGGCATCGCGGTTCGCATGGCGGTGATGAGCATCGTCGCCGGTAACGAGGCCTGAAGGAAAAAAATATGTACCCCCACGCTCTTCACTTTGTGTACTCACTGCCCCCCAAGGGGGCCCTGCTCACCTTGGGGCGGCCCGGCGGAGAGCAGTCATGAAGATCCTGATTCAAAACGGCCGCGTGATCGATCCCGCCAGTGGCTTTGACCAAATGGCCAATGTGGCCATTGCCGCAGGGCACATCGTGGCCATTGGACAGGCGCCCCAAGACTTCAAACCCAACAAAGTGATTGAGGCCCAAGGCTGCATCGTGGCCCCCGGTCTGGTGGACCTGGCAGCGCGCCTGCGCGAACCCGGGCAAGAACACGCTGGCATGCTCGAGAGCGAAATGGCCGCCGCCGTAGCAGGTGGTGTGACCAGTCTGGTCTGCTCGCCCGACACCGATCCGGTGCTCGACGAGCCCGGCCTGGTGGAGATGCTGCGCTACCGCGCCGAAAAACTGCATCAAGCCCGCGTGCTGCCTTTGGGCGCGCTCACAGTGGGCCTCAAGGGCGATGTGTTGACCGAGATGGGCCAACTCACCGCCGCAGGTTGCGTGGGCTTTAGCCAAGCCGAAGTGGCGCTGCCTAACACCCAAGTTGTGCAGCGTGCGCTGCAATACGCCAGCTCCTTTGGTTACAGCGTCTGGTTGCGACCGCAAGATTTTTATTTGGGCCAAGGCGTTGCCGCCAGCGGCCCCTTGGCCACCCGCATGGGCTTGTCGGGCGTGCCGGTGGCGGCAGAGACGATCGCCCTGCACACCATTTTTGAGCTGGTGCGCAGCACCCGTGCCCGCGTGCACCTGTGCCGCATCAGCAGCGCAGCGGGCGTCGCCCTGGTGCGTCAGGCCAAGGCCGAGGGGCTGCCGGTCACGGCCGACGTGAGCATCAACTCCTTGCACCTGACCGATGCCGACATGGGCTACTTTGACAGCCGAGCGCGGCTCACACCGGTGCTGCGCCAGCAGCAAGACCGCGATGCGCTGCGCGCAGGTCTGGCTGATGGCACCTTGGAGGCCCTGGTGTCCGACCACACCCCGGTCGATGCCGACGCCAAGGCCCTGCCTTTTGCTGAAGCCGAACCCGGCGCGACCGGCATGGAGCTGCTTTGGAGTTTGGCGCTCAAATGGGGGCAATCGGAAGGCCTGGACTTGTCCGCTGTCCTCTCGCGCATCACCAGCCAGCCTGCCCGTGTATTGGGTGCTTCATTGCGCGACTTGCAGGGTTCAGTGGGCCAGTTGCGTGTTGGCGGCGTGGCCGATGTGAGCGTGCTGTCCACCGAAGGCCATTGGCCTGTGACCGAGGCGTCTTTGCGCAGCCAAGGCAAGAGCACGCCGTTTTCGGGCTATGAATTGCCCGGTCGGGTGTTGGCCACCTTGGTGGCCGGCCATGTGGCCTTTGAGGCGTGAAAAGTTTCGTCGCCCTGTACAAACTGCTGCGCGGCCTGGGCCATATGCTCAAGGGCGTGTGGTGGGTACAGAGGCACTTTCCCAAGCGCTCGCCTGAGCAAAACGAGGCCTGGGTTCAAGCCTGGTCCCTTCAGTTGCTGGCCTTATGGAACATCCGTTTGCATGTGCTGGGGCAGCCGGTGATGAATGGCCCCATGTTGCTGGTGGCCAACCACATTTCTTGGTTGGACATTGTGGTCATGCATGCCGCGCGGCATTGCCGTTTTGTCTCCAAGTCCGACATTCAAGCGTGGCCCTTGATCGGCACCTTGGCCACGGGTTGCGACACCTTGTTCATTCAGCGTACCAACCGGCGTGATGCGATGCGTGTGGTGCAAGAGATGACCCGGGCCTTACAAGCGGGCGATGTGGTGGCCATCTTCCCGGAAGGTACGACCGGCGACGGATTGAAGCTGCTGCCCTTTCATGCCAACCTGATTCAGGCCGCCATTGCCGCCGATGCACCGGTGCAGCCCGTGGCCTTGAAGTTCTTGGACCGGCAAACCGGGGCGGTCAGTTTGGCCCCCGCCTACGTTGGTGACGACTCGCTGCTGGTCTCGGTCTGGCGCACTTTGACGGCTGAAGGCATTGATGCGGTGGTGCATTTTGGCGAGCCGCAAGCGGCCCAGGGGCGAGAGCGCAGGGCATGGACGCATGCTTTGCGCGAAGAAGTGATGCGCTTGAGTGTGGCTGGGCCTTAGATCAAGATGAATCCGCTGGCTTTGATGCAGGTCAATTTTTGGCTTTAAACTTGTTCGGGTTTTGTGTAGCTTGGCCAGTGACTGCAAGCTCAAATACCGATAGGAAACATCATGAAGAAAATCGTCCCTTGGCTGGTCTGCTTTGGAACAGCCACCCTCTTTTCAGCGCAAGCTCAAACCGCCGCAGATGTGCGCAGTTTGGCCGCCTCTTGCGCTGCCTGTCATGGCACCAACGGCAATGCCCAAGCCAGCATGGTGACTTTGGCGGGTATGCCGCAGCAGGTGATTGTGCAAAAAATGCAAGACTACAAAGCGGGCCGCGTGCCCACGGCTACGATCATGCATCAGCTGGCCAAAGGCTACACCGACGAAGAGATCAACGCCATGGCTGCTTACTTTGCAGCGCAAAAGAAATAAGGAGCCATCACATGCAACGTCGTCATTTATTGCAAACCGGTTCTGCCTTGGGCGTGATGGGTTGGATGTCTGGCTGTGCCAGTTCCTCAGGCCAAGGCCCCAAGGTGGTGGTCATTGGTGCGGGCTACGCGGGCGCCACTGCCGCCAAATACATTCGCATGTGGTCGGACTATGGCATCCAGGTGACGCTGGTCGAACCCAATCCTGCTTTTGTGTCCTGCCCTTTGTCCAATCTGGTCTTGGGTGGGAGCAAGCGCATGGCTGACATCACCTCGCCTTACGACAACCTGGTGCGGCGCCACGGCGTCAAATGGGTGCAAGACCGCGCCACAAGCATCGATGTGAACAAACGCCTGGTTCAGCTGGCCGGTGGCAGTGCCTTGCCCTATGACCGTTTGATCGTGTCGCCCGGTGTCGACTTCATGTGGGACAGCTTGCCCGGCATGAAGCAGGCCAGTGCGCAAGACAAGGTTTTGCACGCTTGGAAGGGGGGGCCGCAAACGCTGGCGCTGCGCCAGCAGCTTGAAGCCCTGCCCGACGGCGGCGTATTTGCCATGTCGATTCCCCTCGCCCCTTACCGCTGCCCGCCCGGACCTTACGAGCGTGCATGCCAAGTAGCATCGTATTTCAGCCAATACAAACCCAAGAGCAAGGTGCTGATTCTGGACGCCAACGACGATGTCACCTCCAAAGGGGCTTTGTTTAAAAAGGCCTGGGCAGAGCGTTATGCCGGCATGATTGAGTACCGTCCTAAACACCAGTTGGTGGATGTGGATGCGGCCAGTGGCACTTTGAAATTTGAATTCAACGACGACCTCAAAGCCAATGTGCTCAACGTCATTCCACCCATGCGGGCGGGTGACATCGCGTTCAAGGCCGGTCTGGCCACGGCCAATCAGCGCTGGTGTGAGGTGGACTTTTTGACCTTCGAGTCCAAGGCCGCCCCAAATGTGCACGTGTTGGGCGATGCCATTCAAATTGCCCCTGCCATGCCCAAATCTGGTCACATGGCCAATCAGCATGGCAAAACTTGCGCCGCCGCCGTGGTGGCCTTGTTGACGGGGCAAAGCGTGAATGCCGCGCCGGTTTACAACAACACCTGCTACAGCTTTGTCAGCGCCAAGGAGGTGGTCCATGTTTCGAGCGTGCACCGCTACGATGCCGACAAAAAAACCATGCTGACAGTGCCCGGTTCAGGTGGCTTGTCTGCCGCAGCCAACGAACTCGAAGGCGTGTATGCCTTCGCTTGGGCACAAAACATTTGGGCCGATACCTTGGCTTGAAGCGGCTACACCGGCCAGCCCATGCGCCGGTGTAGGTGCCAAGCCATGCAAGCGCCCAGCCAGATGGCGATCAGGGTCAGCCACGCCGTCAATGAAAAGACGGACCCCCCCGTCATGCCCGCGCCGACCGTACAGCCCCCTGCCATGACAGCGCCCAGGCCCATGAGCACCGCCCCGGTGAGGTAGTGACCCAGTTTGTTCTCGGCTTGGAAACTCTCCCACTTGAATTCACGCCCCAGTAAGGCGCCCGCCAACGAGCCCACCAAAGTGGCTGGCAACAAACCGGCGTCAAAACCAAAACGGGGTGCCGTGCCAGTTGACAAGATGCGCATCAAAAATTCGGCCGTTGCACTGCTGAAACTGATGCTTTGAATTTGCACCGCTTCAAAGGACTGCCCCGCAATGGCCTGTGTCAGTCCCCAGCCTGCAGCCACGGCAAAGCCAACCGCAATCGACCCCAGTCCCAGAGCGATCCGGTGAGCTTGGGTCTTGATAAAAAAATACAAGCCACTGGTGAATGCCAACGCGGCCAACAGGAAACCGCCGGTCGGGCCCATGCCGGTGATCTGCAGCAAGTCGCGCCCGGGGCCGCCGTCGATCTGCCACCATGACACCATGACTTGGCGAACAGGCGCCAGCCATCCGGCAATGCTCGCCTGCACGGTGACTGCAAAGACCAAGGCGGCGATCAAGGCCCGCAAGTTACCATTGGCAGACAAAACGAGCAAACGCCCCGCACAGCCGCGGGTCATGATCATGCCCGCCCCAAAGAGCAGACCGCCGATGACCGCGCCAGAAAGACTCCCGATCGGTGCAATGAAACGTGAGGTCTGGGGCTGTAGGCCCCCCAGCATGACCAGGCTTTGCACGCCTAACAAGCAGGCACTGAAGCCCAGCCACCACACCGCAAAGCGGGGGCCGAGTGGACCTTGGCAAGACTCAATGACCGCTGCGCGCGCGCAAAATCGTGTTCGCTGTGCCGCCAAGCCGAAAATGAACCCCACCAAAGCACCGGCCGCCGCCAGGATTTGGGTGTCTCCCCATGTTTCCAATAAACTAGCCAGATTCAACACGCGCTCCTGAGTAAGCTCTTATTTTGCCATTCATGCTGAAATCATTTGATCTCCCGGCGCTGCCCCGGCGCAGTGTTCTGCGTCTGGCGGGGCTTTTGGGCTGGCCCGTCTGGGCTGGCTCGCAAGGCATGGTGGCGGCAGTTTTGCCCGCTGCACAGTCGTTGCGTGAGGAGTTGGCCGTGGCCTTGAAGAAAAAGCAACCCTTGGTGGTGATGGTCAGTCTGGAGGGCTGCCCCTACTGCCGCATCGCGCGGCAAAGTTATTTGTCACCTCTGCATCAAAACGGTTTGGACATTGTCCAACTGGACATGAACAGCGCGCAGCCGGTACAAGAATTTTCCGGGCGAACCACCACCCATGGGCAATGGATTCGTGAAAGGCAAATTTCGGTCGCGCCGACGGTGCTTTTTTTCGGCCCTGGCGGCAAAGAAATTGCGGAACGCCTGGAGGGCGCTTCATTGCCGGATTTTTACGGTGCCTACTTAGAGCAACGCCTGGAGAAAGCACGCCTTGCCTTGTGAATCACGGTCTTTTTAGGCTTGCCTGTGTCAGGGTCGTGGATATTCCCCTAAGATCACCTCCTTGATGAAGGAGATAACCGATGCAATCCCGTCGCCAGACACTACAGCGCAGCGCAGCGGTCGCAGCGCTTTTGGCCAACGCAGGCTTTCCTCAATGGGCCCAAGCCGCATTCAATAAGAATGCTTTTGATGCCAAGTCGGTGCAAGATGCGGTCAAGGCGGCCGGTGGTGTCAGCCTGATCGAAAGCAAAGACGTGACCTTGACGGCGCCCGACATTGCCGAGAACGGGGCTGTGGTCCCTATCGGCATCAGCACCGCGTTGCCAGGAGTCAAGCAGTTGCTGCTTTTGGTCGAAAAGAACCCGCTGGCTTTGGTGGCCATCTTTCAAAGTTCTGAGGCTTTAGAAAACAACTTTTTGACCCGCGCCAAGATGGGTCAGACCTCGGACGTGTATGCCGTGGCCATCATGGCCGATGGCAAGGCCTTGTGGGCTAAAAAAGAAGTCAAAGTGACATTGGGTGGTTGCGGCGGTTAAGCCTTAACTTCGGCCCCTGGTATTTAGAAAATTGAGGAGTTCAACATGGCAGATCCCATGCGCATTCGCGCTCAAGCCGCTGGCGACAAGACCACCGTTCGTGTGCTGATGAGCCACGAGATGGAAACCGGGCAACGCAAAGATGCGGCCGGTAAAACCGTGCCCGCTTGGCACATCCAGGAAGTCACGGCAACCCACAACGGCAAACAGGTGCTGTCCGCCGAATGGGGCACTGCAGTGTCAAAAAATCCGTTCATGCAGTTTGTGCTTAAAGGTGCCAAAGTCGGCGACAAAATTGCGGTGACCTGGAAGGACAACAAGGGCGATACGCGCATTGACGAAGCCACTGTGACCTGAACGGTCTGAAAGTCACCATGAACCTATTTGCAAAGGGGGCCGGACTCCTGGCCCTGACGCTCTTGTCGGCCCTGCCTGTGATGGCGCAAAAAACAGCCAGTCAAGGCATTGACGAATACCGTGCCATGCTGGCCGACGGTAACCCCGCTGAGTTGTTTGAAGCCAAAGGAGAAGATCTTTGGAAAAAGGTGCGTGGCCCCCAAAACGCCAGCTTGGAAAAATGCGATTTGGGCAAAGGTCCGGGTGTGGTCAAGGGTGCTTTTGTCGAGCTGCCGCGATTTTTTGCAGACACCCAGCGCGTGCAAGATCTGGAGTCGCGCTTGGTCACCTGCATGCAAAACCTGCAAGGTTGGGATGGCGCCGAGATTGCCAAGACCCCGTTTGGTCAGGGCGAGCAAAACAACGTCACAGCGTTGGCCACCTGGATTGCGTCCGAGTCCAAAGGCCATAGGTTCAACTTGTCGCAAAACCACCAGCAGGAAAAAACCTTTTATGAAGTCGGTAAGCGTTTGTTTTACCAGCGAGGCGGCACGCATGACTTTTCGTGTGCCTCTTGTCATGGCGAACAAGGCAAGCGGATTCGTTTGCAGGATTTGCCCTTGCTGAGTAAGAGCCCCGGTGATGGCGTGGGCTTTGCAGCTTGGCCCGCATACCGTGTGTCCAATGGACAAATGTGGGGCATGCAATTTCGCTTAAACGATTGCTACCGACAACAGCGGTTTCCTTACCCTGGTTTCGGCAGCGACGCCACGATTGCCTTGTCCACCTTTTTGGGTGTGAATGCCAAAGGCGCGATATCTGTGGCTCCGGCCCTCAAACGTTGATCAACAGCGACATGCCCATGAAAAAAAACACCTACGCCTTGGCGGCCCTGGCTGCATTTGCCTTCTTGGTTGCCGGCTGTGCCAGCGGGCCCACGGTGGCAGAACTCGATGCCTTGACGGATCGAATTGTCAAAGCCTCATTCCGCACGCAAGGCATTGCCAATGTTGAGCGCGTGACGGCCACGGATGAAACCAACCGCGCCTGCAGCGAAGCCGATGCCAGCGGGCTCAGGCTGGATGAGAAAACAGCCAAGGCCATTGAAGAAGCCAATTTCAAAAGCATTCAATGGCCTTCCGACGGCAAGTTTGTAGGCGATTGGAAACAGGGCGAAGCGATTGCCCAAAATGGCCGTGGTTTGACCTGGACCGACGACGCCAAAATGGCCAACGGTGGCAATTGCTACAACTGCCACCAGATCGACCAGAGAGAAATTGCTTACGGCACCATCGGTCCCAGCCTCTACAACTTCGGTAAGTTGCGGGGTGTGACCGATGTCAACAGCCCCGAGGCCAAAGCGATGCTTGAATACACCTGGGGCAAGGTCTGGAATGCCAAGGCCTACAACGCCTGCTCCAACATGCCGCGCGCAGGGCACATGGGGATACTGACCGAAGCGCAGGTTCGGCATGTGGTGGGTTTGTTGCTGGACCCCCAATCGCCTGTCAACCAGTGAACCTGAGCAAGCGCGAATTCATCCAGGTCATGGGGGCAGGCACCATGGCCGGTCTGGCCATGGGACAGTATGCTCAAGCCAGTGCGCCTACAGCGGCCCATGGGTTGTACGACATACCGGCCTTTGGCCAGGTCTCTTTTTTGCACATGACCGACTGCCACGCGCAGCTCAAACCGATTTATTTTCGCGAGCCCCACATCAATTTGGGTGTGGGTGCGATGCAAGACCATTTGCCGCATCTGGTGGGTCAGCATTTGCTGCAGGCTGCCCGGGTCCGACCGGATACGGCCCAAGCCCATGCCTTGACGCATTTGAACTTTGCAACCGCAGCCAAGCGTTACGGCAAGGTCGGTGGTTTTGCCCATTTGGCAACCTTGGTCAAACGCATGAAGGCCAGCCGCCCAGGCGCTTTGCTGCTCGATGGCGGTGACACCTGGCAGGGCTCCGGCACCAGTTTGTGGACGAACGGCCAAGACATGGTGGAGGCTTGCAAGTTGCTGGGCGTCGACATCATGACGGGCCACTGGGAATTCACCCTGGGCATGGACAGGGTCAAGGCAATCATTGACAAAGACTTTGCAGGCCAGATTGACTTTGTGGCCCAAAACGTCAAGACCACTGATTTTGGTGACCCGGTGTTCAAGCCGTATGTGATGCGCGAAATCAATGGTGTGCGCTGCGCCATCATTGGCCAGGCTTTTCCTTACACGCCCATTGCCAACCCCCGTTACATGGTGGCCGACTGGACCTTTGGCATCCAGGATGAAAACATGCAAGCCATGGTTGACGAAGTCCGCGGCAAAGGCGCGCAGGTCGTGGTGCTGCTCAGTCATAACGGCGTGGATGTGGATCTGAAGATGGCCAGCCGGGTGCGGGGCATTGACGCCATATTGGGCGGTCATACGCATGACGGCATGCCGGTGGCCACGCTGGTCAGCAATCCGGGCGGTAAAACCATCGTCACCAACGCCGGATCCAACGGCAAGTTTTTGGGAGTGCTTGACTTGGAAGTGAAAGACAAAAAAGTCAGTGACTTCCGCTACAAGCTCTTGCCTGTGTTTTCCAACATGCTGCCCGCAGACCAAGCCATGGATGCATTGATCACAAAAGTGCGTGCGCCCTATGAGGCCCAACTTTCTGAAAAGCTGGGCGTCTCTGAAGGCTTGCTGTACCGCCGAGGTAATTTCAATGGCACCGGCGACCAGTTGCTGATAGACGCTTTGCTGGATGTGCAAAATGCCGAGATTGCATTGTCGCCTGGATTCCGATGGGGTACGACCCTGCTGCCGGGTCAGACCATCACAAGGGAATGGCTGATGGACATGACCGCTACCACCTATTCTTTTGCCACAGTCACTGAGATGAGCGGACAGACTCTCAAGACCATCCTGGAGGATGTGGCAGACAACCTGTTCAACCCCGACCCTTACTACCAACAAGGCGGCGATATGGTTCGCGTGGGTGGTTTGACTTACAGTTGCAACCCCTTGGCCCGCATGGGCGCCCGCATTGGCGACATGCGTTTGAAGGGCCGGCTGATCGAGTCGGGTAAGACTTATAAGGTAGCGGGATGGGCGCCTGTGGCCGAAGAAGCCCGCCAGCAAGGGCTCCCTCAAGTGTGGGATGTGGCCGAGCAGTGGCTTCGGTCTCAGCCGGGCGGGCGCATCGCTGAACGCTCACTCAACACCCCCAAACTCACGGGCGCCTTGCCTAACAAAGCTTATGCCGCCGTTTGAGCCGGCTGATCATTGGGCCCTGACTTGTCTGTACCCCAGGATGTCCAATACATGGCCAAGCCGGTGGCCACACCGTAGACACCCATCGCCACACCGACCAAGGCAAACATCTCTGCGGCGCTGGCGCCGGTGCGCACCATCCACAGGCCGCCTGCGGCGACCATGACCAAACGGACCGTGCCTGCCAGTACCGGCCCCAGAACCTTGCCCGAACCTTGTGAAGCAAAATACAAACACAAGCCAAATCCAAAAAGTGCGTACCAAGGTCCGACCCATTCAAAATAGCTTTGGGCATAAGACTGCACGGCCAGCGAGTCTGTGAACATCTGGCTCCAGGCGTTGGGGTTGAAAGAAACGAGGGCACCCACCACGCCGATCATCAGAGCCGCCATGCTGGAA
>Ga0114962_10004506_pt1 | contig 11072 bp, 14 predicted proteins | sample C_130820_MF_Meta_FD_87017 | JGI IMG/M metagenome (GOLD analysis project Ga0114962, IMG submission 87017) | Freshwater microbial communities from Lake Croche, Canada to study carbon cycling - C_130820_MF_MetaG | ecosystem: Environmental > Aquatic > Freshwater > Lake | place: Lake Croche, Canada...
CTTTCGTAAATGAGCATTTAGTTGGGTCCGAGATAGAACTTCTTAGGAGGAACGCCACATGTAACCCCATTAACAGGAACACTTTGCTTCCCAAGTAAGAACTGCATACGCTCGTAGTCACTCTTAAAGATGGGATTTCCAGTGGCAGTGGTTCCAAGAGTTCCATTAGTAGCAGCATTGACTCTGGCATTTTTTGCTAAATAGATTACATTGGCAGAGTTCTGGTATGCCACACTGCTGAAGATAATAGGACCATATTGCTGTGTAGTACAAGGACATATTCTTGTATTGTCAGGCATTTCTCTATTTAGTCTATACTAAATTTGTGGTGGAATATCGTATAAGTGGTTTTCTACACCCACGGGATCATTCTGGGTTAAAATAAAGAGCCCTAGTTTATACATTGCTTCTTCGGCATTATCAACAAATACATAATATGTAGGCACAGGATTTACCAATATATATTGAAGGCCATTACGATCTGTCCGTTTATCAAGGATTGCTTGATTATACGCCTTGATTCGTAAAAAGGTAGAGGTTGCCAAGGAATACTGGAGTCTCTGAGAATTTGTAAGACCAGTCATAGAGCCCATTATAAAGGAAGACATTCTACTTAGTTTTGCGATAATTTCTACGGGTTCGGCGTTTAGGAGAGCCTCTGCGTTTTCTTAGTCTTATGCGGGTACCTCCCTCACGGTGGTTACTAGCGGAACTTGCTCGACTGTTAGCCCTTGGTCTACTGGCTGAACTTGGCCGACTGGCTGAACTTGGCCAACTGGTTTCTCCTACACCTATTCGGCTTAACTGGACTTTAGTAGTATTTTCTGTATTGTGATCATAAGGCCCAGCGGGTGCAGTGGAGCCGTCGTCAGAATTACTCACAGCCATGCCCTGAAGTCTTGCCTGAGGCAATGCTTCATACACTTCATTATATTTCCTATAGAAATACATAGGTGTTATATCTTCGTTGAAAATATACTTAGTTAATTCTATACTGGTTAGTGTATCCAACTTTAATTCATACTCCATAGATTTTGTTTGTGCAGATATTAAAACTTTATTGAGTATTTTTTTTTCTTCTTCTGAAGCATTTATAAAATTGGGTCTAAGAATTCCCATACATCTCATATATTCAAGAATACGATCCATAATTATAATAAGTTCGCCTGCATATGTAGTTTCTGGAGTTTCTGGAGTTTCTGGAGTATTTACAGATTTTAAGAAATCGTACATACACATATAGTTTATATCTGGAATCTTAAATAATTCATTAAAGAACGCATTTAATTCATAGAATGTAGGGCTATAAAACTGAATACCATCTTTATGAATATAATATTCATTATACCATATTTTCATTTGCTCATCATCAAGCAGGGTAAATATGTCAAATTTCGCTAAGAATTGTAGAAATTGTAGATTTTGATTAGATGTATTGGAGTCTGAAAGTATATTATGTATATTAGTAATATTAAATTTACTCATTATAACTGAGTTATGATATAAATTAAAGGTATCCTTATCATCACTATCACTATCAATATAATAAATATTCTCTAGTTTTGTTAAATAGACAATTGGAATACCTACATCTGGCTTATCTAGTATAATATCTCCATGCGTAACCATTTCTTCAGAAGTAGCATTCCTATAAGTTCGTATACAATCGTATGTATCTTCTGTATTAGGAATATCAAACTCTGTATTCATTGTATTTTCAAGACCTGTAAGAAATATATCAAACTCATTTGTAGTATTATTTAAATACATAAATATCTCCAGTATAGTGGTTGCTGATTTTAGTATTTGTTCTTTTATTGTATGCCATTCTGAGTCTATAGAGAACAGAGTCCCCCCTTGTTTTTTATGACTACCTACCGCACCCCCCGCCGAAGCCCTACTAAAAACAGTAGGTCTACCTTTAAACAGTGTTAATGTATCACCATTGTTATATATACAATTTACTCCATTCGCAATTGCAAAGGCAATAGCCATTCTATCAATTGAAACAAAAATGGGATTTGTTATTTCATATCTATTGGGTCCACGAATATACGTAATACCCTTATTACATGATAATACTTGTAATTGATCACCAAGTCGTTTTTTACAAAATTGATTATATATATCTTTAATATATTCTTGTAAAGGCCCACTTGGATTAGCATAGCCTACAATACCAGAGTTAGTATAAAATGGCTTAGTTATCGATGGGTTAACACTTTTATTATCAGTATAATCTTTAAATTCATTCCGTATTCTATTTATGTTTATTATAACATTATTTACTGAATTACCATGTTTTTTCCCACTATTAGACTGTATAGTACTGGTTACTGTTGATTTATCTAAATCCGAAAAAAATATTGAAATAGATGCGTTATTCTCATTACCTACTAGACCACGTATAGTTACATGATCAATACCTGGAACATTATTATAACTTCGTATACTTCCCATTGGTTCCGTTAATATAATCATACCACTATCTTCATTTTCTGTTGAATGTGATCCAGGATCACATATTTTTTCAATATCATGTGTTTGATAGAGATTAATGGTATCATTAGAACTAATTCTATTTGTAAACATAGTTAATTTTTTCTGAGTATCAATTGAAAATACAATATTCTCTCCATACGTTGTTGTTAGTATAGAATACGTTAAAGGTTTCGGAGTGCTATCATCTGCTACATCTTTTATAGTATATGTTTTTGCACTTCTTTCTGCAGTATTATAAATACAATCTTTTGCATAATTATAAAATGCGTCCTCTAAGTTTGATTTTGATAATAGTGACTTTAATTGAAAATTATGACCACACTTCAAACGTCCATTACTAGATGAAATATTAGGTATATCTTTTAATAATGAATATCTATTACGCAAATGGTTAAATGTAGTCTTCTTATGTGTTACATACACATCTGGTCTAATTCTTGGATTGTATTCTACAATATCGAATGTGCTGTGTCCAGTTTTAAAATCATGTAGGCTATCAAAGAGGGAAACTAACTCCTTGAATAAAGCTACTTTATCATCAAGTGAACTAGGTATATCATTCGTATCAATACCAATTAATTCTGTAAAGAATTTTTCATGGGTCATAGGGATATAATCGACAGGTTCTTTAGTAACTTTACGTTTAATAACCTTTCTTTTAGGGGGCATATCTATCTTTCCCTTGTAAATTTAAAAAAAATAAAATTGCTTGCACCGCCGCCAGCAATAAACACAATGTGTGATACTTGTCATGAATATGGGGGAGCAAAATCTGAGCGCCATGAGCCTCAAGCATGTCCTATTAGGGCTGCTTTATTCTGTAGTATTTGTCAAGTATCAGGGCATCCTACAATGAAATGTCCCGAAAGAGCTAACTGGCATTATAGGAAGCCGGAGTTTGTAGAACATCTTATTCCTTTACACGTCTTGAATCATTATAACATTAGAACAATGACTCCAATTCAGTCAGAAATTCAAGCACATTTGCCCTATATCCATGGAGAGCCAGTGATTGAAGTTCCTTATGACGAGGATGGTAAAAATATAAGAGCAACTCTGGCTAGTTATAATTTACCATGTTCCAGCGTAAAAGAGAATAAGAAGGTTTTAGAGAAATTTGGCAACTTAATTGGAAAACCAGTTGAATACAAGAGGACTCTTGGCTCTAAGAGTAAACTGGTCTAAACTCGTCTCATATATTAGGTATAGATGCCGAATATACGAGGAGGAAAATCATACAAGAAATCAAAGGGAAAGACGAAGTTTGGAGAAGATTCTGAGGCTGTGACTTTCATTGATATTCAGTCAGATCAGATGGTTGGTCGGCTTGTGAAACTTCTAGGGAATCTGAATGCCACCGTCTATTGCCAGGACAATAAGCAGAGACTCTGTAAGATTTGTAGATCTATTAAAAAATCAGTCCGCTTTGAAGCGGGAGATATTGTTTTATTAAGTTTGAGGGATTGTGAAGTCTCAGCGTCTGACTTACAAAAGGGAATTCGCTCAGACAAGGGTGATATTCTAGACAAATTTCACCCTCATCAGTTTGATAGCTTGAAGGAAGATGGTATAAATCCTACTATTTTTGCTCATCTTGATACAGTTCACCAGGTGGCAACTAAGGTAGCAGAAGGAGACATGGAAGGCGCAGAGCAAATTGCGGCGGCAGTAGATGAGGACTTTTTCGATAGAGGGGCCGAAGAAGTAGATATAGATGCTATCTAATTTAGAACCAAGGCTGGAATCCAGATTTCACTACGAAGTCCCTTAGTAATCATAGTTTTTGGCATGAGACGGACCTTAATATTTCTAGATTCAATATAGTCTATCAAGGGGTCTGTAAGAGGCACCAAAGGAAATAAGACAACTTGTCTCCTCTTTTCCAGAATACTTGTAAATGTTTCAATGAGCAAATCATAGGACAAGAGATCAAGTGCTTGCTTCTCCTTTGCCGATAATTTATCCATAGTTAATATACTATGTGTGGATAATTTATGTCAATTTTTTTCTACCGGTAGCCACAGGAATGGAACAAAGAGACGTAGGAGATTTAGGAGGAGCAATTCAAGGAGGTGTAATCTATGCTTCTGCTGATTTCCCGGATGCTGATGAATTACGCCCTCAGTCGACGGTGACAACCACTATATCGAATTTGATTTTATACCATGTAGCAGATGCTGCTGAAAACAAACAGCACCAGCATAGAACCTGGAAACGAAAGATACGGGAGATTCTTCAGAATCATCAGGAAAAGATTCTCCAGTTTTTTTCTAAACCTCTGCCGAATGATCACCCTCTCAAGACAGCCCATACCTTATTAACCAAGTATGGAAAACTCTATGACCCCTGTAGGGCTGTTCCGCAGTTTTTCAAGGAATTCATAGTGGAATCTCCTCAGAATGGCATAGAGGTTCTCAATAAGTATTTGACGGATTTAAATGAAAATCATAAATCAGAACCTCCAATTAACAAGTGGATTCATATGAGCCGTCATATGCTTGATTATATGAGAGATATTGGAGATGAGATTATTCGCCTCGACCAGAAGTTACAATCGGAGTGCCAGCGAATAGATTCCACAGTGGAAAAGGTAAATCAGTTAGTGGCTTTGCCAAATCCTGAAATAGATGGGTTCCAGGAAATGATGGTAACCTATATTGAAAAGCAATTTAAGAATAATAACGTGGAAGCACTGTATTGGGATTACATTTATAGTCTACAGAAATATTCGGCATTGAGAGAAATATTGATTCCCCAGAGAATCTCAAATCAATCTGAACCCATCTGTTGTATATGTATGACAGAACCTATTGTGATGGCAATGTCTCCGTGTGGACATACTTTCTGTACCAATTGCTCGAAGAGGACAATTGTTTGCCACGTCTGTAGACAACCGGTTATTACGAGGCTGAGGTTGTTCTTCGGTTAAGCTTTAGCTCACCTTCGGTTACAGGTTAGTTTGAAAATTGAACCATAGACGCCATGTCTTCTTAGTATATAAATGCCAAATTTTATACAAGATATTATTGCGCATCATGAGTCAGCAATTAAGGGATGGAATATCTTGATTGATTCTGAGATGTTAGCTATGAGTATGGCATTTGAGCATTGGTATAAGCGCCTCTCAGCCTTTCATTCAAGAATTGTAAAGGCGAAAATGGCAAATATTGAATCGCAGTTAAAAGAAGAGATTGTCGAGCGCTTGAATAAAAAGATTGAATTGCTTGAAGAGAAAATCTTGATTACTAAGAAAAAGATGAACAATCTTATTATCATGGCTGAGAAATCAATGAATTCTATGAGTACCTTCTACAGCCCTGCAATTGATACTAAGTTGAGCCAATAAGTGTTTGAAAAAATTGAGATGCTTTCCAGGTTTTTTATAGTTACCAAAGATGTCAAGGCCCATCGCACACGGCCCTGATACAGATTTACTGAGGATAAAAATTTCTGAAATTCGTGATGGTAAGCTAGACGTATCCTATTTGAGGATTATCTCACTCCCACCTCTTCCAGCTGGATTACGCGTTTTAACATGCAATTTCACTGATATCGTAGAGTTTCCAAGGTTACCAGATAGCTTAGAGGAATTACATTGCATGAATAATAGGAATTTAAGAAGTCTACCAGAGTTACCAGATAGACTATTATTCTTGATTTGTGACCACAATCCTCAATTAAGAAGGCTTCCAACATTGCCAAGATGGTTGAGACACTTGATGGTTCATGATACAGGATTAGAGGTTTTACCAGAGATACCTAAATTCTTAGAGTGCCTCATGTGTTATAACACTCAAATTAGAGAGATTCCACCTCTTCCAAAGAACTTATATAATTTCTCCTGCGCAATTTGCCCTAATCTTATTCTTCAACACGAACATGGTGAAACCATTCCTCAGTATAATGAGCGATGGAATCAGTGGAGAGAAGCGCAGTCGAAGGCACGAATTCAGACCCGTAATCGTGAGATAAAGGAGGACTTGATTGCTGAATTCTGGAAGCCTTCTAGGGTCGAAAAAATGCTAGAGACTGGTGGCTGGTCCCTCGTTGATTCATATTAAAAAATTGACATGTAGTCATGTCTATTTTTTAATAAATGCCACTCTTTGTTGGATATCCTATTAGTTATGAAACCGCATGTGAGTTCTTTGGTTTACCAACAAGTACGGAAGACACTAAATTACTTTCTCAGATTCAAGACGCTGGCCTAGTCTTAGAATATGTAGACAAAGGTCAGTATATTCTGGGGCTTGAGGTAAACATAGGTAATCTATTTGATGAATTTGTAAGCGTAGACACTGGTATTATAAAAATCCTTGAACGGAAAAAAGACGTTATCGATCGTTGTAAGGAAGCGTGTATAGACCTATCTGACTTCATGATTGAGCCCATAGGGCATGAGGCGTGGCAGCGAGTCTCAAACCCTGAACCTTATCTTATCTCCTTCTAAATTTGCGGGTCCTTGATGATTTCTTAGTCTTTTTGTATGTACGAGCCCGTTTACCTCCTTTTGCTACTGATTCTTCAGACATACAAAATGGATTTTCTATAGGAATATCTCCATACTGTATTTCTTCACATGGTTTACGAATATACTGAGTATTTTTAAGAACTCCATTCCATCCAACACCACAATATGTTAAATGAGCTGATATGGGTGATACTACCATTTGAGGAGAATATACAATATGATTTGGACCGTAGTTCATTGTGTCTTCTGCATATGCGGCACTATGCTTACCTCTGAGAGAAAATCCTCCTTTAGTAGCAATTTGATTTGTAGGATTTTCAGGGTTTTCAGATTCTGAATCATTGGCAACTGTTACACTTACTTCTTTAGGGTCTACACCAGTAACTTCTTTAGGATTCGTGGCAACTGGTTCAGCAGTTTCTTCATTAGACTGAAATCCCAAAAGCCTATCCACCAGCTGTTTAATCGAATTATATTCGTTTATATATTTCTTTCTCCATACTCCAAGTGTTCCTGTAACATTAATAATTTCAGAATATTTATCCTTTAGCAAGGGGTCGAAGCAATTCGCGTATTCACTATATGTTGCGATACGATTAAATGTAGATTCTAATTTATCACCTGTAAACATGATACGTAAATCACCAATATTTTTACTACGACCAGTTCTTGTTTGAGTATGATGTTCCAGTTTTAGAATCATAAAGCCAGGGTGAACAAAGTTAGGGGGAATCAGAGGAACTAAATCTATTGTTGCGCCTGTTATTGCCCCTATGAACATTGATTTTAGAGCAGAACCACGGTTTGTAACACGATCAAGTGTAAGGTGGCCATCCATTAGTAAACTATTGTATACATTTCTTGTATAATCTGTAAACAACTTAGGGCCTCCAAATGTTATACAGTGAATAGGTGTTTCTAGTATACCAGCTCTCTTGAAGCCACCTAATATCAGAGAAGCAAGAGTGGCATTCGCAGCACCAAGACTATGTCCTGTTACAATAATCTTATCAATTGGTAACTTTAAGAATTTAGATTCCAATGCTTTACATACGGTAGTCATGATATTGAGCATTTGGCCTACAAAGCCACGATGTGCTCCGAATGGATTGATTCCCTTTGACTCTTGATTCGCAATATTTATCTCATCTTTGAATATATCTAATCCAGATTTACCATTCAGTGTACAGTTCTTAAGAATATCACTTAAAACACGAGATGTTATATTGGCATCCGCTAGTCCACCTCCAACTGTTATTGTTCCACGGAATGTAATATATAGAATCTTCTTACCTGGAAATGGGACATTGGCTTGGGTATTAGAATAGTCAAGGTATTGAATATAACATGGTGTATCATGTAATGTATCAATACTGTTTAAAAAAAGAGCATCCTTATTTTCAGGTCGTATAGGTGTTTTTATATTTATCTTACCACCTTTATTTAGAAACCGTGAATAATTATAACGTAGAATACCAAGTCCTGTATTAAAAACAACGGGGTTATAATGAACAAATTGAGAAGCCCTTGCGATAACATCATTTGATTCATACGCCAGGCGTGAAAAATAAGTTGCTTGAGTTATCACAGCTTCATATTGGCCGAATAATTCTTTCGCATTTGGCGGAGGATTTATTAGTTTGCCATCTTTATAATTACTAGTTTCATTGTAGATATCCGGAAATAAACTTCCTAAATATGTAAGCGGGGCTTTTAATGATACCATCTATATTTGTAGATGATTTTAAGCAGGTCTAACTGAATACTCCCCTCGCTTCAGGAACTTCAGACGAAGTTCTTGGGCTCTGTCCTCGTCTACCTTATAAATCTGAATAGCTCTATCGACAATACGGGAGGCAAAGGAAAACCATAGAGTCTCAATAAATCTCGAGCCGATTTCAAGGGTTGTCTGAGGCATGTAAGCCCATTAGATACCATAGGGGTATCAAATTTTTTACTAACTCAAGGGTTTAAATCCATGCTACATATCTATAGACAGAATGTCAGACGATGATCAGACGGAGTTCAAGACCTTACCTAACTTGCTAACCGAGTGGAAGAAGATACAGGAGGATAAGCATAAGCTTATTGCTGAGAAGAAGCTCATTAATGAGCGCATTAGTGAGCAGGATACTCGCGCGGCCGCTATGCAAACGATGATTCTTTCAATTATGAAGAAGAACAGTATTGGTGCTCTTGACTTGAAGTCATCCAATGCCCGTGCCCTGTATAAGCGTCGTGTTATCAAGGCACCCATTGGCAAGAAGGATATGAAGAAGTATCTGGCAGAGCATCTGAAGTCAGATGATGAGGCCAAGAAGCTTTTGGAGTTTTTAGATAAGAAGCGTGATACCACAGTGAGAGAGTCTCTGGCCTATGAGAAAAATGAACTAACCTAATAGATATGTCTTCAGTTGTCAATGCGGCAATGCGTGCCATGATGGAAGGATTTACGAACCCTGGAGGCTCTCAGGCCTACAGACAGCCTATCTACGCTGAGGCACTGGCGGCAATTTTGACCTTTGTGATTTCAGTTCTACTTGTGTCGCTGGTTGGTCTATGGTTGTGGAATTTCAGTGTAGTTCCCTTATTTGAATTTGCGCGTCCGGCTAAGTCAGTGTTTCAGATTCTGGGGCTCATGGTATTCTTAGTACTAGTTCATCCTTAAATAAAAATTGATTTTTTATATTCCAGCTTTTATACTTATATAAAACCTAGAATGTCAGTGCGAGCCCTATTTGCTTCCTTGTATGCAAACGCACCTCAGCAGACATGTGTCTATTGTGGTGCTGTAGCACAATACAGTGGCTGGGACAGTCTCTGTAACCGCACCTGCTACTATGGACTCTGTAGTCTGTTGGGTGATTACGAGTCGTCTACGGGGTCCACAGTCCAACCAGACCATCGCCTGGTTCGGTATTTCACACAGTATCCTGAGCCTACTCATTCCTTTCTCTTTGAGAAGTTGAAGGTGTATCTGGCTACTCTAAAAGCAATGGCACCAAGCGCTCAGCAATAAGTTTGACTACCGGTAAAGAAACCGCATTTCCAGCCAACTTGTATAGTTTGGAATCTGAGAGATCTGGAAGAACATATGTCTGAGGAAATCCCTGGAAGTTGAAGCACTCTCTCGGTGTCAGCTTGCGAATTACTTCTTTATCTTTAATCAAGGGCACATTGTGTCCTCCACTCCCCATGTTCGCAGTGAGAGTAGGACATTCATTGCTCTTATTTTCACGAACATACGTCCTTCTATACTGGTAAATTGTATCTTCTTTTGTTACCTCTTGGTGTACCAGTGGATATGTTGTTGAGGACCAGGTATGATGGTATGCTATATGAACATGTGTTTTGACTAAGAAATCCTTAATAGCCCCCTTTGGTATAGCAGGAAAGTCGAGGTTAAACTTGTCAAAGATTTCCTTTGACTTCAAGCAAACCAGGTAGATGCGCTCACGATGTTGAGGAATTCCAGTAATCTGTGCGGTATTCAAGACCTTGAACCGAATATAATATCCACGTTTCTCTAACTCTGCCTTGATTGTCTTAAAGGTGTTGCCGTTATCGTGAGATACAAGATTCTTTACATTTTCCAGAACAACACACTTGGGTTGATGGTGTTCAATGATTTGAAGAATCTTCCAGAATACATTGGATCTAGGATCTTGAAACCCTTCCTGTCTGCCGGCGAGGGAGAACGGTTGACAAGGAAATCCACCAGTCAAGATATCATGTGGAGGAATATCTTCTACCTTGACCTCATTCAAGTCCTTCAAAGTCAGAGTATGGTTGAAGTTTGCATCATAGATTTTCTTGGATGCCTCTACCATGTCATTGGCAAACACGCCTTGAACCTTCCCAGTAGCCTCAAAGGCGTTCGTGAACGCACCGGTGCCGGCGAAGAGGTCAATCATGCGGAGCTTTTCAGCGACAAAGGTATTTATGGGAACAGGATTCAAAAGTGCCTCAAGTTCTTTTATTGTATTCTTCAAGGTGAACTTGATACCCTGTTCCTTACATTTTGCTCTTAATTCAACCTTACTCATTATGCTATGTCTTAAAAAATACATAGCATAATGGTCAATTTTCATACCGCCAA
>Ga0114962_10004507_pt1 | contig 11072 bp, 8 predicted proteins | sample C_130820_MF_Meta_FD_87017 | JGI IMG/M metagenome (GOLD analysis project Ga0114962, IMG submission 87017) | Freshwater microbial communities from Lake Croche, Canada to study carbon cycling - C_130820_MF_MetaG | ecosystem: Environmental > Aquatic > Freshwater > Lake | place: Lake Croche, Canada...
GCTGCCACACCGGACCCCGCTGCCACACCGGACCCCGCTGCCACACCGGACCCCGCTGCCACACCGGACCCCGCTGCCACAGCAGACCCTGCTGCCACAACGGGCCCCGCTGCCGTTCCGGTGCCGGATGCCACCGCTATGCCGGAAGTGTCCGTCGCACCTGAGCCGGCGGCCGCCGCGCCGGTGCAGTGAGCAGATGGCGCGAGCGACGCGTTGCTGGCCGACAGGCCATTCTTTGGTGCCGAGGCCGATGAGTAGCGGGGTGTGACGGATATCGCCGGCCATTTCGCCGCAGAGGCCGGTCCAAATGCCAGCCTACTATTTGTCTGTCACCATGTATGACCCGCGCCGCAGATGGCCGTTCAAATGCCGTCCTGCTTTGGATCTGTCACCATGTAATTATTGATTGAACCCCTTGTGATTCATGAATTCCCACATGCGATCCATCCAGGTATAGCTGCCCGTGCCCGGGGCGGCCTTCTGCTGGAAGCAGTGCCCGCGTCCGACAAGCGTGTGGAGATCTGACTGGATTCCCATGCGGCGGAGTTGCTCCCAGCATTTCACGGAATTCATCGCCGCCCAAGCGTCTGCATCGCCGTGGATGAACAGGATCGGACACGTCGCTAGGTCAAACGAGAGCTCCGGGACGGGCCGCGCGTCATCCTCGTTGCCGCCCTTCGCATTCGGTGCATCCGCGCCGTCTGTGAGCGCGTACGCCGGATAGATAGCGACCGCCCACTGGGCGTTGCAGGCAAGCTTGTCGAGGTCGTCGATAGGTGCATAGGAGCGGCGTTTCGAGCTGGTTGCGCCCATGAGCGTGAGGTGTCCGCCGGCCGAGGAGCCCATAATGCCGATGCGGTCGGGATCGAGTCCCTTCGCCGCGGCCTCGCTGCGGACGATGCGGATGGCGCGCTGCAGATCCTGCCAGGCCGTGGTGTGCTTGGCTAGTCCGCCCAGCGGACGCGGCGTGCGGTATTTTATCGTCACGACGGTCATGCCCTTTTCGTTGAGGTAACGCCGCGCTGGCGCGACTTCGAATCCGTCCGGGTCGTTGCCCATGTAGCTGCCGCCCGAGCAGATGATCTGGATCGCCTTGGTTTTGAGCTTCTTTGGCAGGTGCCACTCGAGATAAGGTAGGCACTGGTTTGGCTGTGAATCAGGTATCTTGCCATCCGGCCAGACCGGCTCCTTGCGGTACTCGCCGCGTGCATCGTTATTTGAATAACGGGCCATGAGATCGACTTCCTCGCCGAGGTGCCCGTCAAAATTCATCTGGCGGACGTACTCGGCGATCCGGTCGAGCCAGTGGTCATAGGCGCTGCCGTTGTCGCCTTTGCTCGAGTCGCCCATGAAGCCGTGGGGACGGTCCGCGAAGAGGTGGATTTCTGCCGGGATTTTCATCTTGCGGAGCTGGCGGTAGATCTGGGTGGAGCCGTTGGGTGAATAGGCGTCGATTCCGCCGTGAAAGAGCGCCATCGGACACGTCTTCGCGTCGAACTTGAACACGTCCGAGAGCTTGGCGTCGATCGCGTCGCCCTCGCGCGTGTTAGGACCGACGAGTCCGTCGCTGAGCGCATAGGCGGTGTAGACCGGCAGCGCCCAGTTGAGGTGGCAGGGGAGCTGGTCGAGCGCGTCGACCGGGGTGTAAGCCGGCGTGAGTGCGCTCGTCGCGAGCAAGACCGTCAGGTGCGAGCCTGCGGAGAACCCGAACGCGCCGATTTTCTCCGGGTCAAATCCGCGCTTCTTCGCCTCGTTGCGCATGAGGCGGACGGCGCGCTGCCCGTCCTCCCACGCGCTCTGGTAGATCGGCAACCCTTGCGGACGCGGCGTACGGTAGGTGAGGCGCGCGCAGACGAACCCGAGCTCAGTGAATTTCTTCGCGGCCAGGTCAATCCACGCCTCGTCGCCGCAAATCTGATAACCGCCGCCGGCAATGAGCAACATGCATCCGCCATTTTTCGCCGCCGGCGCCTCGTACCAGTCGAGATGCGCCATCGCGTGATCCGCCGCCTTGAACCCCGGCGCCTGCGCCTCTCGGGTGGTCGCCGCAATCTGATGGGCCTGGCAATCCGGGATCTTTCCTTCCGGCCACAGCGCGACCCGCTCCCCGGCGAACGTTAGAGCAGCGGCCCATAACCAACAACTAAGAATCAACGTTTTTTTCATCATATTACTTGCCTATTTTTTGTGAGAGCCACGGGGTTGCGGCGATTTGCCCGGCCGCCGATCGTCGTTCATGCCGGGAGGACGATGAGGGGAAAGAGGGGTTGGGTAAAAGCTGAAATGCTGCAAGAGCGGATATAAATGTGCGTTTTTCGGCGCATTTGGGCAAGGGAGAGGGGGTTACGGCCGGATTTAGTCCAACAAATACCCGTAGCTGCGGCTGGCGATCTCGAGGGACATGTTGAGAATGTCGTAGCTGCGGGTTTGGCCCAACACGTCGGTGGCCATTGCCGAGCATTCGGCCAAGTTGAGGGAGCGGATGGCTTGGCCGACACGAGCGACGCGTTGCGGGCCGACGGATAATTCCTTGGCGCCGAGGCCGATGAGCAGCGGGGTGAGACGGATATCGCCAGCCATTTCGCCACAGATGCCCGTCCAAATGCCATGAGCGATGCCGGCATCGATGGTATGCCTGATGAGGCGGATGACGGCGGGGTGGGTGGGCCGGTAGAGCTCGGCGACGTGAGGATTGACCCGGTCCACCGCAACGGTGTATTGGATGAGGTCGTTGGTGCCGATGGAAAAAAAGTCCACATGCGGGGCGAGTAAATCGGCACAGACGGCGGCGGATGGGACCTCAACCATGACTCCCACCGGGAGTTGATGGTCGAAGGGGATGCCCTCGCGGTCCAATTCATCCATGCAGCGGCGGATGAGCTCACGGGCTCGCTCCACTTCCGAGAGACCGGAGACGAGCGGAAACATCACCGCCACTTTGCCCACCGCGCTAGCCCGCAGGATGGCCCGAAGTTGCTCGCGAAACATGGCGGGCCGGGCCAGTGACACCCGGATACCACGCCAACCTAGGAACGGATTGGGCTCCGGCTCGGTGAGCGGTTCGACCGGCAGCTTATCGCCACCGGCATCCAGGGTGCGGATGATCACGGGGTGGGGTGCTAGGGCGCGGGCCACCCGTGAGTAGGCATCGGCTTGGACGGCCTCGCTGGGGATGTCGCTGCCATTGAGGAGGAGAAACTCGGTGCGGTAGAGGCCGACGCCTTTGGCCCCGCAGTGGGCAACGAGCTCGAGTTCTTCCAGCAACTCGATGTTGGCCGAAACCGTGAGATGATGACCGTCGAGCGTCTCGGTGGCCGCATCGCGGGTACTCTCTAGCGCGTTGCGGATTTTCTCCTTTTCCGCGTGCAGTTGCCGGTAGTGCGCGAGCGTTGCGGGCGAGGGATGCAGAATCAGCCGGCCGGCGTAACCATCGAGAATCGCCGAGCTCAGGGCGGTCACATCAATGACCGAGCGGCTCAGCCCGACCACCGCGGGAATACCGAAGGCACGGGCGAGGATGGCGGTGTGCGAGTTGACGCTGCCTTGCTCGGTGGCGAAACCCAGCAAGTGGCGGCGGTCCATGCCGACGGTGTCCGACGGGGTGAGGTCGTAGGCGATAAGGATATGGGTTTCGTTCGGGCCGAGTTGGCGGGGCTCGCTATCGGCTTGGAAATTGCGCAGCACGCGTTGGGAGACATCCTCGATATCAGCCGTGCGCTCGCGGAAATAGGGGTCTGGGATGCGGCGCATCCCCTCAAGAAACGTCTGCATCACCGCGTAAAATGCATACTCGGCATTTTGGCAGCGGCTGGCGATGGCTGCGGCCACCCGGTCCAGCACTGCCGAATCCTCCAGCATCATGATGTGAGCCTCAAAAATGTCGCCATGATCGTCGCCGGCGATATGTTCCAGCCGCGTTTGCAGCTCGGTGAGCTGTTGTTTGGTGAGTTCGACGGCTAGGCGGAAGCGTTCCTGTTCGTGGAGGACCTCGCTGAGCGCGATTTCAAACACTTCGGGCGCGGAAAAACCCCGGGCAATGACGTGCACCGGCCCCATGGCGATGCCAGGGGATGCCGGGATACCCTCGTGGACGACTTCAGTGGGGTGCGTGCTGGTGGCCATGGCTCGTGGCTAGCTTGCCTGTGGAAAAACCTTCTAGCAAGGCGCAATTGCCTCGACCCGCTCAGGATTCCTCGAACTTGCGCTCGATCAAATCGCCAATGGCAGCGATGGCCGCCGCTTCGTCGCTGCCGTCAGCGGTGACGGTAATGATCGAGCCGTAGCCGGCGGCGAGCATCATCACTCCCATAATACTTTTGCCGTCGATTTCCTCTCCGTCCCGTTCGACATACACCTCGGCCTGAAAGCGATTGGCAATTTTCACAAATTGGGCGGCTGGGCGGGCATGAATGCCGAGCTTGTTGAGGATGGTGAAATCTTTTTTGACCATGAGGAAATGGCTCTCGCCGGCCGAAAAATAGGAGCTAGCGCCCGCCGATCCAAGCCAAAAGTCCGAGAGAACCAAACTAACACCTCATTCGGCGCTCCGCCCTTGCCGATATTGGATCACGGTCACCGCAGAAAGGCCCGCAGCAGCAGGGATTGGGCGGAAAGGCTCATGGCAATGGTGGGGGGGGTCAGCGGGGCTGGGTGAGCGTGGCGGCCAGCAGATGGCCGAGCCACACGGCGATGAGGCAGAGTGCCATGCTGATGACGGCGTTGGAGCCGGCTTGGAACCACTCGCCGTCGCGGGCGAGCGAGAGGGTTTGCAGGCTGAATGAGGAAAACGTGGTGTAGCCGCCCAGCACCCCGGACATGACAAATTGGCGGCCGTTGCCGCCAACAAACATCCGCCCCCCAGGTTCGGTGAGGGTGGCGAAAAACCCGATGACAAACGAGCCGGTGACGTTGACCAGCAAGGTGCCCCAGGGAAATGTTTCGCCCCAATGTTGCGCCGCATACCCGGAGAGGGTGAAGCGCAACAATCCGCCCAAACCGCTGCCGAGTGCTACCAAAAAGTAGATGAACATGATAAATGCCGCTTGTCGCCACCAAGTTGGCAGCCGACCGCTGCCTGGCAAGCTTTTCCGGCGGCTTTTCCGGCCTGGCGCATCCCTGGACGAGTCGTCCGCCATCGGTTGTGGTTCATCTATCCTCGAGTTTGGTCAAAATGCGGTTTTCGGGTTTCATCTAAAATCCGCGGCGAGCCGGGAAATTTCGGGTGCTTGGGTGGCCTCAAGCGCAGAAATGTTGCATTCTTGCGAGTCTAGGATTGCCAAAACGCGGCTTCCGACTAGGAATGCGCCCCAGCCACGCCGTGCCGGCGTGTCAATCCGTACCCCATCCACAGCATGAAAGACCTCACCAAATACCGCAATATCGGCATTTTCGCCCACGTTGATGCGGGCAAGACGACGACCACCGAACGCATTCTCAAGCTCACCGGCAAGATTCACAAAATGGGTGAGGTTCATGACGGTGCGGCCACCACCGACTTCATGGAGCAAGAGCAGGAACGCGGCATCACCATCCAATCGGCCGCCACCACCTGCTTTTGGAAAGATTACCAATTCAACATCATCGACACCCCGGGCCACGTCGATTTCACCATCGAAGTGTACCGTTCACTCAAGGTGCTCGACGGCGGCGTGGGCGTGTTTTGCGCCTCTGGCGGCGTCGAACCCCAGAGCGAAACCAACTGGCGCTACGCCACGGAATCCCACGTTTCCCGTATCATTTACGTCAATAAGATGGACCGCATCGGCGCGGATTACTACCGGGTGATCGACCAAGTCCAAAACATCCTCGGCTCCAAGCCGCTGGTGATGGTGCTGCCCATCGGGGTGGAAAACAGCTTCGTCGGCGTGGTGGATCTGCTCACCCGCAAATCCTATGTCTGGGATGAAACCGGCCTGCCCGACAATTTCACCGTCGGCGACGTGCCTGCGGACATGGTCGACAAGGTCGAAACCTATCGCGCCATGCTCGTCGAGACTGCCGTCGAACAGGACGATGAGGTGATGGAAAAATACCTCGACGGCGAACAGCCCGATATCGAGACCCTCAAGCGTTGTATCCGCACCGGCACCATCAAGATGGATTTCTTCCCGACCTATTGCGGGTCGTCGTTCAAAAATAAAGGCGTCCAGAATATCCTCGACGCGGTCGTGGAATTCCTGCCCTGCCCCACCGAAGTGCAGCCACAACCCGAAGTGGACTTGGAAGGCAACCCGACCGGCGAGTATGCCATCGTGGATGTGACCAAGCCATTCCGCGCCTTGGCCTTTAAGATCATGGACGACAAGTTCGGCGCCCTGACCTTCACCCGCGTCTATTCGGGCGTGCTCAAGAAGGGCGACACCGTCCTCAATACCTTCACTGGCAAGACCGAGCGCGTCGGCCGCATGGTCGAAATGCATGCCAACGACCGCACCGAAATTGACGTCGCCCAGGCCGGTGACATCATCGCCATCGTGGGTATGAAAAACGTGCAGACTGGTCACACCCTGTGCGATGTGAACCGCCCGGCCACGCTGGAGCCGATGGTGTTTCCGGAGCCGGTTATTTCCATCGCGGTAGCTGCCAAGGACCGCGCCAACGCCGAAAAACTCGGCGTCGCCATCAGCAAAATGGTCAAGGAAGACCCGTCGTTCCACGTCGAAACCGACGAGGAAACCAATGAGTTGATCCTCAAAGGCATGGGCGAGTTGCACCTCGATATCAAAATCGACATTCTCAAGCGCACCCACAAGGTCGAGGTGAATGTCGGTGCCCCGCAGGTGGCTTATCGCGAAACCATCACCAAGCCGGTCAAGGACAGCTACACCCACAAGAAGCAAAGCGGCGGCTCCGGCCAGTTTGCAAAAATCGAGTACACTATCGAGCCGCTCGAGCCCGGCTCGGGCTTTGTGTTCGAAAGCGCCGTGGTCGGTGGCAATATCCCCAAGGAATACATTCCCGCGGTGGAAAAAGGCTTCCGCACCTCCATCACCAAGGGGCCGCTCGCCGGATACCCCTGCTTGGATTTCAAAGTCACCCTCACCGACGGTGGTTTCCACGCGGTGGACTCGTCGTCCATCGCTTTCGAAATCGCCGCCAAGGCCGCTTATCGCCAGACGATGCAAAAGGCCGGCCCGCATATCCTTGAGCCAATCATGAAGATCGACGTCTTCACCCCGGAAGCCCAGGTCGGCGACGTCATTGGTGACCTCAACCGTCGCCGCGGCATGATCAAGAGCCAAGACACGGTGTTTCACGGTGTGCGAGTCAAGGCGGAAGCTCCGCTGAGTTCCATGTTTGGCTACATCGGCGACCTGCGCACCATGACCTCCGGGCGTGGCCAGTTCTCGATGGAGTTCCTGCAATACTCGCCCTGCCCGCGCAATATCGCAGAGGAAGTCATCACCGCCGCCAAGGCCCGCGAGGAAGCCCTCCGCAAGTAATCGACCGCCTCTCGGCAACATGCCCGACCCAAAGGGGTTCGGGCATGTTGCCCGCAGCGAGTCGCTTGGGCTAAGGAGCCACCACATTCGCGTGGTGGTAGCGGAAGAACGGCCCATGCATGAGTGCCGAAGACTCGATGCATGGTCGGTCCTTCCGCACGACGACAGTAACGTCGTCGCCCCCTAACTGGCCGCTTCCGAGCCAAGTTAGTCAGAGGGTTTATGCAGACGGTTGCAGGAACAAAGGTTCGCTACCACTCCACGCCTTGCTGCCGGACGGCTTCGTACAGCACGATCGCCACTGAGGTGGCCAAATTGAGACTGCGGGTGGCGCCGGGGAGCATCGGGATGCACAGGGCCCGCTCTGCTGCAGCGGCCAGCATGGGCTCGGGCAAGCCGCGAGTTTCACAGCCAAACACCAGGTAATCGCCGGCTTGGAAAGCTGCCTGCCAAGGTGAGCGCTGGGCCTTGGTGCTCAAAAACCAAAACCCTGCGGCCGGCTCGGCGGCGGCAGTTAGATCCTCGAATGAATCCCACAAACGCAGGTCCACCCGTGACCAATAATCCAGGCCAGTGCGCTTGACGTATTTGTCATCGAGGGAAAATCCGAGCGGACGGACGAGATGGAGGGTGGCACCGGTGGCCAGCGCCAAACGTCCGGCGGCCCCGGCATTGTGAGGGATTTCAGGGGTAACCAATACGATGTGAAACATGGGCGGGGCTAATTCAGTTTGGATAAAACACCACCCGGAATCCTAGGTCGGGCCGGCGTTGCAGGCGCTCGTCGGTCCATTCGCGGGTCAGCGCCCCGTTGGCAGGTTTGAGATACGAGCCACCGATGATGACCCACTGGCGTTGGCCCAGAGGATTGGCCGGATTGAGCGCCTGGCTGCGCGTCCATTCCGCCACCGATCCTGCCATCCCTAGCAAGCCGGAGGGCGTGCGGTCGGCCGTCTCCAGAGAGACCGGTTGCCAGTCACCCGGCGGCAAGCCGGCCGGTTTTTGCATGCCGGCGCACACTGCGGCGAACCATTCCTCCTGCGTAGGCAGGCGGGCGCGATTCCACTCGGCATAGGCGGCGCCATCCCACCAGTCCACGCCGACGACCGGCGAATCCAGCGTGACGGGGTGCCCCTGCCACGTGGCTTTGGCCCGCGCCGCTTCTACCAGCGCCGCCCAATCGTCGGGCAAATGGCCGGTTTTTTCGGCGGGCTGGTTATCGAAATCAAACAAGGAGCCGCGGCCCTCCTTGGCGAGTAAGGCGAGCGCCTCCAGAAACGCCGAGTATTGGCCGATGGTCACTTCATGCGCGGCGATGCGGAATGCGCGGTGGGTTTCGCTGGGGCCATCCAGTGTGGGATAGACGCCCTCGCTGATGGCGACGGCCTCGGGTGCTTGGATGCGTGGGGGGGGCGGTGGCGGCCGGTGGCGGGTGAGGAAAACGAGGGTGAGGATGCCAGCCAAGACTGCTGCAAGCAGCGCGCCGAGGAGGCCGAGTGAGGCCTTGCGTCTGGGGATCATAGCAGCGGTGACGGGGGCTGGATTGAGCAACGGTTCGGCCAGCTGTTGCTCGATTTGTTGGCAATAGCCATGAATGGTTTTCCAATCCATCGGCGGGCCGTTTTGCTCGCCGCGCATCCACGCCAGCAGGGTGAACAGGCGGGTGGCTCCTGGCAAGCCGTCGGCCACCAGTGCGGGCAAGGCCTGGCCCAGACAGAGGATGTCGCGCTGGGATTGCTCCGGCTCGCGGGCGGTGGCCAGCGCCAGGTTTTCCAAGCGGATCACTCCCTGGTCGTCGATATGGACGGAGGCGGGGCCAAACACGTCGGTGGCATGGCCGCGGGCTTCATGATAGAGGTTGGCCTCGGCAATCCGGCGCAAATAGTGGGCCATGCGGACCGGCTTGAGCGGCTCCGCGGCCTTGAGGCGGTCCTCCAGGGTGGCGCCTGGCAACAATTCCCGCGCATAAAAACACAGGCCCGGTACGGCCACCGCTTCATAGACCGAGCCGATGGTGGGATGATCGACCGCTGCCTTGGCCCGAATATCAGCGAGGAAGGCATCCGCTTGCTCAGCGCACTCGGGGCGCAGCTCTTCGATGAGAACTGCGCGCCGCACCGATTCCTGGGTGGCGAGCCAAATGCGGGTCAGGGGCCCTTCGACCAAGCATTCGGTGAGCAGATATTCGCCGAGGCGGCGGGGTTCTGGGGCGGTGTTCATGGGGCGGGTAGCGGAGCGGCGCACATTCAGCGCGATGGCAACACCATCGGCTGGTTCGGATCAAAATTTGGCGGCAGATTGTCCTTGTCCAAAAATTCCGGCGGCTGGGGTGCCTCCGGCCCGGCGGCGGCTTTTTGGCGGCTGCGGGCGGCCAAATCGCGTGGCCACGCCTGCACATCGAGCAGTTCGCCATTGTAGAGCAAGGAGACGACCTGGCCGTAGTAGCTGCGCTCGCCGAAGAGGTGCTCGGTGGCTTGGTCGAGCTTGGGGATGAGATAGGTCATGCGCAGGGTTTCCTCGCCGTTGACCCACGCGAAGTGCTCCGACAGCCATTTTTGTGCGACCCAGGATTTATCTTCCAGCGGGACGATGCCGTCGCGCGTGCTGCGGTTGAAAAACTCCACCGAAATACTCAGATCCTTTAACTCAATCTCCACGCCTGGCGCCTTCTCCACCGGAATGGATAGCACCACCCGCTGCCCAGCCTCATCATTCGGATCATTGAAAATGCGCACCCGCCCCAGCGCAAGCTTGCCTAGCAATACCTCGGTTTCAAAGCCATCCCGCAATTTTTCCGCCGCCCTTGCGTACAGCGAACCCGCCCCGGCCACACCCATCTGGAATACCTTTTCGTAATGCGCAGTGGCGGTGTCGAATACTCCCATCGCCTCATGTACCAGGCCGAGCTCGAATTGAATGTTGGGGTCCTCGGGTGAGCGCCCGCGGGCTTCTTCGAGTTTCACAATGGCCATGCCCATATCGCCGGCCACCCGCGCTTGGCGGGCCTCAGTGAGTAATTGCTCGCAACGCGGATCGGCCATCGTCGGCGTCGGCAATGGGCTGGGCGGCGGCAGCGCGGCGGCCACCGCTGGGACCTCCGCCGGCGGCTCGGGCAGTGGCGGACGAGCCACGACCGCCTCGGCGCTGGCTGCGGGTGGAGCAGGGGCGGGCACCATCACGAGCTTGGTGACTTCCTTTTGCACGATTCTTATTGGGCGGGTCGCCTCAAAGCGGGCACTCAAGGCCAGGCCGGCCACTAACAATTGAAAAAATGCCATGCCGGCGAGCGCCCAGCAGGCGATAGGGAAAACCGGTGGGGAGGGGCGGGCAACGCGTGGTCTGGGTTGATTGGACACCTGGCTGGATCCTGGCAGTCTGCCCGGCCGCTGTCAATCCGCTGCACTCCGGGAAAATCGTCGACAGAGTGACAGACAAATAGTCAGCACCTGGAGTCACTCGGGCTAAGGAGCCGCCACATTCGTGTGGTGGTAGCGGAAGAGCGGCCCATGAATGAGTGCCGAAGGCTCGATTTCATGGGCGTCACTTCCGCACGACGACAATAAGGTCGTCGCTCCCTACTGTCGCCGACAGAGTGACACGTCGACAGAGTGACAGACAAATAGTCAGCAC
>Ga0114962_10004508_pt1 | contig 11072 bp, 8 predicted proteins | sample C_130820_MF_Meta_FD_87017 | JGI IMG/M metagenome (GOLD analysis project Ga0114962, IMG submission 87017) | Freshwater microbial communities from Lake Croche, Canada to study carbon cycling - C_130820_MF_MetaG | ecosystem: Environmental > Aquatic > Freshwater > Lake | place: Lake Croche, Canada...
ACTTGAACTAACATCTCCAAAGTTCCAAGACCATGAAGTTGGACTTCCACTAGTAGAATCTGTAAAACTTAAGGTGTTGTTGGATATACAACTGTAACCAAAATTAGATTTTACTCCAGTTACGATGATTGTTTTGATTATTGTATCCATTGGACTGCAACTACTATGAGTTATTAATCGCACTTTATAAGTACCTGATTTGGTGAATTTATGACTCGGGTTTTGTGAGGTACTTGTATTGCTACTTGAACTAACATCTCCAAAGTTCCAAGACCATGACGTTGGACTTCCGCTAGTAGAATCCGAAAAGGAAAGTGTATTAGTACCCGTACAATTATATCCAAAACTTGATTTTACACTAGGAACAATAATCGTTTTGAAAACAGTATCATCCTTGCTACAACTATTTGAAGTTATTAATCTCACTTTATAAGTTCCTGATTTTGAATATTGATGATTTGGATTTTGGATTGTACTAGTATCTGCAGTAGTTGAAGTAGGGTCTCCAAAATTCCAACTCCAATTGGATGCACAATTAGTTGATGAATCAATAAAATTAAATTTTCCTACTCCTACGCAGGTATATCCGAATTTTCCAGGATATTTTGGAGCTTCTAAAATTTCCACGTCATCAAATGCAAATCCATCATAACTATTACAAGAAGTACCTGCGCCAAATGTAAATCTAAAAATTACACTAGATTGTCCGGTTAAAGTACTCAAGCAATGCTCTGCGGTTACCCATTTCTTACTTCCAAATCCACCTTGACAACTACCTGAAGTAGATTTACCATTACAAGACCAACCTTCTTTTGGAGTAGCTAATGTAGCTAAGTAAGTAATAGAATTATAGTTATACCAATTGTTTGTATAACAATCATTCGTATCCGATGAACTACCTACATTCACCCAACTAGAACCACTATTAATAGAATATTGCAAATTTGCTCCATCATACTTATGCTCAGATTCCCAAAATACTTTGAATCTAATAAAAGGATGCTTTAGAGAAGAAAAATCAAAACATGGACTTTCAACATAGGCTCTTTCTCCGTTTTTATAGCTTGTAGATGTAAGTCCACCAGCAATCCAACATTTTGAACCTCCACCTGCTCCTGTTATGGTTGATTTTGAGGGACTTCCCCATGACCAATCAGAATTGGTACCTCCAGATGTCCAACTACCTTTAGAAGATTCAAATCCTTCACTATATGGAAATTTTGTAATACAAGCACCTTTGACATATACTTCAGTACAAAAAATAGAAACAACAAGTAAAATATGTAAGAAAAATTTATTTAAGTGTTTAACCGTTAGGTTCATAGAATTGAAATAAATTCCTAATATATTTAGTTAATGTTACCATAATATTATATAAAAATTAATTTAGACTAAAGGATAAAAATTTTAGATAAAACGAAATCAACCATTCTGAATAATTATAAATTGAATACTTAAACATTAACTAAAGACTGAATAAAAATACTAAATAGCCTTAAAATAAAAATCAATCAGTTAACACAGTTACAATTTTATCTAATTGTTTAAATTAAGAAAATTATTGAGGCCTAAAGAATATTAGATTCGAATTCCTTAAATGCTTCAAGACTTTAAATTAAGCAGTAAAAATCCCACCTCAAACTTCTAATTTTGCAACATAGATGAAAAAAGTTTTAGTTGCTAATCGCGGGGAGATAGCTTTAAGGATAATGCGTTCATTAAAGGAAATGGGCATCATTACCGTTGCAGTATATTCAGAAGCAGACAGGAATGCCTTATTTACTAGGTATGCGGATGAGGCTTATTTTATTGGTCCATCTCCTTCTAATCAGTCATATTTAATTCAGGAGAAGATAATCGAAGTGGCTAAAAATGCAGGCGTGGAGGGTATCCATCCTGGGTATGGTTTTTTATCAGAAAATGCTTCCTTTTCAGCTTTGGTTCAAGCCAATGGAATGACTTTTATTGGTCCAAATCCAGAGGCCATAGAAATGATGGGGAACAAATTGGCGGCTAAACAAGCTGCTTTGATTCAAAATGTTCCTTTAGTACCTGGAACAGCAGAACCTATTTCAGATACCAAAGAAGCAAGTGAAATAGCAAAAAAAATTGGATTTCCTGTACTGATTAAAGCCGCGGCTGGAGGCGGTGGAAAGGGTATGCGTGTAGTAGAAAATGAGGAAGAATTTGAAGAACAACTCAATAGAGCTCAATCAGAAGCATTAAATGCGTTTGGTGATGGCTCAGTTTTTTTAGAGAAATATGTAGCATCCCCAAGACATATAGAAATTCAAGTACTGAGTGATACGCAAGGTAATCATTTATACTTATTTGAAAGGGATTGTTCCGTTCAAAGAAGGCACCAAAAAGTGATAGAAGAGGCGCCTAGTGGAGTCTTGACAGAAGAAATCCGTCATAAAATGGGTGAAAATGCTGTCAAAATAGCAAAGGCTTGTAATTATGTAGGGGCAGGAACAGTAGAGTTTATCATGGATGAAAAACTCAATTTTTACTTCCTTGAAATGAATACACGTTTACAAGTAGAACATCCTGTCACTGAAATGATTACTGGTCTAGATTTAGTTAAAGAACAAGTCAAAATTGCAAGAGGGGAAGCAATTTCCTTCAAACAAGAAGACCTCAAAATAAATGGACATGCTATAGAATTAAGGGTCTATGCAGAAGATCCTACAAATAACTTTTTACCTGATATTGGGACATTATCCGTTTACAGAACTCCAGATGGTCCAGGTATACGGGTGGATTCAGGATACGAAGAGGGACAAACAATTCCAGTTTTTTATGACCCAATGATTGCTAAAATGTGCGTCCATGCTCCTACTAGGAAAGATGCGATTGCAAAAATGATTAGAGCAATAGATGACTTTAGGATTGTAGGGGTGGCAAACACTCTCGCCTTCGGTAAGTTTGTAATGGAACACGAGGCTTTTAGTTCCGCTCAGTTTGATACCCATTTTGTTGCCAAGCATTTTAGTCCAGAAAAATTAATAGAGAATATAAATCCTTCTCAAGAAGAAATGGATATTGCTGCACTTGTTTCAGTGTCATACATTAAAAAAGATACTCCGGCTAAAAAGGTTGGAATAGTAAATAATCAACACATTCAAACGACCTCTAATTGGAAATTGAGGTCAAGGATGAGATGATTTATCCTCTAATTGAAAGTTGAAATTGTAAATTTGTAGGTCTAGGAGCGTTATAATGTCAAATTTGAGGTTTTAACAAATTCCTATTAGTTTTAATAAATGACCGATATTATAAAATTACTTCCTGATAACATTGCCAATCAGATTGCAGCAGGGGAGGTAGTTCAACGTCCAGCATCGGTAGTAAAGGAGTTATTAGAAAATGCCATAGATGCAAAATCCACCAACATAACCTTAATTATTAGGGAGGCTGGTAAACAACTTATTCAGGTGATTGATAATGGTTCCGGAATGAGTTTTACAGATGCAAGGATGTGTTTTGAACGTCATGCAACATCCAAAATCAAAAATATTGATGATTTATATGCCATTAATACTTTAGGTTTCAGGGGAGAGGCGATGGCAAGTATTGCAGCTGTCGCACAAGTAGAACTCAAAACCAAAAGAGCAATTGATGAATTAGGCACCTTATTGCAAATTGACAATAACATCACCAGATTGCATGAATTGACCGCTTATCCTGAAGGAACCAATATTTCGGTTAAAAATTTATTTTTCAATGTCCCCGCACGGAAAAATTTCCTTAAGAGTAATTTAGTAGAATATAATCATATCCGTGATGAGTTTATTAGGGTATGTTTGGCGAATCCAAATATTAAATTCTCTTTTATTAATGAAGATGAAGAAATTTATCATTTACCTTCGGGGAATTTAAAGCAAAGAATAGCAGGTGTATTTGGTAAGAAAATAGAGGAGTATTTACTACCTATTGAAGAAATCACTGATGTTGTAAAAATATCAGGGTTTATAGGAAAACCAGAAGCTGCAAAAAAGAACAGAAATGAACAATTCTTTTTTGCAAATAACCGATTTATTAAATCCAATTATCTTAACTATGCAATTACTCAAGCATTTTTAGGACTAATTTCCACAGAAAATTTCCCGTCATTTTTTATATTCTTAGAAATTAATCCAGCTAAAATTGATATTAATGTTCATCCGACAAAAACGGAAATAAAGTTTGAAAATGAAAAGGTCATTTATGCCTTATTGAATTCTGCGATTAAAAAAGTGCTAAATCAATTTCAGGCTGCACCTACACTTTCATTTGATAATGACGCAGTTTTTTCAGGATTTGGTGCATTCGCGAATCCTGAAAAAAATGAAAATATTCTAAGCACCGGATTTGATAGAAATCCCAATTTATCCTCCTTTAATTTTGATGCTAACTATCCTAAGAAAGCATCTGCCAATAATTGGGAAACGATTTATCAGGTTTTATCCTCTCAAACCGAAGAAGATACAGAAGAACCTGAAATTAATTCTGATATATTAGAGTTTAAAAAGGCTTCCTTTCAGCTTCATAATCAATATATAATTACTTCCCTTAAAAGCGGAATGTTGATTGTGCATCAACAATTTGCACATGAGCGGATATTGTATGAAAGATATTTTAAAATTGGGGAAGAAAAAGACACTAAAATTCCTATACAGAAATTATTATTCCCAGAACTGATTCAAATAAACTTGAATGAGATTCAGTTAATTAAACCTTATTTAGAGGAGATTAATAAATTAGGAATCATGATAGAAGAATTTGGGAAGGATGCATTAATTATCAACGGACTTCCTCTAGATTTTGATATTAATCAACTTCCTAGCTTTATAGGAAAAATAATCCAAAACCTAAGTGAAAATATGGATGATTTAAAATTGGTGAAACCCAATCACTACATTGCTTTGAGTTTGGCCCAATCCAATAGTTATAAACAAGGAATGACCATGAGTCAGGAGGTGATGAGTAGCTTAATCGATGAGTTATTCGGATGTTCTGAGCCTTATTTTTCTCCTTTAGGTAAACCGACTATGATTACCATAAGTACTTCAGAATTAGCAAAAAAATTTAAAATATAATCGAATAATATAAAATGATTAGACCACCAACAATCGTACTAAATTTAATCATCATCAATACTTTATTTTTCTTTGGGACATTTATTGCGCCTAAGTTTAATATAGATATGAATGTGATGTTTGATTTATTCCATCCCATGACGGATTATTTTAAACCTTGGCAGTTATTGACCTATATGTTTATGCATGCCAATTTTAGTCATTTATTTTTCAATATGTTGGGACTTTATATGTTTGGAGCTCAATTGGAGAATTATTGGGGCCCTAAACGATTTTTATCCTTTTATTTGATTACAGGAATTGGAGCAGGATTAGCTAATAGTTTAATCAATTTTTTAATTTTTAGTCAGACAGGTAATATTGAGGTACTTGCTCCGATGCTTGGAGCTTCAGGTGCTGTTTTTGGATGTTTGGGCGGTTTTGGGTTTATGTTTCCCAATCAAGAAATGATGTCCTTATTTATTCCTATCCCTATGAAGGCAAAATATTGGGTGACGATTTATGGTGTAATGGAATTGTTTTTTGGTGTGGCATCTAATGATAATGTGGCACATTATGCACACTTAGGAGGTTTAGTAGTCGGATTAGGCTTGTTGTTTATTTGGAGGAAGATGGGTAAGGTTTAGGAAAATATATCCACTAACTTTGTATTTTTAGAATACTATGGCTGAAAATTTTATTGATTACGTCAAACTATATTGTAAAAGTGGAAAAGGTGGAAGAGGTTCTACACACTTTTTTAGAGATAAATTGAATGCCAAGGGTGGTCCTGATGGTGGTGATGGCGGAAGAGGAGGTCATATAGTCTTAAAAGGAAACAAACAATTATGGACATTGCTCCACCTAAAATATAGAAAACACATTAATGCTGATGATGGTAATAATGGAGGTGAAAGCGGTAAAACAGGGAAAAGTGGACACGATGTTATCTTGGAAGTTCCTTTAGGTACTGTAGTTAAAGACGAGGAATCGGGTAAAGTTCTTTTTGAAATCACCAAACATGGAGAAAAGAAAATAATGCTTCCAGGCGGAAGAGGAGGATTAGGAAATCAACATTTTAAAACTTCTACTAAGCAAATGCCGACTTACGCTCAACCGGGGGAACCTGGTCAAGAGGCCACAAAAATTTTAGAACTTAAAGTATTGGCAGATGTAGGACTAGTTGGATTTCCTAATGCAGGAAAATCCACCTTGCTTTCTGTAGTATCAGCCGCAAAACCTAAAATAGCGGATTATGCATTTACTACCCTAACACCTAATCTTGGAGTTATTGCTGTAAGGGATTACAAATCCTTTATTATGGCGGACATCCCTGGGATTATTGAAGGAGCACATGAAGGAAAAGGTTTGGGTCTCCGATTTTTAAAGCATATTGAAAGGAATTCTATTCTTTTATTCCTCATTCCTTCAAACTCTGATGATATTATCAAAGAATATCAAATATTGTTAAATGAATTGGCTTTACATAATCCTGACCTTTTACATAAAAGACGATTGTTAGCCATATCTAAATCCGATCAATTGGATGAAGAGTTAAAAGCGGAAATTAGACCCTTGTTGCCTAATATTCCCACCTGTTTTATAAGCTCCATAACTGGAGAAGGGATAGACGAATTGAAGGACTTATTGTATCATACCCTGTTAACAGAAAATCCAGAGATTTTTGAGGAAGAGCCAAAAGACGATTGGATGTAAATTTAATTATTAGTCATCCTTTTAATTTAATTAATCTATTAATATTTTAAAAAACATTCCAATGAGGAACAGCGTTATAGTTATTAGTAACTTTGAGGTCTGCCCATGAAGTGTTTAATAAAATTCTTATTTCCATTATTATTTTTTGTACCTTTTATTGTTAAGGCCCAATTAAAAATTGAGTCCACATCGTTAGAAATACCTATTATCACCAGAACAAGTACTCGGTACGTGGACTTCAAGTTTTGTGTGGATGCAGGTAGAAAGGCTGAGGAAGTCAGTTTTTTAAGGGCAGGGAATGATCAGGAAACGTCCATTAAATTTAGTCAACCGACCATTAAAGTAGGAGAATGCGGTTTTGTTAGGGTGCAATACAATCCTAATTCAACAGGAAAATATAGGAAAACGGTCGATATTTATGTGTCAAGCTTAAACAAACCAATCAAGCTGGAAATCTATGGAAAAGTAGAGCAAATCCCAGAGGAACTGGATTTAGATTGTCCAAATTTTAATACCCCTCAAAAGTTAAAGACTCCTACGAGCGACTTGAAGATTTTGGTCGTCGATCAATTGACCAATCAACCTATCCCAAATGCCAAGGTCGAAATTGTTAATTTAGAATCAGGAAACAATAAAACCAATTCAACCAATAAATCTGGATTAATAACTCAAAACACGGATATTGGAAGACACTCCATTAAAGTTTCCGCTCAAGGATATGGAGGAGCTGAATTGTATCAATATATTGCACGTAATCAAGGAATATTGACAATCCCAATTACTAAATTGACTCCTCCTGTTGCTAGCTCATCAGATACCAATAAAACTGCAAATACACCGAATGATAGTAGAAGTAGTATCAAGGATACCGCTAAAAAGTCTCCTAATCAGGTGGTAAGTGCCTTAGATGAATTTGGAAACAGGCTTAATAGAATTGTTGCTCGGTTAGAAGGAAATCATAGTGATACAGCAGTTAAATCAAACCCAAGGAATCAAAATCCTGCTCCAATAACTTCTGTGGACAAACCCGGAGAGCTTTCTCATTCAGAATTTAAACCCAATAATATCCTTTTTTTAATCGATATATCTGCTTCCATGGCGGAAAAAGATAAGCTTCCGCTATTAAAGGAATCCATGAAACGGCTATTATTTTCTTTAAGAGATATTGATAAAATTACGGTCATCACCTACGCTGATAAAGTGGATATCCTTATTGACGGGCAGTCTGCAGGTAAAAAGGATAAAATCGATAAAATCATTGATAAGCTCCAAGCAAATGGGTCAACTCAAGGGAAAAAAGCAATTGAACTCGCTTACAAAACATTGGAAGCCAATTATATTGAGGGAGGGAACAATCAAATTTATCTGGCTACAGATGGAGATTTCAAATTAGGAAAATCTGAAAATGAAATGTTTGATTTTGTCAAAACTAAAGCAAATAATCATCAAACCCTTTCAGTGATTGGATTTGGATTCAGAGAGCGTCCATTAAAGAAAATGGAAAATCTAGCTAAGGCAGGGAGCGGTTCTTTTTTACACATTAAGGAAGATTCCGACTATGAAAACATTATCCTAGAGGAAGTTAAGATGCAATCCAAAAAATAAGTGGCATTTATATAGTTTGGTCTTAATTTTGACTAAGTTATTACAGGTAAAAGGCACATGAATTCTTTGCATCCAGATCAGTTTAACTTCCTGAGGGAGTTAAAGGAAAATAATAATAAGCCTTTTTTTGATGCTCAGAAAAAGCGTTATGAAGCCATTAAACAGTCTCAAATCCTCTTTATAACTGATTTGATAAAACTTTGCACTGACTTTCAACCAGGTTTAGCAGATCTAGACCCTAAAAAGGCTATTTTTAGGATGAATAGAGACGTCAGGTTTTCTAAAGATAAAAGTCCTTATAAAACCAACATGGGTGCTTGGATGAATGAAGGAGGTAAAAATGCAATCAATGCAGGATATTATCTTCATTTAGAACCCGATAATGTTTTTATTGCTGGAGGCATTTACATGCCAGAACCTCCTGTTTTAAAAGCTATCCGTCAAGAAATTGATTATAATTTCACTGATTTTAAGGAAATCGTAACCAATCCAACCTATAAAAAATATTTTAAGGAAATGGGTGGTGATAAACTTAAAAATAATCCTAAGGATTATGATAAGGACAATCAAGCCATTGAATATTTAAAGCACAAGGATTTTTTATCTAGTCATTCCGTTGATGAAAAAACGGCTTTATCAAAGGATTTTGTAAAATATTGTGCAGATGTATTTTCTAAAATGTATCCTTTAAATCAATTTTTAAATAATGCAATTACGGAATTAAATTCCAAGGAGGAGGATTCCCCAAAAATTGAAATTTAAGACCATATAAAATTAAATGAAAAAAACGCTTTTTTACGCTCTCTTTTTAATTTTAAGTCAATTTGTCAACGCTCAAACATATACCCTTGTAGATACCGTTGGCCCATTCCAAAATTCGGTTAAAAGTGCATTGTTTTCCCCTAATGGAAAATATGTTGCCGTATTATTAGAAGACTCCAAGGATGTTTATGTCTATGAAGGCGATTCCAATAAATTAATTAGTACCCTAACACCCTATAATGGAGGAAAATTAAATCAAATCGCTTGGTCTCCTAGTGGTACTTATATCTCTGCAGGAGGAAGTAACGGAATGGCCATCGTTTTTGAATGGAAAAAATCAAAAGTATTTAAAACTATTTATCCAGACGGGAAATTATTATCAACCCCAGATTTAAAAATTAATTTCACAGGATTTGGTCGAAAAGACGATGAATTCTTTTTTGGGGGCGATGATAAAAAAATAACACTCGTAAAAAATATGATTAAAGTACCTTCCATTTCCTCCTTGCCAATGGCTGCAGAGGAAATCAGTTGTGGTGCAGTGAGTCCAGATAGGGAAATGTTTGCTTATGCCAGTAAAAACCTATTGTATTTAAAAAATTTATTATCCGGAGAGTTTAAAGTTATTGCAGGGTCTTCAGATATTATTACAGCTATTGCATTTGCAAATGATAAAAAGAGAGTTGCGGTGCGTTGCATTGACAAAATGGTCGATTTTTGGAATTATAAAACCAATGATAAAACAAGGTCAATAAAGGATGCAGGACAACCAAAAAGCAATGACTATACAGGAATTGCCTTGAGTAATGATTTAAGATATATTGCTACTGGATCAATAAATAATAATCCCGCCGTTTGGGATGATGATTACCGTAATTTATATAATTTATATGGACATACAGGGTCCGTTAATTCAGTAGATTTCAGTCAAGACAGCCGTCAATTGGCAACAGGAAGTAATGATAAGTATGTTTATTTATGGTACATATCCGATGGTCAGTTTACTATGGATCAACTGAAAAAACAAAAAAGGAATCCTTTAACCGCCAAAACTAGAGTAGTAAGTACCAAGTCTCCAACAGGGGAGGATTCTAAAATGTCCTTTCAAGGTGATTCCTTACCTGTTCAATTAAATGACCGTAATATTAAACCGACCAATGCCATTACGGTAAGTTCTAAAAACATCACTTTCTATGTTTGGGACGATGACCAAATTGATGGAGATGTGATATCATTAAATCTTAATAATGTTTGGATACTTTCTAATTATAAATTGACTAAACAAAAAAAGATAGTTACCGCTAAAATAAATCCAGGAGGGAATAATTATTTAATGCTTTTTGCTCATAATGAAGGTGCTATTGCACCTAATACGGCAGGAATTTCCATTTTTGATGGTTATAAAGAGGTTAAATTAAACCTAAAATCGGATTTACATTCTTGTGACGCAGTGCGCTTGATATTAAAATAAATGATTAATTCAATTGATTTAAAAAAACTTCCTTTAAACTTTTTAATATCGTTAGGAGTATCTGTTGCTATTAATAGCCTCCTTTATTTTATTGGAAACTATTTTAAGTTTGTCCCTAATCAAATATTTATTGGACAGGATTCAACTTCATTTAATTTAACGGCTGTCATATTAGCTACCTTAACAGGTGCTTTTATTGGACTTGTATTTTTGTTGGTTATCCGTTTCCTGAGCCCTGATAGAGCTTATACTACCTTCAATTATATCGTATTAACGGGATTAATGCTTTCCTTTTTTACGCCTTTTTCTTTAAACAGTGCCTCAACTGCATTTATATGTTTATTAGAAATGATGCATGTTACTAGTGTAGTTTCTATGATATTCATAATGGCTCGAAGGAGTAGAGGGTAAGTGTCACGTTTGCCCTCCTTTGCATGAAAGGAGAACGAGGTTAAAAT
>Ga0114962_10004510_pt1 | contig 11071 bp, 10 predicted proteins | sample C_130820_MF_Meta_FD_87017 | JGI IMG/M metagenome (GOLD analysis project Ga0114962, IMG submission 87017) | Freshwater microbial communities from Lake Croche, Canada to study carbon cycling - C_130820_MF_MetaG | ecosystem: Environmental > Aquatic > Freshwater > Lake | place: Lake Croche, Canada...
GACGCCGTGGAGACATGCGGTGCTCCGGACGCACTCGTTGTTGGCTTAGGCCCGGGCTCGTATAATGGCCTACGTGCAGGCATTGCAGCCGCCAGAGGGTTTGCCACGGCGCGGAATCTCCCGTTTTATGCCATTCCGTCACCCTTGGCACTGCATGGGCCTGATGAGGGCTTCTGGGCTATCGGGGATGCACGGGGAGGCCATTACTGGATGGCGCGGATTCAACGAGGGGTATTTGTAGAGGAACCTCGTTTACTTTCTCCTGCAGAGACGCTGAGTCATCTCAGCTCGTCTAAAGATCTGATCATACTTGGGTCGGCGGCCTTGCCGGAAATTGAGAGCCTGGTGATTGCCACCCCAAGTGCTGTGCGACTTGCAATCCTTGCAGAAAAGAACGATCCCTCTTTCCTTGTCTCGGGAACTCCCGAGCCAATCTACCTAAAGCCTCCCCACATCACCCCGCCAAGAGCCACAGCCACCGTACCATGAGCTCACGGATTCTTTTTCCTATCCCGCTTTGCTTTCTTGCTCTCGTCTTGCCGTCAGCGGCACAGATGAACAATGGGACGAATGCACCCGTCGATGAGAATCCCAAGCCGACTTGGGAGACCCAGAAACAGGCCCGGACCTTCCAGCTAGGAATTCCCGCCCCGCGAGGTCAGATTACCGACAGGAATGGCTACCCGCTGGCCCAGAGTCGACTCAGTTACAACCTAGCGCTTCAGTTCCCCACACCGCTCGACTGGAGCGAAGCCAAGGTCCTGGCATTTGCCCGCCAACACATCACATTCGCCAAGGGATTCCTTGGACGCCAGATCTCGCTGCGCGATCAGGTTATCCTGAATCATTACCGCAACCGTGGGCTCCTACCGCTGACTCTGCTCGAAGATCTGCAGCCCGAGGAACTCGCCGCCGCCAGACGGGGCCTCACGAGTGCGCTGGTGCTCCAGCAGGTCTACGCACGCATCTACCCAAATGGGCAACTTGCCTCCCACATAATCGGCTATACGGGCAAGGAAGCTCCGCTCTCCATCCGTCCGATCGAGAATAAGGACCTTATCTTCACCGAGAGCGAGGGGCGCGAGGGGATCGAGCAAACCTTCGACTACCAGCTGAAGGGCCACCCCGGCAGCATCCATCTCACCTACGATGCGGAGGGGCGGAAGACCTCGGAAAGGATCGCCCAACCTCCAGTTCCCGGCGATAACGTGATCACCACCATTGATCAGAATCTGCAACGCATCTGCGAGAAGGTCCTAAGCGAGAACTGTAAGCGTGGCGCCATCGTGGTAATCGATCCCTGGACTGGTGAAATCCATGCCATGGCCTCCTGGCCGGAATACAATCCCAACCACTTCGTTCCGATCCTGAACCCCGAGATCTACAGACAACTCAGCGAAGATCCTTCCACGCCCTTGCTGCCCCGAGCCTACCGATCCGCTTACCCCCCCGGCTCCACCTTCAAGACATTTGTCGCACTCTCCGGGTTCCAGTCAGGCAAGCTCACCGCTAGCGATATCTACAGCGGTCCCACTGCAATCGATATCGGTAACTTCACCTTTCATAACTGGAAGAAGACGAGTGCGGGCCGTCTAAATTTTGTCGAAGCACTCACTCAGTCCTGTAACACATGGTTCATTCAGGTCGGCATCAAGATCGGGGCACAAAATATCATTACCTGGACCGAACGTCTGGGGCTCGGGAAGAAGACCGGCATACCGCTCAAAGCCGAATCGGGCGGTATCATTCCGACCGATGAATACATGCTTCGCACCCAAAAAAGGAAGATCCTGAAAGGCGATGTCGCCAACATGAGTATCGGTCAGGGAGCCATCGTCATCACCCCTCTTCAGATGGCCCAGGCTTACGGAGCAATCGCGACGGGTGGACAATTCCACCAAACACGGCTCGTGAAGCAGATCCAGGGCATCGATAACAAGGTTGTCTCCGCCTACCCGGACCGTTTTCGGGATGACCTCCAGATCAAGCCCGAAGATATGGAGACTCTGAAAAAAGCTCTCGTGGCTGTGACAGAAGATGGACAGGGGACAGCCCATCACGCGCAGGTGAAAGGATACCATGTCGCGGGAAAGACCGGCACCGCCCAATGGGGTGGCGGAGGAGACAAGGAGAAGCAGCGTACCGCAGCATGGTTTGCGGGATTTGTTCCAGCTGAAAATCCCCAGTATGCCTTTGCTGCCGTCTATGAGGGAGAACCTGGGGATAACAACATCCATGGAGGCAGCCACGCCGCACCACTCATCGGCAAAGTCCTCAAGGAGGTCTATGGCTCCAAGGAAGATAAAGAGAAGGAATCCAAATCGGACTCCCCGGACTCTAATGACTCCAACAATCAGACCGACAAGACAGAGAAGGCAGAGAAGTTAAACGATCAGGACCAGCCCACGACAGATCAGTCGAACTGATGCCGCCACGGAAGTGGCAGGGAAGGGTTTAGGCTGTAGGTGCTTGGACTATTAGGACAAACGTTCTATGTGTTTGCTCGCGCTGCCTTGGGCTTATTCCCCTAGTCACGGCTGTGTGAAAAAAATCACCTCCGCGACCGGCTTGTAACTCGCAGAAGTTCGTAGAGACGGTTCAAGATCCCCTGGGCCATCTGGGAAGAGTGACGGGTCAGGGCACGAGCGGCCGAGGGTTTCGTGGAATGCAAGGATGTCCTCTTGAGTGCGGCCCATTGCCAGAGTTCATCGGTGGATCGAATGGTAGACTTGGTAGCGGTTTTCATGGTGTTGGTTGGTGATGTTTTCTTTACTCAATGAGGAAGATGGGTGCGGATCAGCGCGCGGAAGACTCCTTGGATCAGGAGTTCCCGGGCAGGAATGAGATCGGGATAGAGTGGGTTCTCGGCACGAAGGAAGGGAATGCTTCCCTCCACAATGTAGCGCTTGAGCGTCACCTCTCCGTCGATCAGGGCGGCAACGATATCGCGATTCCGAGGTTCGGCATGTTCCAGGATCACGACATCACGGTCCAGAATCCCGGCTCCGATCATGGAATCTCCCCTCACCTCAAGGGCGAATGTCTTTGCATTCCTGGGAATCTTGATCGTCTCAGGGTCGACGGTGATGCACCTATTAACCTCCTGTTCCTGGCCCTCGGGAATACCGGCGGGAATCATTCCGTAAATGGGTACTTCGAGAAGTTCCGGACGAAACTTCCGGCCTTCACGATCGGGAAGGATGATATTCCTCGAACGCCCTGCCTCACGACGAATGGCCCCCTTCTTTTCCATCAGTTCCAGATGGCTCGCCACCGTGGCCGGAGAGGTAAATCCAAAGCGTGCCATGATCTCCCGAACTGAGGGAATACCTCCACGTTCCTCCGCACACTCGCGAATGAAAGAGAGGATTTCGGTTTGGCGTGGGGTAAGATTCATATGCCGTTCATATGTTCGGTATATGAAACCAAAAGGATCCGCAAGGAGTTTTTGCAAAAAACCAAAACTGAGCCTTACTTGTTCAGGCCTTCCTGCTCCGCTAACCCCTGAATCGGATTAAAGTCCGATGCATGGTACGAACTCCGCACCAACGGACCGCTCGCCACATGAGTGAATCCCTTATTCCTGGCGATCTCGCCGTAGAGGTTGAAGGTCTCTGGGGTAATGTATTCTACGACGGGAAGATGCTGCGGGCTAGGGCGGAGATACTGTCCCATGGTGAGCACACTGACATTGGCCTCACGCAGATCATCCATCGCCTGGAAGATCTCGTTCTCCTCCTCGCCCAGGCCAAGCATGATGCCGCTCTTAGTCACCATTTTCTGATCGCGTGAATCGGCAAGGGCGCGGGCGCGTTTCAGGAAATCCAACGAGAGGCGGTACTTTGCCCGGGAGCGAACCATCGGCGTGAGTCGCTCCACAGTCTCGAGGTTATGATTGAAGATATGGGGAGCCGCATCGACGACAATCTGTAGGGAAGAGTCCTTACCATTGAAGTCGGGAGTCAGGATCTCAATGATGACCGAGGCATCCATGTTCCGGATCGCCTGGATCGTGCGGGCAAAATGCTCCGCTCCGCCATCGGGAATGTCATCGCGGGCAACGGCGGTAACGACGACGTGCTTAAGCTTCATCCGGCGCACCGCCTCGGCGACGCGCTCGGGTTCATCCTGCTCAAGAGCGAAAGGCTTGGCTGTATCGACCGCACAAAATCCGCAAGCGCGCGTACACCGGTCTCCTGCAATCATCATGGTGGCTGTCCCACCACTCCAGCACTCCCATCGATTCGGGCATTGGGCGCTCTCGCAAACCGTGTGAAGACGTAGATCGGAGATCATCGCCTTGGTGGAGAAGAAGACCGGATTGGAAGGGAGACGAACTTTGATCCAGTCTGGCTTACGCTCTTGATGGAGAGCTGGATCGATCTTCGGAGTGGCCATGGATTAAAAGTTTAAAGGAGTTAAAAAGGTTAAAAAGTTAAAACTTATAAAAGATTGGGAATCAGCGAGCGACTTGAGGATCAAGTGGTCGGGTAGCGATTTTGGCGACATCGAGTGAGATTCCCCGATCCCGGAGCATACGCTCCGCCTCTTCGCGATCCGCCCAATCTAGATGAGTATGACAGACTACCTCCCACTGACGGAGCATTTCGCAGTTCAGCTTGTCCAACCGCGGCCTGATCTCTGCGGCAAGATTGAGTGGCTTGATCTTCGGCACATCGATACCAGAACGCCATCCGGCGATCAGTTCCTCCTGATAGCGGCGCGAGGAGGCGATCTGGGGAATAAAAAATCTGGTCACCTCTTCGGAGGAGAGGCCCTCGTGCCTTCCAGCGACCTTCAGATCAGTCAGCATCCGAGCCTCCCTTACTTGGTCGGCGACAGGAATCCCAGCCTGGCATTTGCTCCAGGCAACCTCACGTGATAACTGGAGCCTCTGGATCATGAGGGTCACCAGCGGATTGAGACGTTCATCAACGCCAGCTATCCCACTGGTGGGAAAAGTCGCAAGCAAAAGAGAGGCGAAAAGCAGAAATAAGCGGGGCAAAATCATGAATACTTAAGGAAATCTTAAGGAAACCTTAAGGAAATGACTTATTGCTACCATTACTTCCATAAGCACCGCGATTTGCGAGGGCACGGTGGAGCGTAATCTGATCAGCCTGATCGACACCTCCGCCAGCAGGTAATCCCTGTGCGATCCGCGTCACGTGGACGCCGGTCGGTGCAATCATCTCGGCCAGATAATGGGAGGTGGCCTCACCCTCGACATCGACACCCAGAGCCAAGATCACTTCAGAGGGACGCTCATCTCCGATACGTTCAAGCAACTCACCGATCCGGAGTTGCTCAGGCCCGATGCCATCCAGAGGTGAGAGTTTTCCACCGAGAGCATGGTAACGCCCGCGAAAGACCCCAGTTCGCTCCAACGGTAGGATATCGGTAGCCGTCTCCACGATGCAGAGTTCGCGTCCCGCACGAGCCTCGTCCCGGCAGAGAGAGCACTCTTCCGACTCTGCGAAGAATCCGCAAAGACGGCAGGTTTTCAGACTCTCACGGGCTTTAGAAACTGCCGAGATCAGCTGCTCGGACTTGGCGTCGGGGGAACGCATCATCCAGAGGGCGATCCGCTCGGCGCTCCGGGGACCGATCCCGGGAAGCCTCCGGAACTGACGGAGCAGTTCGCGGAAAGATTCGGGATAATCAAGATGGGACACGGAACGGGAAAAGGATGAAACCTGAAATCGAGAATAGGCGTCAGCCGAGTTTTGAGAGTTTCTCCCAAACCTCTTTCTGGTCAGGTGTCAACGATTCGGGAATTGAAATCTCAATCACCGCGTAGAAATCCCCACGAGCCTCCTTGCCCGGAAGCCCTCTCCCCGGGATTCGAAACTGACGGCCATTCTGCGTGCCTGCAGGGATCTTAAGCTTAGCTCTTCCATCAGGTGTCGGGATGGTGAGTTCACCACCGAGCACCGCCTGCCAGGGAGGAACATCGGCCTCGTAATAGATGTCTGAGCCCTCGAAGCGGTAATCAGGGTGCTGCTGGAGCTTAACCCGAAGGTAGAGATCACCAGCCTCGCCGCGCGAACCTCCCGATCCCCCCTGACCGGCGAGGCGGATACGCTGACCCTCGCGGACACCCTTAGGAATCTTGACTGTATAAGTCTGGATGTCCGGAGAGTTCCCTTTGCGGAAAGAGATCTGACGTGTGGCCCCCTGTAGTACCTCATCGAGAGTCACCAGGATATCGGCCTCAACATCGCGGCCACGCTGCGGAGTCTCCTCGAAATCGACTCCTCCACCGCCACCGCTGAATCCCCTGCCTCGACGTGTTCCGAAGAACTGCTCGAAAAAATCGCTGTAACCTGTCCCACCGAAATGGAACTCCGAAGCATCGCCTCCCCCTCCATAATTTCCCCCATAGCCTCCTCCGAATCCACCAGAACCAGCACCTCCACGTCCCCCCCCCCCACCGGGCGGAAACCCGCTGCCGGCATGCTGCCAGTTGGCTCCATATTCGTCGTACTTCTTGCGCTTCTCGGGGTCACCGAGGACCTCGTAGGCCTCATTGATCTCCTTAAACTTCTCCTCAGCAGCCTTCTTGTCCTTTGCCAGATCGGGGTGATGCTTGCGGGCAAGCTTGCGGAAGGCACTCTTGATCTCATCGGTAGAGGATGTCTTTGCGACTCCTAAGGTTTCGTAATAATCGCGGAACTGTGCGGGCATGGTCAGATCTAATCCTAATCCCAATTCGCCCGCCTGACAATCTCGCCGAAAAATTGATCGTAGACGTAAACCGCGCGCTCACCTCAGGACGGGACTTTTTGTTGCATGGATCGCAGAGAGTGTTAGGAGATAGAGCATGCAGATGATCACACAAATGCTCGGCACCCACCCTATCATGGCCTTTGGTATCCCGAGTGGCCCTGACCTGATCATCCTGTTGGTGATCGTCCTGGTTCTCTTCGGCGCCAAGCGTCTGCCGGAACTAGCCCGTGGTTTTGGGCAGAGCGTCAATGAATTCAAGAAAGCGAAGGATGAGTTCGACAAGGAAGTGGCAAAACCATCCATATCTTCCACGGCTTCTCCATCCACCCCCTCGATCGTTGAATCCAATCCCATCGTCACCACGGAATCTCATCCAACCACTCCTGCTCCCATCAAGGACGAGCAGAAGCCTGCCTGAAGATCGAAATATCAGAATCGATAGAGATATCTAAGACCGGTTCATGAAGACGATCTCTGCGCTAGGGATCGTCTTTTGCTTTTTAAGCTACATAGGTTTGCTTCATGCCGAGGGAACCAACGGATTCCGTATCGCCTCCTACAATGTGGAGAACTACATCACCATGCCGCGTCGAATCGACGACAAGCTTCGAGCTAAGGCTGGCAAGCCGGAATCCCAGCGGGATGCGGTCGTCCGGATGGTAGGATCGATCCGGCCTGATGTTCTAGGCTTGGAAGAGATAGGGGAGCCGGGGCAATTCTCAGACCTTCAAAGGCGTCTCCGCAAAGCAGGTCTCGACTTCCCCTACAGCGAATACTTACAAGCCGCCGACACCAGTCGTCATGTCGCCCTGCTCAGCCGCACCCCCATTGTGGAGCGTCATTCTCAGAATAATTTACCGCTCAGGGTGAACGGGGTGACCTTGCACAGTCCTCGGGGCATCCTGGATGTCACGGTGGAACCAGTTCCGGGTGAGAGGATCCGTATCCTCTGCGTCCATCTGAAAGCCAAGTTGGAAGTTGCGGAATATGATCAGGCAGACCTTCGCCAGGCCGAGTCTCAGTATCTCAGGCGTTATGTGAGGGACATCCTGCGCACGGATCCCTCGGCACGTCTTGTCCTGATGGGGGACTTCAATAACACAAAGAATGAAAAGGAGATCTGGCAGATCATGGGCAAACCGGAGTGGCCCGATAGCCTTAAGGCCCTACCCCTTGCGGACGACCATGGGGAATTCTGGACGGAGTTCTGGTCATACGCCGATGTCTACTCGCGCATTGACTACATCTTGGTCTCCAAGAAACTGGAGGGAGAGATTGATTCTGGTCAGTCAGGCATTGCCCGTCCGTCATTTTGGAACGAGGCAAGCGATCATTGCCCCATCTATCTCACACTAAGAAATCTCTCGACGACGTCTCCCTCCATCACTGCCCCAACCATTCCATGACGATACCCTACAGACGAGTGCACCTGCTGCTAATCGGTCTAATCACTCTACCCTTTCTACAAATTGGCACCCTGCATGCCGACTGGTCACGGGTGACCGATCTCGACCAACCGGTGACGCGACTCTCACCCGATCCCCGGAAGGCTAAGCTAGCAATGAAGGCGCACTTCGAGGCGCAGATTGCAGCCAATGAAGCCTTCCTCAAGGAGTCCAAGGCATCAGCCAAGGATCCCCATGCCTACGAATCCTCAGTACGACTTGCTGTGGCCCAAGCGAAGCTTGCGTCGCTGGATGGCAACCCTCCCGCAGTCACCGAAGCGCTGGAGAAACTGAAAATCCTTGAAAAGCAGGCCCCCGATGATTCCCAACGTGCCGAGACGATGTTTCGCCGGCTTTCCCTCCAGTGGCAGAATCTCGGTGATACCGTTGACCAGCGACGTGAGAATGCCACCAGCTACGCGCGCCTGTTTGCGTCGGAATTTCCACAGGATCGACGCTCACCACGCCTTCTGGCAGAGGCAGCCGCACTCTGTGACAACCATCCGGAAGAGAAAGCCAAGCTCATCGAGCAAGCACTAACCCTAAGCAAGGAGGAGAGCCTCACACGGCGCCTGCAGGATGACAGGAAACGACTCGCCCAACTGGGCAAGCCCTTGGATCTTAGTTTCACCACGACGGAGGGGGAGCAATTTGACCTCTCCAAGGAAAGGGGACATGTCGTCGCCCTGATCTTCTGGTCCGCGGAATCAGCCCCCTGCCTGGTCTGGATGCAGTATTTCTCACGCTATGCAGCCGAGATTCCGGCACTGAAAGTCGTGACAATAAGCCTCGACCACGATCGCACCGATCTGCGCTCAGCAACGCAGTCCTTGAATGTCACCTGGCCCACTTTCTTTGACGGCAAGGGATGGGATAACACGATCGCCCGACGCTTCGGAATCAACACCATCCCCACACTCTGGCTGATCGACCGCAAGGGATGCCTTCAGGCGCTCAATGCCCGCAATGATTACCAGCTGAAGATAAGCGGCTTACTTCAGCAGAAATAATCATCAGCTGATCTCTTTTTTCTTGGCCTGATAGTTGCTTATCTTAGGCATCCCTTCTTCCCGTGAGGAACAGGGAACTGACTTCCATCCCCATCATTAGGCATTATCCTTTATCAACTCTCCCATGCTGCTGAACAACTACCAAACGGAAGACTTTTTTGACGAAATGTTCACGGAGGGAGGGCATGGTGTCCGACCCCACTACCAGCGCGTCGCTGATCGACTCCAGTCATTGGATAGCGGGGAGCATCGGCGCAAGCAGACGGCGGTCGATCTCGCCTTCATGCGCGGCGGGGTCACCTTCACGGTCTATAATGACGATCAGGGGACTGAGCGAATTTTCCCTTTCGATCTCGTACCCCGTGTCATCCCGGACATGGAGTGGCAGCGGATCGAGAAGGGGCTGATCCAGAGGATCACCGCCCTAAATCTCTTTCTACACGACATCTATCACGACCAGAAGATTCTCAAAGACCGTATTATTCCACCTCACTACATTCTTGGGGCAAAGCATTTTCGCCGTGAGTTCATGGGATTCAATGTTCCGAAAGATATCTATATCCATGTCTGCGGCACCGACCTGATCCGAGACCGCGAGGGGAACTATCTTGTTCTGGAGGACAATCTCCGCTGCCCCTCGGGTGCCAGTTATATGCTCGAGAACCGTGCGGCTCTCAAGCGTGCTTTCCCTGATCTCTATCGTAACGCCCGCGTGCAACCGGTAGACAATTACGCAGCCGACCTACGCAAGGTCCTCCAGTACGTTTCTCCTCCATCGCTCGGCAGTGCGCAGCCAAATGTCGTCTTGATGACACCGGGCGTCTTCAACAGCGCCTACTTCGAGCACGCATTCTTGGCACGCCAGATGGGCATTCCCATCGTCGAGGGACGCGATCTGCTCGTTCGGGATGCACGTGTCTACATGCGCACGACCTCGGGACTTGTACCGGTCGATGTCATCTACCGCAGGATCGACGATGACTTCCTGGATCCCACGGTCTTTCGCCCAGACTCTCTCTTGGGAGTTCCTGGGCTCGTCCATGCCTACCGCTCGGGCAATGTCAGCCTCGCAAACAGCATCGGCACCGGCGTGTCCGATGACAAGGTGGTCTACTACTTCGTTCCAAAAATCATCAAGTACTACCTCGGTGAGGAGCCGATCCTGCCGAATGTCGATACGTTTCTGGCAAGTGAGCCGCAGGACCGAGGCTTCATCCTGGAGAATCTCGGAAAACTTGTGGTCAAGTCAGCCAATGAAGCAGGCGGCTACGGCATGCTTATGGGCCCCTGGGCCAGCAAGGAGGAGATCGAGAGTTTCCGCGAGCAGATCCTGGCCAATCCACGCAACTTTATCGCCCAGCACCCGATATCCCTCTCGCGTCACCCCACCTGGTGCAACACCGAGACGGGGGGGGGATTCGAAGGGCGCCATGTCGATTTGCGTCCTTACATCCTCTATGGAGAAAAGATCACAGTCACTCCCGGCGGCCTCACCCGCGTGGCCCTCCGCAAGGGATCACTGGTCGTGAATTCCTCTCAGGGCGGTGGCTCTAAGGATACCTGGGTACTCCATGGTGATTCCTAATTAAATAATCCTTTCCAGCCACCTATTTGCCGCATGAGCGAACCTCTTATCCCCACGGCCCAGAAGCCGATTTCGAACCGGCGTGACAGCCTTGTCATGCTCTCACGCGTGGCAAATTCCCTTTACTGGATGAGCCGCTATATCGAGCGCTCAGAGAATGTCGCTCGACTGCTCGATGTGAATCTCCAGCTGATGCTGGATTTTGCCGACTTCGATGACGATCAGCTCGAGAAACACTGGCTCCCCATCCTCTGCTCGGCAGGCAATGAAAAGACCTTCTTCCAGCTCTACGAGAAAGCTGA
>Ga0114962_10004512_pt1 | contig 11067 bp, 9 predicted proteins | sample C_130820_MF_Meta_FD_87017 | JGI IMG/M metagenome (GOLD analysis project Ga0114962, IMG submission 87017) | Freshwater microbial communities from Lake Croche, Canada to study carbon cycling - C_130820_MF_MetaG | ecosystem: Environmental > Aquatic > Freshwater > Lake | place: Lake Croche, Canada...
AATGGGAACGTTCAAAACTGATGATTTACTAAAGGAAATTGACGAGGAAATTGTGAAAATTCAAACCGAATTAATTTCGGAGAAAGATTATCAAAAACTACAAAACACCTTTGACAATCAATTTGTAAATGCTAATTCTAGCGTAGAGGGAATTGCCGAAAATTTAGCAAAATTTCACCTACTTTATGGTGATATTCATTTGATTAATTCTGAAATAGAATTGTACCATTCGATTACAAGAGAGGAAATCAGAGATGTTGCCAAAAAATATCTAAACCCAAATCAAAGATTGATTTTGGATTATGTTCCTTCTAAAGAACAAGCTCACAACTAAGACATTATAAATCATGAAAAAATCAAGTATCCTATTATTCATATTGTTCTTAACCGGAATTATGCAAGCACAAGATCGCACACAGCCAAAACCTGGAAATCCTCCAGTTGTAAATATCAAAAAACCACAAACCTTTGTTTTGCCAAACGGTTTGAAAGTTATGATTGTTGAAAATCATAAATTGCCTAGAGTTACTTACAATCTAACCTTAGATAACGCCCCTTTTGCGGAAGGAAACAAAAAAGGAGTTGATGATTTATGCAGCAGCTTATTAGGAAATGGATCTAAAAAAATTCCTAAAGATGCTTTTAATGAGGAAATCGACTTTTTAGGCGCGAGTATCAACTTTAGTTCTCACGGTGCTTATGCTAGTTCACTGTCGAAATATGCCAACCGAATTTTAGAATTGATGGCAGATGGGTCTTTGAACCCTAATTTCACACAAGTGGAATTTGATAAAGAAAAAGCCAAATTATCAGAAAGCCTTAAAGCGGAAGAAAAAAGCGTTCCTTCGATTGCAAACAGAGTGACAGACGCACTTGCCTTTGGAAAAAACCATCCTGCAGGTGAATATGTTTCAGAAGAAACGCTTAAAAACGTTACTCTTGCTGATGTTCAAGCTAACTATAAAAATTATTTTGTACCTGAAAATGCCTATTTAGTTATTATTGGAGATATAAAATACACCAACATTAAACCTATTGTCGAAAAATTATTTGGCAAATGGAAAAAAAGCAGCACTCCAAAGTTGACCTATGCAGCGCCTATAAATGTACCTTTTACTCAAATTAATTTTGTGGATGTTCCCAATGCAGTGCAATCGGAGATTTCATTAGTAAATACCGTAAATTTAAAAATGAGCGATCCTGATTTCTTCCCAGCTATAATTGCTACAAACATTCTTGGTGGTGATTTTAATAGTTATTTAAACATGAATTTAAGAGAAAAACATGGTTGGACTTATGGCGCAAGTGCTACTATTGGTGCTGGAAAATATGTATCCAAACTAAAATCAGCATCGGCAGTTAGAAACGTAGTTACAGACAGCGCTGTAGTTGAATTTATAAAAGAAATTAAAAAAATCAGAACCGAAAAAGTAAGTGAAGAAGTGCTGAAAAATGTAAAAGCTGGATATATTGGTCGATTTGTAATGCAGGTTGAAAAACCGCAAGCCGTGGCCCGGTATGCTTTGAACATAGAAACAGAAGGGCTTCCAGCAAATTTTTATGAAAACTACATCAAAGCCATCAACGCAGTTACGGCAGAGGATGTAATGACAGCAGCCAATAAATATTTTCTGTTAGACAATACTCGAATTGTAATAGCGGGAAAAGGTTCGGATGTAATTGCGAATTTAGAAACGCTAAAAATTCCGATGTTCTTTTTTGATAAATACGGGAATTCAATAGAAAAACCTATTTATAAAAAGGAAATTCCAGCGGGCGTGACAGCTAAAATTGTTTTGGATAATTACATCAAAGCGATTGGTGGAGAAAAAGCATTGAACGAAGTAAAAACTATTGCCATGTTTGGAACAACTTCCATTCCACAAGCACCTGCTCCATTGTCTTTTACTTCTAAAATTGGAACTAATAATAAATTATTGGTAGAATTGGCTATGGGCGAAATGAGCATGATGAAACAAGTTCTTAATGAAAAAGAAGGATCTATTACACAACAAGGTCGAAAAATGAAAATTGAAGGTGCCGATTTAGATAAAATGAAAGCTAGCGCCGTTCCTTTTGAAGAATTGGGATTATTGACTAAAAAAGAAGTTGAATTAACCGGAATCGAAACTATTGAAGGAAGTGACGCTTATGTTCTAAAAAACGGAGATTCAACTTTATATTTTGATGCAAAATCAGGACTTAAAGTGGCTGATTCTGAAGTTCAAGATCAAGGCGGAAACAAAATCACTTTGATGACTTATTACAAAGATTACCGAGATGTTAAAGGTGTTAAAGTCCCTTTTAATATCGTAAAAAATGTTGGAATAGAATTGGATATAAAATTGTCTGATGTAAAAATCAACGAAGGTGTTTCTGACATTGATTTCCAATAATCGAAACATAAATTTATAAGCAAAGGCTGTCTGAAAAGGCAGCCTTTGTTGCTTTATGAATATTGAGAAAAGTGATTTCGAACTATTTTTTAGAAGACAAATAAACGCCAACTAAAACTATAAAAGCTCCTATAAACTGAATTGGAGTTAGCATTTCATTGTCTAATAATCCCCAAAAGAAAGCAACAATAGGAATTAAATAGGTAACCGAAGTAGCAAAAACTGGCGAAGATATTTGCACAATTTTAAAGAAAATAATATTGGCAATTCCAGTTCCAAAAACCCCTAGAATCATAATGAACCAAATGGAATGCTGCACTTTTTGAACCTGAAGTACATCGAAAAAACCAGAGAAAAACAAAATAAAACAAGCTGGAATCAGTAGCACCATAAAATTTCCAGTGGTAATACTCAACGGACTCAAATTAGACAAATGCTTCTTCAATATATTAACATTAAGAGCGTAACAAAAGGAAGCAATTATTACCAAAATGGAATAGAAATAATTTTGATCTGGATGATTGATTGCCCCATTAAAAACCAAAAGAAGACTTCCAATTAAACCAATAGAAACACCCCATATTTGACTTTTTTTAAAATTCAAACCGAAAGCCAATGCGCCAAAAATCAATGTATTTAAAGGCGTTAACGAATTGAGAATTGCTGTTATGGAACTGTCTATTTGGGTTTCGGCAATTGCAAAAAGATAGGCTGGAATAAAAGTTCCCAAGGAAGCCGTTAAAGCAATAAATTTCCATTGCGATTTTGGAATTAATTTTACACTTTTAAATCCTATTCCCAATAAAAAAATAGCTGCAAAAATGATTCGCAAAGAACCTAATTGCATTGGAGACAAACCAATTAATCCTTTTTTGATTAATATAAAAGAACTTCCCCAAATCAAGGAAAGCACCACCAAATAAATCCATTTTAACTGTTTTGAAATCATACCCAAAATTTTGGCTCAAAATTGTAATAATTTTATGAATTAGCCATTCTTTTTTTCACTAATTTTGATTTTATTATTATGATAATTAATATTTTAAATCTAATTACAATGAATTTACCCAAATCAATTTTAACAATTACGCTTGCTAGCCTATTGTTTGTAGGCTGTAAAGAAAAAAGTAAAGAAACAGTTTCTGCAACCTCAATGGAAACTGGTGCGCCAAAAGAAAAAAAGGAAATTGCAGCCGCTAATATTCAGAAGGCAAGTTTCACGATTGAGGGAATGACTTGTGCTATTGGATGTGCTAAAACAATACAAGAAGAATTAAATGGATTAGACGGTGTGGAAATAGCGAAAGTAGATTTCGAGAAAAAATCGGCTACTATTTCTTATGACAAAAGCATACTAACTCCAGAAATCATTACTAAAGTAGTTCAAGCTACCGGCGATGGAAAAACATACAAGGTTTCGAATATGAAATCGTAAATAGTTAAAACTATTTATTTCGGCATAATTTGCTAATTAGGCATAAAAAAGCTTCTCATTTTAAAATGAGAAGCTTTTTTTGTTTGGGTATATTTTTCATAAATTAAAATCAAAGTTTTTATTCTTAACTTTTTAGGAGAGTAAAGTTAACATGTCCAGTATTACTATTTAGTCAAAAAGATAATTTTTTTTATTTTTTTAAAAGAGGCTGTTACCACCTTCCAATGAGCTGGACTCCATGTAAAAGTTTTTTTTACTACCCCCCCCTATGTTTTTATTCTAAAAAATAAATTTAAAGATTTTTGAAGTCAAATGATATTTGAAGTTTCAGAAGATTAATTAACCATTAATAAGAGTCCGAATTAAGAAACAGGGTAGTTATTGGGGTAGTTTTAAAAATAAAAAACTCTTAAAAGCTTATAAACAAAGCAATTAAGAGTTAATCTATGTGCGGATAATAGGACTCGAACCTACACGCCTCGCGGCACCAGATCCTAAGTCTGGCATGTCTACCAATTTCACCATATCCGCGTAATTGTGGGTGCAAATATACAATTAATTATAAATTATGACCCAAAAAAAATAAATCTTTTTTATTTTTTGAATTGGCGAAGCAATTATAATTTATGAATTTTTTCTAACTCTTTATCGTATTTTTGAATTTATAAAAATTTCAACTATTATGAACACAATAAAAGCATACGTTCAAGAACATAAAGACCGTTTTATCAACGAATTAATAGATTTATTGAAAATCCCTTCCGTTAGTGCCGACCCCGCTTTTCATCAAGATATTATCAATACCGCACAGGCTGTGAAAGCAAGTTTGGAAAAAGCAGATTGCGATTTTGTCGAAATTTGCGACACGCCAGGAAATCCAATTGTCTATGGCGAAAAAATTATTGACGCCACTTTGCCAACGGTTTTAGTTTACGGCCATTATGATGTGCAACCCGCCGATCCAATAGAATTATGGACTTCCCCGCCTTTCGAACCCATAATCAAAAAAACCGAAATTCATCCCGAAGGAGCAATTTTCGCTCGTGGTTCTTGCGATGATAAAGGACAAATGTACATGCACGTGAAAGCATTAGAATATATGATTCAATCGAACACTTTACCTTGCAACGTGAAATTCATGATTGAGGGCGAAGAGGAAATTGGTTCCAAAAGTTTGAGTTGGTTTGTAGAAAGAAATCAAGAAAAACTAAAATGCGACGTGATTTTAATTTCGGATACCGGAATGATTTCTAATCAGCAACCTTCTATCACGACTGGATTACGTGGATTGAGTTATGTAGAAGTCGAAGTTACAGGCCCAAATCGCGACTTACATTCTGGATTATACGGTGGCGCAGTGGCAAATCCTATCAACGTTTTGGCAAAAATGATTGCTTCGCTTCACGACGAAAACAACCACATTACCATTCCAGGTTTCTATGATTATGTAGCAGAATTATCGCCTGAAGAACGTGCCGAAATGGCAAAAGCACCTTTCGATTTAGAAGACTATAAAAAAGCATTGGACTTAAATGATATTTATGGCGAAAGCGGTTATGTAACCAATGAAAGAAACTCGATTAGACCAACATTAGACGTCAACGGAATTTGGGGCGGTTATACTGGCGAAGGAGCTAAAACCGTTATTGCGAGTCAGGCTTTCGCCAAAATTTCGATGCGATTAGTTCCTAATCAAGACTGGGAAACCATCACCGATTTGTTTACCATGCATTTTATCAGCATTGCTCCAGCAGGTGTGACGGTGAAAGTAAAACCGCATCACGGCGGACAAGGTTATGTAACGCCAACGGACAGCATTGGCTACAAAGCCGCCAATAAAGCCTATACCGAAACCTTTGGAGTTCCAGCAATTCCAGTGCGTTCTGGAGGAAGTATCCCAATTGTTGCTTTGTTCGAAAAAGAGCTAAAAAGCAAAACAATTTTAATGGGATTTGGTTTGGATTCGGATGCGATTCACTCGCCAAACGAACATTTTGGAGTTTTTAATTACTTGAAAGGAATAGAAACGATTCCTTTGTTTTATAAATACTTTGTGGAAATGTCGAAATAATTTTTTGGACGCAGATGAAACGGATTCGCAAAAGCGAAAACGCGGATGAAAACGAATTTCTTTAATTGTTAATACAACCTGAAAATCAGTTTTATCCGCGTTTTTACGAAGTAAATCCGTTTCATCTGCGTCCCATTTTTTATATTTATTCTGGATTATAACCCAAATAAGGCACCGTTTGTTCGTGGAAAACAACTCCATATTCTTCTAATTCTTTTAAAATAGGCAAATACACTTCTTCCCGAATTGGGAGTTGAACTCCAGGCGTTTTTATCTTGCCATTTAAGATTAATAAGGTCGCCATTGCAACGGGTAAACCAACAGTTTTTGCCATTGCGGTATAAATTTGATTTTCGCCAAGGCAAACCATTTCCGAATCTACTTGTTCTTTTTTGCCGTTTATTTCGTAGCCGAATTTATGATACATGACAATCATGTCTTTGTCTTTGGGCTGAAGCGTCCAACTATCTCCAAGAATTTTTTCGAGAATTTGTGCAGGACTTGCGTTTTTCAATCCCACAATTTTGTTTTGATTGAATAAATCCAATTCCAACAATTTATCCCACATGATATCATCTTGATCGATTTTTAAAATCAAACGCATCTTACTTTCTACAGAATCCGTGGGATGATAAGGCAAAAATGAATTTACAAATTGTCGGTAATTCATATTTTCAGAACCTTCCATTATGTAACTATCATCAGTCATTCCGAGTTGCACGAACATGTTCCAAGCTTTCGAAAAACCCACTCTGCGGATGGTTCCTCTATATAAAGTAAGGATGTTTTTTAGACCATAAATATCAAGGTATTTGAGCGAATCTCTATTCGAATAAGCCTCAAATCGACCGTAACCTTCTACTTCTAAAAATTCGGTTCGACGGAATAAATTCCAATACGGAATGTATTTATAAGTTCCTTCCTGAATGAATTTTGCAGCGCCACCTTGTCCAGCAAGCACTACATTTCGGGGTGCCCAAGTAAATTTATAATTCCACAAATTCGTATCCGATTCTGGCGCAACTAAGCCGCCACAAAACGATTCAAACAAAAGCATCTTTCCTCCTTTTGCCCTGATATCATTGATGACTTTCATGGCGCTCATGTGATCAATTCCAGGATCAAGACCAATTTCATTCATGAAAATTAAATTATTTTCTTTGGCTAAAACATCTAATTCTTGCATGGCATCACTAATATAAGAAGCCGTAACCATGTGTTTTTTGTATTCAATACAATCCTTGGCAACTTCAATATGAAGATGGGCTGGCAACATCGAAATAACAATATCAGCATTTTGAATAGCCTTATTTCTTTGTGCTTTGTCAAAAACATCCAAGGAAATGGCTGTTGCATTAGGATGATTATTTGTTTTTTTTTGAGCTGAAACCAATGATAAATCGCCAATAATAAGATGCAAATTTTCAGCATCAGATTTATTTAGAAGATATTGTATAAGAGAGGAAGCCGATCTTCCAGCTCCAATGATTAGAATTGTTCTCATAATTAAATAAATATAACACAAATATATAAAAATGTTGTATTTATAACAAATTACAAATGATTTAAATAGAATGTTTCTAATAATTAGAAGCAAAAAGAACCGTTAAAATCCATTTGTTAATCGAGTTCTATTCTTAAAAATATATATGATTATAAATCATAAGGTATGTTATCTTTTTTGGGAATAAATAAATATATAAACACACCCCTAACCCCTCTCAAGAGGGGAATTCGAAACTACTACCATTTAACTTTTAGTAGTTTATTTAGTAAATAAGTCTGATTATACATAAGAATTAGATATTTTTGTATCAAATTAAAAAAATGGATAAGAAATTAATTTCTACAGGAGCAATTTTTGGAATGATCGCTATAATTTTAGGTGCTTTTGGAGCACATGCTTTGAAAAAAGTTTTATCCATAGAATCGCTTTCTACATTTGAAACAGGAGTGAAATATCAAATGTACCATGCGCTTTTTTTGATTCTTATTGGAACGCTAAAAGAGCTTTCGGAAAAAGCTAAAAAAACAATTTACAATTTGGTTGTTCTAGGTGTTTTATTCTTTTCGGGATCGATTTATTTATTGGCTACAAAGAGCCTAACTTCCATTGATTTTAAGCCGCTTGGAATCATAACTCCTATTGGCGGACTCCTATTAATACTAGCTTGGGGTGTTTTATTTTATACTATTGCAAAGAAAAAATCATAAAGTTTAGGAAAAAAAACTCTAACTGAATTATTAGTTCTACTTTTGCAAAAAAAATAAATAAACTACACAACAACAAATCTATGGACAATTACGCCTTATTTACGAAATCGATTGCGTTAAATAATTTGGGAATAGAAAACGCAATAATTCATTATCAATTATCAGCCAACGAATTACATGCAAAAACAGTAGAATCTGGTCAAGGAATTGAAAATTCTACTGGAGCATTAGCGGTTAATACTGGAGAATTTACAGGCCGCTCACCAAAGGATCGATTTATCGTAAAAGATAGCATTACAGAAGACAAAGTTTGGTGGGGAAAAGTAAATATTCCTTTTTCGCCAGAAGCTTTTGAAGCATTATATAATAAAGTGACTGCTTACATCTCCAATAAAGAAGTTTTTGTTAGAGATTCTTATGTTTGTGCCGATCCAAATTACAGACTTAATGTTCGGGTTATTACTGAAACTGCTTGGGCAAATTTATTTTGCTACAATATGTTTTTAAGACCTGAAAAAGAGGAATTAGAAAATTTCGAACCAGAATGGACTATGATTTGTGTTCCAAGTTTCATGGCAGATCCAGAAATTGATGGAACAAGACAAAGCAATTTTGCAATTTTAGACTTTACAAGAAAAATTGCTCTTATTGGTGGAACTGGATATACTGGCGAAATGAAAAAAGGGATTTTCTCCGCTTTGAATTTTATTCTTCCTGTTTTCAAAAACACATTACCAATGCATTGTAGTGCCAATGTTGGAGATGATGGCGATACAGCTATTTTCTTTGGATTATCAGGAACAGGTAAAACTACTTTATCGGCCGATCCTGCCCGTAAACTTATTGGTGATGACGAACACGGATGGACGAATGAAAACACCGTTTTTAATTTTGAAGGAGGTTGTTATGCAAAAGTGATTAATCTAAGCGACGAAAACGAACCAGACATTTTCAGATCGATTAAAAAAGGAGCCATTTTAGAAAATGTAGTTTTCAAAAACGGAACAAATGAAGTAGATTATGAAGATGTTTCAATAACTCCAAACACACGAGTAAGCTACCCAATTTTTCATATCGATAATATTCAACCAAATTCTATTGGAGAAAATCCAAAAAATATATTCTTCTTAACTGCAGATTCATTTGGTATTATCCCACCCATTTCCAAACTAACTCCAGGTCAAGCTGCTTATCATTTTATTTCTGGTTATACTGCAAAAGTAGCCGGAACAGAAGCGGGAGTTACAGAACCACAACCTAACTTTTCAGCTTGTTTCGGAGCACCATTCATGCCTTTGCACCCAACAAAATATGCTGAAATGTTGAGTAAAAAAATGAAAGATGCTAATGTGAAAGTTTGGTTGATTAACACTGGATGGACAGGTGGACCTTACGGAATAGGAAGCAGAATGAAATTGAAATATACAAGATCAATGATTACAGCGGCATTAAACGGAGAGTTAGATGATGTAGCCTATGAAAATCATACCGTTTTTGGAATAGCAAAACCACAATCTTGTCCTAATGTTCCAAGCGAAATATTAAACCCAAGAAACACCTGGGAAGACAAAGACTTATATGATGTAAAAGCAATAGAATTAGCAGAGAAATTTAAAGCTAATTTTGCCAAATTTGAAGAATTTGCTAATGCAGAAATTATGGCTGGAGCACCAAAAGTTTAGTTAATTTTTTAGTTCAAAGACAAGAAGAGCTGCTCCAATCGAGCAGCTCTTCTTATTTAAAAATGAGACATTATTTAATGCCTAATTTTCCATTTCAAGAATATCGTTTTGTATTTTTTTTGTTAAACTTTTGAATACCAAATCATAGGAATGGTCTATCAGTTTTTTAACCACGGAATCTGAAATTTCATTGTTAATTGCAACGGTATTCCAATGCACTTTGTTCATGTGAAAAGCAGGAATAATGTCGTCATATTGCCCGCGCAATTCCTGAGCATACTCTGGATTGCATTTCAAATTTACGGATGGCTTTCCTTTTTCCCATTGACTTAAGGACGATAATGCAATCATCTTTCCTCCTACTTTAAACACCAAAGCATCGTCATTGGACGGAAAATGCTCTGTTATTCCTTTTTTGGAAAGACAATATTCATAGAAGGTTTCTAGATTCATTTTAGAAATATAAATTATTTATGCTTCCGGATTAACCAAAAACAAATCGCTAGCAATTCCATCGGTCAAAAACTTCCCTTTTTTTGTTGGTTTTAGGACTTCATTTTCAATAAAAAGCAATTCGTCTTTCAGATATTTTTGAGATTGCTTTTTTAAATAATTCAAATAATCCCTGCCAAATTCATTTTCAATTCTCTCCAAAGAAACGCCCCAAATTGTTCGTAAACCAGTCATAATATATTCGTTATATTGATCTGTTTTTGACAATATTTCCGTTTCGTTTGCGAGTTTATTTTCTTGCAATGATTTCAAATATAAGGAGTTGTTAGAAATATTCCAACTTCGCAAAACGCCATCATAACTATGCGCTGACGGACCAATTCCAATATATTTTTTGCCAAGCCAATAGGCTGAATTATTCTTAGAAAAATAGTTTTTCTTCCCAAAATTGGACAATTCATAATGAATAAAATCATTCGCTTCAAGGGTTTCTACAAGAATAGCAAAATGCTCCTGCGCAAAATCATCATTTGGTTTTGCGATTTTTCCGGTCTGAATTAATTTACTCAAAGCCGTTTTGGGTTCCACCGTCAAAGCATAACTCGAAATATGAGAAACACCAAAAGACAAAGCCGTTTGGATATTCTGTTTCCATTTTTCATTGCTCATTCCTGGAATACCGTAAATTAAATCAAGTGAAATATTGTCGAAATATTTTGTGGCTTCCTCAAGACAATTTTTGGCTTCCGCCGAATTATGAGCTCGATTCATCATTTGCAAATCGTCTTCAAAAAAAGATTGAATCCCAATGCTTAA
>Ga0114962_10004513_pt1 | contig 11065 bp, 8 predicted proteins | sample C_130820_MF_Meta_FD_87017 | JGI IMG/M metagenome (GOLD analysis project Ga0114962, IMG submission 87017) | Freshwater microbial communities from Lake Croche, Canada to study carbon cycling - C_130820_MF_MetaG | ecosystem: Environmental > Aquatic > Freshwater > Lake | place: Lake Croche, Canada...
AAGGTTATTGGGTTCGCTCTGGCTGCGCAGACTCAAGTGAAGGCTTTTTACTTTCGGCGGGGGATTGCACTTAACCGTGTTGCTATCGGCAATGATGTAACCGTGAGATATGTCGATTACGAATCTGCCTGGTCGGCACTACATGGCCAGGCTCAGCCAAATGGGCTAATTCGTGTATGGCTGCGGTTCATGTTTGTGATCACCACGCCACTACTAAGGCTTTCGCCGAATTTTGTCACACTAACCTCCGGATTTTTTGCGGTGGTACTTGCGGGCATAGCGAGGATGCCTAGTCTTTATTGGCTGGTCGCGCTCGGGATTTTCGCACTCGGAGTATTTGACGGTGTTGATGGCGTGATTGCAGTGCGCACAAATCGAGTAACTCAGTGGGGTGCGTTCCTGGACTCACTGATGGATCGAGTCGTGGATGTAGCCATTGCCGCGATGTTCGTGATTGCCGGAGCACATCCGATTGTGGTGCTCGTCGCCGGCACTGCAACGCTGATTCACGAATACATGCGAGCACGCGCCGCTTCTGTTGGCTATCGGTTAATTGGCGCAGTAACTGTTGCCGAAAAGCCGACTCGAATGATTTTGGCCGTAGTTGCATTTACTGCTTGCGCAGTTTCAAAAAGTCAGACACGAGCATTTATGAATATTTCGAGTTGGGTTTGGCTGGTGATCGCCGCTATCGGACTTGGTCAGTTGTCGATGGCTTATCGCAAAGGTCTTCGGGCAAATTAACCCAGTGGTTAAGCTCGGCCAATTTTCTGCGCAACGATGTCTGCCGACATTGCCACCAACGGCAAACCGCCGCCAGGGTGTGCTGAGCCGCCAACCAAGTACAAGTTTTCGATCTCACTGACATTGCGCGGACGCAAGAACGCGGCTCGCATGCCATTACTTGAACTGCCATAAATTGAGCCACCAAATGCGCCGGTGCGTAATTCAAGATCTGCCGGCGAGCTGGAGTTCTGCCACTTGATCCGAGCGCTCACATCAAAGCCGGTCGTGCCAATTTGCTCAAGGATGGTCTGCGAATAAGATGCCACCAATTCCGGCGAATTCCAGTTCACGCCATTGTTTGGGTCATGACGGGGCGCGTTAATCAAAATAAACCAAGATTCATCGCCGGCCGGAGCCATGGCCGGGTCATTCGGATTGCATATGTAGATTGCGGGCTTGGGAGTTGGCCGGGCTTTGGTGCCAGTGCCGAATACTGAGTTGAATTCGTCATCGTAATCGGCTGGAAAAAATACATTGTGATGTGCCAATTCGCTGGTCTTACCCGTTAGGGCCAGATTGATGACAAAACCCGAAAGCGAAGGAGTGACTTTAGTTAGTGCGCGGTTTGCGCGCTTAACCGCAGGTAACTCTTGGTCGAGCAATGAATGGTAAAGCGTATGTGCATCGACATTGGAAACCACAATGTCATATGTGCCACTCGGCGCGCTCTGTGTGCTAACCGTAAAGGTGGTTGAGTTCTTTCGCACACTGCTTACCGCAGTATTGAATTCAAACTCCACACCGAGAGCGAGGCACCGTTCGAAGAGTGCGCGACCAAGTTCGCGAAGACCGCCGGCCACATGGTAGGCGCCAAAAGTTTGTTCGATGTACGGGATGGTGGCAAGGGCAGCTGGTGCTTGCCGCGGATCAGAGCCGCTGTAAGTTGCGTACCGATCCACCAGAGTAATCAAGCGCGGATCTGTGAAGTAGTGCTCGGCAAGCGAGCGCAAGCTACGCGTTGGAGCGATGGTTTTGAGTGCGCCAAGTCGCCAAGACATGGCTAGCAAACTACGCATACCATCCAGAGGAGATTCAAGAAATGGACCGCGAGTTACGGCCCACATTTTTGCCGCTCGTTTCATGAAAGCGCGCCACTCGTCTGCGCTCTGACTGCCGAAAGCCTCGCCAATTGCGCTAGCGCATGCGCCAATTCCAGCGCCAGGCATATTCAGAATCGAGCCATCGGCAAACTGATAGCGAAATGCTCTATCAAGTTCGACAATCTCAACACTGTCTTCCAATGGTTTACCCGTTTTTAAAAACAGATCGCGATACACCGCAGGCAAGGTCAGCAGACTAGGACCTGTATCGAATTTGTGTTCACCATAAGTGGCTATTCCAAGTTTGCCGCCCCAGGTATCGGAACTTTCCAAAACCGTGACTCGATGACCTTTAGCTTTTAGTCGGGCCGCACAAGCCATGCCACCCATACCCGCGCCAATTACTGCAATGTTTGTCACACTCGTCACCTTACGCGCTTAGACCGCGCGACCTTTCCACGAGTTGGTTCCACGCAGATGGCGAACCCACGACAGCACATTTAATCCTGCGAAAACCGCAATCGAAATACTGTGTAGCAGAGCATCAGGGAAGCGATGCTGCTTGGTTTTCACGGCAACAATTAGGCGTCCCCAACTTGCGCCAACTAGGGCAACTAATGCGACCGGCCAGTCGCGGGTGAATAAGCCGACTAACGGCAAAGTGAAAACAGTAATCAAAAATGTGTTGATGAAAATCGAGCCAACTGCTCCACCAAAAGCTGCCCACAAACTCTTCGTGTAACCGTCAATCAGGTCTTTGCCCCGTGGATACATTCGACATTTCGCGAGATTAGTCCCATCCGCCACGCTGCCAGTCAGCCCATGGCGGTAGAAATTGCGAAGCAGCATCAGGTCTTCTAACACCTCGCCGCGAACCGCCTCATGCCCACCGCTAGTTAAGTAATCACTTCGTCGGCAAACCAGGAACTGACCGTTAGCCACAGCAAGACTTGGTCGAGTCATTTTACGCGCCAACCGCAAAGGCACGGTACTGAACCAGGACCACTGCAGTAAAGGTTGAATCAGCCGATTCAATCCGCCAGTGGCAATTTGCTGCGGATATGGCGAGATAAGCGCGAGATTCTCAGCTAAGAGCAGCGAAATAATTCGCGCAATTGCCGATGGCATTAAGCGCACATCCGCATCAATAAAGACCAAGTAGTCAGCGCCACTTTGCTCAGCGAGTCGAGCGCACGCCCAGGGTTTACCGAGCCAACCCTGTGGCAACTCATCGTTGCCAATTAATACCGTCAGGCGTGGGTCATCGATTCGACTTAACGCCGCAGCGGTGCCATCTGTGGAGCCATCATCGAGAACGGTAACGCGCAAGTGTGCTAATCCAGTCTGTGCCAGCGCCGAAGTGACACAGCCATGGATGTCGTCCACTTCATTGCGCGCGGGTATCAGGACTTCAACCGAGTCGGCAATCTGAACCAGTTCTGTGACGCTGGGGCGCAAGATTGTCCGACTATTACGCAGGGCAAGCAGGGCAAGTGACCAACTGAGCAACGCACTGAGCAAGAACAGTGCCTGCATTAGAGCGGTTCACCTATTGGTTGTGGCATCCGCAGAATCTTTAGGTAATACGGAACTAGCACAATGCCCATCCCGATCAGTCCGCTCAGCGCAGTACCCGGTTGATTTAAAAATGGCGCGAACCAACCTATGTTGGCAACGAAGCTGCCCAACCAGACCCAGGCCACAGCTAACTGAGGAACCCGATCGTCAAAATTGATCTGTTCAGGTGTTGGCAGCAGGCGAGTTAATAGCGTGTACAAAATGGCCGCGACGATTAACCAGCCGAAAAAATTACTCAGCGGTATAGATGTGGTTTTCGCTCCAGTCGGGCTATGCCAATTCCAAAATCCTTCGCCGACCATTTGTGGATCGAGGAATAGATCCCAGCTCGCCATCAGCCAGCTGGCAATAGCAATGCGCAATGCGCTGCGATTGGTTAGGGATCCTGCGATTAACCAGCACGGATACATCATCATGAACCAAGCGAGCGGAATTAACGCTGGAACCTGCAAAAACATCCAGCCAAGTTTGGTGCTGTAGCTGTAATCACCAAAGGGCAGGTGAGTATGCACGCCAATGGCCTCGGCAATAAACGCGCTTGGCAAAACTATGGCCAGAAAAGTGCGGGTGTACTGCAAACCTCGAGTAACAAACGCATGAATGGTTGATTCACAGAAAAAGGTAAGTACACCCAAAATAGTCACAAGTGTTCGGTCTGGTCCATGCAGAATTGGCCAACTGATGTTTAAGGCGACATTGACTAAAAGCAGCGCCAATGGAATTGGCTGAAGATGCCGTTGCAGGTTACTCACTTGCTTGATCACCGTCTTGGCTGGGTTGACTTGAGTGAATCGCATTACTGGCTAAATCGACGCCGCCCAAGGTTCCCGTCATCGCTAGGACTTTAAAGCGACCAAAAAGTTCTTCGGCGTACCAACCGGTTCGATGAGTTCGATCTATTACCGCCTGATGCGCTTGTCCGCGCTGCGCAAATTGAGTAATCGCCTCATTGTTTTGCCAGACACTAAATGTCCCTTGCAGACCGACTGGCGCCTCGCCGATGCCCACAGTAGCGATTAGGCCCGGTGTTTTATGTAAGTCGGTCGAGACCGGCGGAACACTACGCCAAAAACTTAGCCACCAGCGCGGTTTAATCCGTGCTCGAGTCAATGCGGCCATTGGACCATCCCAGCGACTCACTTCGGCGGGAATAAACGGTTCTTGTTTTGCCCAGGTGCCTTTGGCTGATTGTGGCTCAAGTTCGAGGTGCGCCGAAGTCTGTGCGATGCGCCGCCAACCTTGCATCAAGTCGCTAGCGGCAAAGTGCGCGTAATCAGATGGGTCATTCCACACGGTCAATATCGCCCATTGCTTTGGATCTGCGTCGCGCATAGTAAATGTGCGGCCCGAACCAGTACCGAGGAGTTTCCAAAAGCTCAGCCCAGCAGTGTTGCGTAACGCGCGACGATTTAAGCCCATGAACGCAAAAGCACGAGGAATGTGTCTCGTGGCTATCCGCCAAGAATCGACAACAACTAGCTGCTTGGACATGGCTCTAGTCTGGCGCATACTTGACGGGCGCGCTGACGGCTAGGCGCTGGCTAACGCAAACTGTTCTGCGATAATTTCTAGGGCTTCATTCAGGAGATCATCGCTGATTACCAGCGGTGGCAAGAATCGCAGGACGTTACCGTAAGTGCCAGCGGTGAGAATCACCAAACCCTGAGCGTGACAAGCTTTTGCCACTCGCGCAGTGAGTTCTGGATCGGGATCCTTCGTACCTGGCTTTACTACTTCAACGGCAATCATTGCGCCACGACCACGCACATCGCCAATCACGCCAGTGCTGGCCGCAATCGCCTGAAGGCGCGGAAGCATTATCGCTTCAATCTCGCGAGCGCGGCTAATTAAATCGAGCTTTTCCATGGTGGCGATTGAGCCAAGCGCAGCAGCACAGGCCACCGGATTGCCGCCGTAAGTTCCACCAAGTCCGCCCGCATGAATTTTATCCATGATGTCTGCGCGACCAGTCACGCCAGCTAGTGGCATACCGCCAGCAATGCCCTTGGCAGTCGTAATCAAATCCGGAATCACACCTTCATGTTCACTGGCGAACCAATTTCCCGTGCGACAGAATCCAGTCTGTACTTCATCGGCGATAAATAAGATGCCTTGCGCTTTTGCATAATCGGCCAGCGCAGCCATGAATCCGGGTGCTGGCACGACAAAACCGCCTTCACCCTGAATCGGCTCCAACACGATGGCAGCAATGTTGCTACCGCCGAGTTCTTTTTCCATGCGACTGATGGCAAGCTTCGCAGCATCTGTGCCCGATAGTTCATCGTGGAATGGGTACGAGGTGGGGAAGCGATAAATCTCTGGTGCGAATGGACCGAAAGTGTGCTTATAGGGCATGTTCTTGGCGGTCATACCGAGTGTGAGGTTTGTTCGTCCGTGATATCCGTGCTCGAAAACAGCAATTGCTTGACGGCCAGTGAAACTGCGCGCAATTTTGACCGCGTTTTCGACAGCCTCAGCGCCAGTATTAAATAATGCCGAACGCTTCTCGTGATCGCCAGGGGTTAAGCGATTCAGGGCCTCGCACACTTCCACATACTCTTCATACTCTGTGACCATGAAACACGTGTGGGTGAAGTCTTTAACCTGCGCAGTAACTCGATCGACTACCTCGGGTGCTGAGTTGCCGACACTGGTTACCGCAATGCCAGAACCAAAATCGATTAGCTGATTGCCATCGACATCGACAACGATTCCGCCCCCGGCCTTGGTGACAAAAATCGGCAGGGTAGCGCCAACGCCAGCACTTACGGCCTGGGTGCGGCGCTGATGTAGCGACTGCGAGATCGGCCCGGGGATGTCCGTAGCAAGCACTCGTTTCTGAACAATTCCGTTTACGGTGTAGTCATCATTTGTTGCGGTCATGGTGCAATCGTAGCCCCGACAGGCGTACCGTAGTGGTATGAAATCTGCATACCCGTATTGGATTGCCGGCAAAAGTACCGTCAGCGAAAAAATCGTTGAAGTCACCCATCCCACTGGGCAGGTAGTCGCACAGCATTACTTGCCTACTGATGATGATGTTGAGCAGGCAGTTGCTGCCGCTTGGGCAGTTCGCCACGAGGCTGCCGCTACATCTGCCGTTACTCGCGCTGCGGCTTTGATGCATGTCTCAACGCAGCTGCAAGCAAGGCATGAAGAAGTTGCTCGCATCATCACTGATGAAGGTGGTAAGCCGATTGTGTGGTCGCGCGTTGAAGTTAATCGCGCAATTAGCACATTCCGTTGGGCGGCTGAAGAGGCTCGTCGATTCGGCGGTGAATTGCAGCGTCTTGATACCGATCCAACCAGTGTTGGCCGAATGGGCATCATCCGCCGTTTTCCACTCGGCCCAGTTCTTGGCATTGCCCCATTTAACTTTCCGCTCAACCTGGTGGCACACAAGATTGCGCCCGCGATAGCGGTCGGGGCACCCATCATCATTAAGCCGTCTGAGGCAACACCGATTAGTGCGCTAATCCTAGGCGAGCTGCTTAGCGAGACCGACTTACCAGCAGGTATGTGGTCGATTCTGCCGATTTCTCGTGAAACTACTTCGCGCATTACTACCGATGAGCGGCTGCCGATTCTTTCCTTCACTGGTTCAGACGTTGTCGGTTATCAAATTCAGAAACTGGTACCGCATAAGCATGTGATTCTCGAACTCGGCGGCAATGCCGCGGCCGTTGTCCTAGATGACTGGTCAAGTGAACAGGACCTTGAGTTTGCAGCTACGCGCATCGCAACTTTTGGCGCCTCCCAAGCGGGCCAGTCGTGCATCTCAGTGCAGCGAGTGATTATCCATGACTCGATCTATGACAAGATCGTGCCAAAAATTGTGGAGAAGACGAAGGCACTGCAGGTAGAAGATGCCTACAGCGAAAACACCGTTGTTGGACCGCTAATTAATGATGCTGCCGCCGAGCGCGTTGAGCAGTGGGTTGGCGAGGCGGTCGCTGCTGGCGCAACCTTGTTAGCCGGCGGTCAGCGCAACGGCGCGTATTACTCGGCAACCGTTTTGGCAGACGTGCCAGCGGATGCAAAAGTCGCAGCGTGCGAGGTCTTTGGCCCAGTGATTGTCTTGCAGCGAGTGAGTTCAACTGCGCAAGCCTTTGCTGCGGTAAATGATTCAGATTACGGATTGCAAGCGGGCGTATTCACTCATGACATTCAAACTGCCTTCCTTGCACACAGTACGTTAGAAGTCGGCGGTGTGATCATCGGAGATGTACCAGCTTTCCGCGCAGACCAAATGCCTTATGGCGGGCTGAAGAGTTCTGGCGTCGGCAAAGAGGGTGTGCGTTGGGCGATGGAAGACTTAACGCACGAGCGCATCATGGTTTTAACTGGACTTGAACTTTAACGAGGTGGCTGAAAATTTCTAGCACTGCTACGCGCCGTATCGTCATTCTTGGCTCAACGGGTTCCATTGGCACGCAAGCACTAGACATTGTTGCGGACAACCCGGAATTATTTACAGTCGTCGCAATTTCTGCCGGTGGCTCAAATCTTGATTTGTTGGCCGAACAAGCCATTTCGTTTGGCGTGCAAATGGTTGCCGTTGCGGACGCTGCTTTAGCGAATACGTTAACCGAACTTATTACCAACGTGGCGGCGCGACTACAGGTCACCCAGTTGCCACAAGTCATCGCGGGTCCAGAAGCTGCAGCCACAGTGGCTGCTAGTGATTGCGATGTTGTGCTTAACGGCATCACTGGCGCAGCTGGCTTAATGCCGACGGTTGCTGCGTTGACTGCTGGTCATCAACTAGCGCTTGCAAACAAAGAATCATTGGTGATCGGTGGACGAGCGGTTACTTCGTTAGCCAGCGCAGATCAAATCGTGCCAGTTGACTCCGAACACTCAGCCTTAGCGCAATGTTTGCGCGCCGGCACAAAGTCTGAAGTGCGCAAGCTCGTGCTGACTGCAAGCGGTGGGCCGTTTCGCAATGCCACTCGCGCGCAGCTCGAGTCAGTTACTCCCGAGCAGGCGCTTAATCATCCAACTTGGTCAATGGGGCCAGTAGTCACCATTAATTCAGCGACCATGTTCAATAAAGGCTTAGAAATTATCGAAGCGCATCTGCTTTTTGATATTCCATTTGAACAAATCGATGTAGTAGTTCACCCGCAATCGGTAGTGCATTCGATGGTCGAATTTGTTGACGGTTCTACCATTGCGCAAGCGAGTCCACCAGATATGCACCTTCCGATCGCACTTGGTCTGGGTTGGCCTGATCGCGTTGCTAATAGCGGTAGCGCGTGCGACTGGTCGATGACAAGTCAGTGGACATTTGAGCCAGTTAACGACGAGTTATTTCCAGCAGTTCAACTAGCAAAGCGTGTCGGTCAATTTGCTGGCACAGCGCCAGCGGTGATGAACGGTGCCAACGAAATTGCCGTGGCTGCTTTCTTAGCCGGCCGGCTGACTTACCTGGGCATCATTGAACTTGTACAAAATGTTGTTGAGCAACACATGGTGCATGGCTTTATCGCAGACGAACAACTCACAATCGATGATGTAGTTACGGCAAGCAGCTGGGCAATGAATCAAGCCGCCAAAATTCTGGAACAAAGGACCGCATAAATGTCAGGACTCCTCGGCGTAATTATTTTCGCTGGCTCATTACTAGCCTCCATTGCGCTCCATGAACTCGGTCATTTAGTGCCGGCGAAAAAGTTTGGCGTGCGAGTTAGTCAGTACATGGTCGGCTTTGGTCCAACTTTGTGGTCACGCGTTCGGGGTGAAACCCAATACGGAATCAAGGCCATTCCATTAGGTGGCTACATCCGCATCGTTGGCATGTTCCCACCGCGCAAGACTCCAGTCGACCCGGATGCTGATGGCATGTTCAACACCATGATTGAAGGTTCTCGAGCTCAATCGCTGCTCGAAGTTGTCGAAGGTGAAGAGGACCGAGTGTTCTACAACCTTTCGGCGCCAAAAAAGATTGTGGTCATGTTTGGCGGGCCATTCATGAACTTCTTGATCGCTTGCATTTTGTTCACTATCGCCTGCGCTGGTATCGGGACGAGCAATCCGACCACCGCTGTTGCCAAAGTGGTGGCATGTGTGCCCACCACGGACAATCCAACCGGCATTGTTTCAACTGACGGCACCTGCTCAGGTGGAACTTATTCAGCTGCGCAAGTCGCGAAACTAAGCGTGGGCGACAAATTAGTTTCGATAAATAGCAAGCCGCTCAATCAGTGGAGCGATTTGGCTGACGCTGTGCAGCAACTAGGCGGCAAGTCTGTCGTGCTGACTTATCTACGCGCCGGCGTATCGCACTCAACGACCGTGGTACTACCAGCTCGTGAGGTTCCGGTTTACGACGCATCTGGAGCGGACACTGGTAAAACCAAGACCGTCGGCTTTGTCGGGGTAAGTCCCAAGTTCGAAGCAACGCCGGTGGCCCTTGGCGCTATGCCAGGTTTTATTTGGCAGCAGCTTAAGGACACTGGATCCGCTATCCTGTCGTTTCCAAAAGCAGCATTCACTATGGGTCAGACCCTGACCACTTCTAAGCCACGCGAGGCTAATGGGCCGGTCAGCGTTGTTGGAATTGGCCAGATAAGTGACCAGATCGCCTCGGATACTAACGCGAGCACAAGTGACAAGGCCTACGCATTTTTGATGATGATCGCCTCGCTAAACCTGTTCCTGTTTGTCTTTAACTTGGTGCCGATTTTGCCACTTGACGGTGGACATATCGCGGGCGCCATTTACGAGGGCGTGCGGCGCCAAATCGCTCGTGTGCGACGCAAGCCGCTGCCCGGGCCAGTTGATACCGCAAGAATGATGCCACTGGCATACGTCATGGCCATCCTGTTAATCGGGGTGTCGATTATTTCAATCCTGACTGATGTGATTAAGCCAATAGCTTTCTAAGTACCGGCAACAGGCGAAACCTGAAGGCGTGCCTGATAATAGAGGTATGTCAGCAACGCTTGGAATGCCCGAATTACCGCCTCCCGTTTTAGCCCCTCGTCGCAAGAGTCGCCAGTTATTACTGCGTCACGACAAGCATCCGGTGCTAGTCGGTGGCGGAGCTCCAGTGAGCGTGCAGTCCATGGCAACAACACTGACCGCTGACATCAATTCCACATTGCAGCAGATTGCTGAACTAACCGCATCTGGTTGCCAGATCGTGCGCGTGGCCGTACCGAGTCAAGATGATGCAGACGCATTGCCGATCATCGCGAAGAAAAGCAGTATTCCAGTTATTGCCGATATTCACTTCCAACCTAAGTATGTTTTTGCAGCCATCGACGCTGGCGTAGCGGCGGTGCGTGTAAACCCAGGAAACATCAAACAGTTTGATGACAAAGTTAAGGAAATTGCTAAAGCTGCAGGCGACTCAGGTACTCCGATTCGAATTGGTGTAAACGCTGGCAGTCTCGATAAGCGTCTGTTGGCTAAGTACGGCAAAGCAACACCAGAGGCGTTAGTTGAATCGGCGCTCTGGGAATGTTCTTTATTTGAAGAGCACGGTTTCCGCGACATCAAGATTTCAGTCAAGCATCATGACCCGGTTGTCATGGTTCAGGCTTATCGACTACTTGCAGAGCAGTGCGATTACCCGTTGCACCTTGGCGTGACCGAGGCTGGTCCACAATTCCAGGGCACAATCAAGTCGGCTGTCGCTTTTGGCGCATTACTTG
>Ga0114962_10004515_pt1 | contig 11064 bp, 12 predicted proteins | sample C_130820_MF_Meta_FD_87017 | JGI IMG/M metagenome (GOLD analysis project Ga0114962, IMG submission 87017) | Freshwater microbial communities from Lake Croche, Canada to study carbon cycling - C_130820_MF_MetaG | ecosystem: Environmental > Aquatic > Freshwater > Lake | place: Lake Croche, Canada...
TTATTTTCACAGCTTCTCCCCATCTTTTTAAAAATTTTCCTACTTCAGCCTCAATGGTTGTAAATTGCAGCATGCAACAATATTTGACTTTATTACAACATATTTTAGAAGAAGGTACCCAAAAAACTGATCGGACTGGGACTGGTACCAAAAGCTGTTTTGGATATCAAATGCGTTTTAATCTTGCCGAAGGTTTTCCTTTGGTAACCACCAAAAAAGTGCATTTAAAAAGTATCATTTACGAATTACTTTGGTTTTTAAATGGGGATACCAATATCAAATATTTAAAGGACAATGGGGTACGTATTTGGGATGAGTGGGCGGATGCCAATGGCGACCTAGGGCCAGTGTATGGAAAGCAATGGAGAAGTTGGGAAGGCGCGAATGGGGTAGTGGTGGATCAAATTACAGAACTTATTGATCAAATTAAAAAAACACCAGATAGTAGGCGTTTAATTGTGAGTGCATGGAATGTAGGCGATTTAAAAAAGATGGCCTTAATGCCTTGTCACAATATGTTTCAATTTTATGTGGCGGATGGAAAATTAAGTTGTCAATTGTATCAACGCAGTGCCGATGTTTTTTTAGGGGTACCTTTTAATATTGCTTCTTACGCCTTATTAACCATGATGATTGCGCAAGTATGTGATTTACAATACGGTGATTTTGTACATAGTTTTGGCGATGTTCATTTGTACAATAATCATTTTGAACAAGCAGCCTTGCAATTGTCAAGGAAACCTTTTTCTTTACCTACCATGAAAATAAATCCAGCGGTGAAAGATATTTTCTCTTTCAAATTTGAGGATTTTACTTTAGAAAATTACGAATGTCACCCAGGCATCAAAGCACCGGTGGCTGTATAATTAATAAACATGAATATAACCCTAGTAGTAGCCGCTTCGCAGAACAATGCCATTGGAAAAGACAATCAATTGCTTTGGCATTTGCCAAAGGACATGCGTTTTTTTAAAAACACTACATGGGCCTTACCTATTTTAATGGGTCGCAAAACTTTCGAGTCCATGGGGAGTAAATTACTGCCGGGCAGGTTAAATATTATTTTAACTACACAACATGGATTAAAAATAGAAGGTGCTATAGTGGTTCATTCCATTCAGGAAGCTGTTGAACTTTCAGCTCAACAAGATTATAAAGAGTTGATGGTAATAGGCGGCGGCCAGGTGTATGAAATGGCATTGCCTTTAGCCAATAAGATTTGGTTAACCAGGGTACATACCTCCATTGATGGCGATACCTTTTTTCCCACTTTAGGAAATGAATGGGAAAGGATATCCACCGAAACAAATCGCGCAGACGAAAAGCATGCATTTGATTTCGATTTTGAATGTTGGCAAAGAAAATAATTTATGTATTCATCGCTAACATTGGTTAAAAAGTATTTACAGTATTTAATAAAATCTTCTAATGGAAAAGGACATGGGGTGCATTCTCCATTTGTATATTCATTTATAAAAGAAGTATTAAATAAAAAAAATAGTCCAAAAGCATTTGATTCAATTGAAGCACATAGAAAATTTTTAGAGTGTAATAAGCAAAAAATAGAAGTGTGGGACAGGGGTGCTGGTTCCCGACAAACCGATCAAAAATTTAGGTCTATACAATCCATTGCAAAGGCTGCATTAAAGCCTAAAAAGTACAGCAAACTATTATATAAAATAGTTGCTTATTATAAGCCAGCCCATATTTTGGAGATGGGCACTTCCTTAGGCATTACTACCTGCTACATGGCATTAGGCAATAAAAATGCGCAAGTAGTTACCTTAGAGGGCGCCCCCAATGTGGCTATGATAGCGCAGGAAACTTTTAGTCTATTAGGATTTGAACATATCCAAATAATGCAAGGTGATTTTAATGATACATTGCCAAAATATATAAACACCATGGATAAAATTGGGTTAGTTTATATCGATGGTAACCACCGCTATGCACCTACCATGCAATATTTTAATAGCTTGCTAGAAAAATCCGTTGAAGAAACCATTTTGATTTTTGATGATATACATTGGAGTGCAGAAATGGAACAGGCTTGGGAGGAAATAAAAACGCATCCTGCAGTAACTTTGACTATTGATTTATTTTTTATAGGCTTAGTATTTGTGAGAAAAGCGCAAAAAGAAAAAGAACATTTTATTATCCGCTATTAAACCGAATCATTTGTTACCTCAAAAATTATTAAGTTCATTAACCAATTTGCCTGGGTATAACCAGGACAGTTTTGTGCGGGTACATGAAATAGGGGATCAAATTACAAGTGTTCGATTAAATCCTGCCAAGCCTTTTGATTTGGCAGCTCATTCTTTTTTAAACAGTAGCAATGCAATTCCTTGGTGTGCGAATGGTTTTTATTTGCAGGAAAGACCCTTGTTTGTAACCGATCCATTATGGCATGCGGGTGCTTATTATGTACAAGAGGCAAGCAGTATGTTTATTAGGCATATTATTGAAAATATTTTTCCAAATACAGCAAATAAAATAGTCCTTGATTTATGTGCGGCACCAGGTGGTAAGAGCACTTTACTAGCTAGTTATTTTGAGAATGGTTTAGTAGTGTCTAATGAAACGATTAAATCGCGCAATGCAATATTAGTAGAGAACATGACCAAGTGGGGAAATGATAACGTGGTGGTAACCCAAAATGATCCTGCTCATTTTAAATCTTTGCCTAATTTTTTTGATTTGATGGTGGTGGATGCCCCTTGTAGTGGCAGTGGTTTATTCCGAAAAGATCCAGATGCAATTAATGAATGGAGTGAGGAAAGTGTTTTGCACTGTAGTACAAGACAAGAAAGAATTTTAACTGATAGTTTGGATGCATTAAAGGAAGGTGGTTATCTAATATACTCAACCTGCTCTTATTCATTTGAAGAAAATGAAAAGATGATGGATTTTATTAGTACGCTGCCAGGCATGAAAAATATTGTGTTAAACGTTCCAGATAGTTGGGGACTTGTTTCAACAGAAAGTCCAAACGCTAAAGCAAAAGGTTTTAGGTTTTATCCAGATAAAATAAAGGGAGAAGGTTTTTTTGTTTGTGTTTTTCAAAAACAAAATAATTCAACTACTGGGTATTACAATGCTTCATTTAATTGGAATCCAATTTCCAAACAAGAACTTGCAATTTTATCAACCCATATGGAATTGCCAAATGAATATGAATTGATTAACCATCAACAAACTATTATTGCAGTGCCAGGGGAATTGGTAATACCCATAAAAACAGTGTTGTCTCAATTGTATGTAAAAAAAATGGGCATGTCCATTGGGGAATTAAAAGGGAAAGATTTAATACCTGACCACGCGCTTGCCATGAGTCATTGGAAAAATTTACCTTTTGCAAAAATTACTGTGGATGAAAGGTTGGCATTGCAATACCTAAGACGTGCCGACATTTGTCTAGAGGGGGCTAAGGGTTGGTCTGGGGTTTATTATAAAAACATTATGTTGGGATGGGCAAAATTACTGCCCAATAGAACCAATAATTATTATCCAACTGAATGGAGAATATTGAAATTCTGATAAATACACATTATAATAAAAATTAACTTTTATTATTTTCGCTTTTTATTCACATATCCTTTTGGTACCTTTGCAGCCATGCTTAGGAAATATTTACTTTTATTGATGGTTGTTTTTGTGCTTTCAAATACTGGCGCATCTAATGCCTATGCACAAAAAAAGCCAACCAAAACGGTTGCCAACAAGAAAAAAGCAAAATCAAAGGAAGTAAAAGCAAAAACAAGCAAAAAGACTTCCAATAAAACCAAGTCCACGGCCAATGTAAAGAAGCATGGTAAAAAATCAAAGGCAAGTAATACCGCAAGGAACAAGAAAAGCAAAGCACATCATAAAGTAGTGATAGATGCGGAACAGGCTAAAATAGCCAATGATAATAAAATGGCTTCCCTGCAAATGATTGCAGATAATAAAGAAAAAACAAGAATCACGGACAGTGTGCATAAAACTGTTTTATTAAATACAAATCAAGACGACAAAGAAGGATACTTTGCCACTGGGTTCTCAGAAAAAGCAAAAGCTTCAAATTATCAGACCATCGTAGGCACTGCTGCTACATTTAAAAGTATCAGTGGATGGGATGATAAAAAATTTTACATCCTTACCAATCAAATGCCTATTGGAACCATTGTTCGTATAACAACACCTGATGCTAAAAGTATTTGTGCTAAAGTAATTAATATTTTACCAGACGAAGGAGATGAAATTCAATACCGAATTAGTGATTCTGCAGCAGCGAATTTGGGAGTTTCCAATAAAACATTCAAGGTATCAGTTACCTATTAAATTTACAACATGAAATATTTATTTTTCATCACTTTGTTTTTTACAACATTGGTTGTAAGTAGTTGCGCTCAAAATAAAAGTGAAAAAAAAGAGTTGATTAGCTTGCCTGCAAAAGATTTTCAATCGGCCATCCAAAAAGATGCCGTGCAGGTATTAGATGTAAGAACAGCAAATGAATATTTAGGAGGACATATTAAAAATGCACTACAGGCCAATTGGAATGATCAAAAAGAGTTTGAGCAAAGAACACAATATTTAGACAAGCAAAAAACTGTGTATGTTTATTGCCAAGCTGGTGGCAGAAGTGCAGCAGCACAAGCATATCTTATCAATAAAGGATATGATGTTGTAAATTTAGAAGGAGGCATGAGCAATTGGAAAATAAATAATTTACCCGTTGAAGGCAATGCCAATGTTCAACAAATGAGGGTGGATGATTTTGATCATGTGGTTGCTTCTCATGAGTTAGTCTTGGTGGATATAGGAGCAAAATGGTGCCCTCCTTGCGTAAAAATGTTGCCAACCATAGAAGCGATAAAAAAAGAACAAGGAGATAAAATGTATTTTTTAGCAGTGGATGGTGGAGTTGATTTAGAAGTTATGAAACATTTGAGTTTTGAAGCTTTACCTACTTTTATTATTTATAAAAACGGAAAAGAGGTTTGGAGAAAAACCGGTGTTGTAGAAAAGGAAGCATTAATCAAACAATTACAGTAAACTATAGCGGAATCATTAAGTATTAATCTGGTTTTCTGTATCCCCTTAAAAAATCCTCGATAGGCATTCTTTTTTTACCCTCCCATTGAATGTCGTTTAAAATTAGGTATCCATCCTTGCAGGCAAATTTTGCAAATGTCTTGCCATCCGTTAAAAAGGTTCCAGGTTTTTCCAATGCTTGATTGCCTTCATTCTTAATTTCTATAGAGGTGCTATACAATTTTACAATTTTGCCATCTACTTTGGTAATGGCGCCAGGAAATGGGGCTAATCCACGCACATGATTATGGATGGTTTGAACAGAAAGCTCCCAATTTATTTCACAATCTTTGGTAAAAATTTTAGGAGCATGTTTAATTTGACTTTCGTCGGCCACCTCATTTTGAGGAACCGATTCTATGGTATTTTGAATCAAACCTTCAAGGGTTTTTACCAATAAGTTAGCACCCACATTCATCATGGTATCATGCAATTCGCCAGCAGTCATATTTTCGGCGATTTCGATACGATCCTGTAATAAAATATCACCAGTATCTATTGCGTGTTGTAATTGAAAAGTGGTTACACCTGTTTCTTTTTCTCCATTCATGATGGCCCAATTAATTGGTGCGGCACCTCGGTATTGAGGCAAAAGGGATCCATGCACATTTAGGGTACCCATGGGCGGCAATGACCATATTTTTTCAGGTAACATTCTAAAAGCCACCACCACTTGTAAGTCGGGTTGCCAAGCAATCAAGGCCTCAAAAAATTCAGGAGCCTTTAATTTTTCGGGTTGTAATAAGGGTAAATTATGCGTTAAGGCGAATTGTTTTACGGCGCTTTGTTGCAACTGCATGCCTCTGCCACCGGGCTTATCAGGGGCTGTAACCACTCCAACCACATTCATTTTGGCTTCCAAAAGGGCCCGCAAGGAGGCCACCGCAAATGCAGGGGTACCCATAAATACAATCCTTGGCTTTTTGTCCATAGTGCAAAGTTAGTTTATCTGCCATAATTATGTACTTTTGCCCTTTGTGCCCCAGGCACTTTATTTAAAAAGTAAAATATGCAACAAGTAACAAAAGGAGATACCATTCAAGTGCATTATCATGGTACTTTATCCAACGGTGAGATTTTTGATTCTTCAAATGGAAGAGCACCTTTAGAATTCGAAGTAGGAAGCGGGATGGTTATTCCTGGTTTTGATAACGGAGTATTGGGGATGACAGTTGGTGAAAAGAAAACCATTCATATTCCATTTATGGAAGCGTATGGTCCAAAACAAGCCGAAATGATTGTTGAATTTCCAAAAACACAGTTTCCGCCGGATTTAAATCCAGAAGTGGGAATGGCATTGACAATGAATAATGGACAAGGGCAACAATTTCAAGTAATTGTTGTAGAAGTAAAAGAAGAAGTAGTGGTGCTTGATGCAAATCATGCATTAGCTGGACAGGATTTAACTTTTGATTTAGAGTTAGTGGGTATTGACAGTCCTTCAAAAATTATCACTGAATTTTAAGAAATAATTTTTAAAATTTAGACTAGTATTAAAAAATAGTATTAGATAAAATTTACAAAGGCGCTTCAAAATTTTGGAGCGCCTTTTTTTTATTGCAGAATTCAAATTAACTTCATTTTTTAGAAGCTACTTTAACCCAAAATAATATGGAACTGCGCGCAATTAAATTGGCCGAAAAATTTATGCAATATGTGCAAATAGATACACAAAGTGATCCCAATAGTGATTCGTTTCCTTCTACTGAAAAACAAAAAGACTTGTCTAAATTGTTATTACAAGAATTACAAAGCATGGGCATTACCGATGCACATTTGGATGAATTTGGATATGTGATGGCGACGATTCCAGCAACTATTTCCGATCAGCAATTGCTTAGCTATGGTAAATCATTGCCGGTTATTTGTTTTTGCGCACATGTAGATACTGCGCCGGATTGCAGTGGAACAAATGTGAAGCCCATTTTGCATGAAAACTATAATGGGGCGCCCATTATGTTGCCCGATGACCCTAGTCAAATTTTGACTGTTGAATCTTATCCTTATTTAAAAGAATTTATTGGATCAGCGATTATAACAGCTTCTGGCAATACTTTATTGGGTGCTGATGATAAAGCAGGGGTTACTATTATTATGGAGATGGCAAAATATTTAATGGAAAACAAAAATATCAAACACGGTCCTATTAAAATATTATTTACTCCCGATGAGGAAGTTGGGCGTGGGACTGATCATTTAGATTTAAAGAAACTTGGAGCCGACTATGGATATACTTTAGATGGTGGTGCTATTGGAAGTTTTGAGATGGAAACTTTTAGTGCGGACTATTTGGTATTACAAATTCAAGGGGTGATTGCGCATCCTGGTGCTGCAAAAGGGGTGATGCAAAATGCGATAAAAGTGGCGGCAGCAATAGTAGCAGCTTTGCCCAAAACTGAGTGGTGCCCTGAACATACCCAAGACCGGGCAGGTTTTATACATCCTAATCATATACAAGGTGGTGCAGAGCAAGCCAGCATTGAGTTTTTGATTAGAGATTTTGATACACCCAATTTAAATTTGCATGCCAATAGATTATTACAAATTGCAGAAAATGTAATTCAGTCAAATCCTAATTTTTCAAAAGTTAAATTAAATATGGAAGTAACTGAACAATACCGAAACATGCGTGAGGTGATTGATCAGTATCCCGAAATTGTTAATCGAGCGTTAAAGGCCTATGAAAAAGCAAACATAAAGCCTCATGTGAGTCCTATAAGAGGCGGTACGGATGGTAGTAGAATGAGTTTTATGGGATTGCCAACTCCTAATATTTTTACAGGTATGCAAGCCATACATAGTAAGCATGAATGGATAGGTGTTAGAGATATGCTAAAGGCGGTAGAAGTATTGGTAAATTTGGTAGAAATAAATTAACTTTAAAAAAATTAAATTAATGTATCAAATGGTTTTTTTATTAAACACTAATCAAGAGTCGTTATTGAGTTTATTGCAAAAGGGTGGATGGATAATGTATCCTTTATATGCATTATTAGTCATCGCCGTTTATGTATTCATAGAAAGATTATTGGCTATTAAAAAAGCGGGTGCGATAGATCCAAAATTCATGCTTATTATTAAAGACAACTTAATGTCAAGCAATGTGGCTGCTGCAAAAAGCTTAGCAAAAAATACAGACAACCCTGTTGCGAGAATGATTGGGAAAGGACTTGTGAGAATTGGCAAGCCAGTGGATGCTATTGAAAAAAGTATGGAAAATGTAGGTAAGTTGGAAATGTATGCTATGGAACGCAACATTAATATTTTATCATTGGTTGCGGGTATTGCACCTATGCTTGGGTTTTTAGGTACCATCGTAGGTATGGTGCAATTGTTTTCTGAAATTTCTGCCGAAAAATCGTTCACGCTAGATTTAATTGCAGGTGGAATTTATATCAAAATGGTGACTTCGGCTACTGGTTTAATTATTGGCTTGATTGCCTATGTTGCACATAATTACCTCTCTACGCAAATTGATAAGACGGCAAATAAAATGGAAACGGCTAGTGCCGACTTCTTAGATATTTTACAAGAAACTACGCATTCTTAAATAAACAAAACCATGAATTTAAGAAAGCGTTTTAGAGGCAAGCCCGAAGTGCATACTGGAGCATTAAATGATATTTTATTTATATTGTTATTGTTTTTTTTAATTGTCTCTACCCTTGCCAATCCCAATGTTATAAAAGTATCCAATCCTAAATCATCTAGAGATGATGTAAAGACTAAGCAATCTGTAGTGGTAAGCATTAATAAAGATCAACAAGTTTTTGTAGACACATCGCCCGTTCAGCTTGATTCCTTGTCAGCCAATTCATTGGCTAGGGTACTAAAATCTAAATTCGATTTAGAGAAAAAAGAAAATCCAACCGTAGTGATAAATGGAGACAGTGTTGCAAAATTAGGTGTCACCATTCAGGTGATGCAAATAATAAAAAAATTAGGTGCTACACCTGTGGTGGCAGTTGATCCGCACTAATTATTTTTTAAGACTGGCCCTTAACATTCTGTCTTTTCCAAACATATCCTTTCTTAGTTCTGCATGATAACCCATTTCGTCAAACAAAGCTAGCAATGCTTTTCCTTGATCATAGTGCATTTCAAAAAATAGTTGACCATTGGGCTTAAGGTATTGCTTGCCCAGTCTTGCAATGTTTCGGTAAAAAATAAGGGGGTCTTCGTCTTGTACAAAAAGGGCAATCGCAGGCTCGTAATTTTTGACCTGCACCTGCATATTTACATTTTCTTTAAATGGAATATAGGGAGGATTGCTGATAATGATATCAAATTGATTTGGTAAGTAAGTGGTGTTTAAAATATCTTCTTGTATCCAACTAATTGCGGCATTTAATTTTATTGCATTTTCTTTTGCGGTATGCAATGCGGCCTCACTGATATCTAATCCAGCGATCATGCAATTTGGGTTTGCTAATTTTATTGTTATTGGGATACATCCAGATCCAGTGCCAATATCTAATATTTGCAATGGCTTGTTAATGATATTTATGTATTCGTTCACCCAATCTACTAGTTCTTCTGTTTCGGGCCTTGGAATTAAAACATTTTCATTCACTGTAAAAACACAACCCATAAACCACGCTTTCCCAATTATATATTGAATTGGCTTTCCTTCTTTTAAAAATTTTATCGATTCGTTCAATAAATTAATTTGTTCTTGCGTTAATGACTCGTCTTTATGAACGACCTGTTTAATTTGATCCCAGCCCGTCACGTATTCAAATAACATGGACAATAAGCTATTAAGCTCGATACTTTCATAATCGTTGGAAAGCGTCAATTTACTTGCTTGTTTTAATTCCTGTAAACTCATATTGCAATGTTACAAATGAATGCCCATTAAGCATTAGCTTTGCATTGTTATTATTAAAAAATTAATGGACTCTTTTTTTTACAATACGATAGAACAGCCAGCCATTGCCGAATTTAAGGATAGGGGAAGTAAATTCCTAGCATATAGCTTTCCGGTTTTAAGCATTGAGGATTGCAAAAAACAATTATCTCTTTTAAAAAAGGAGCATCCAAAAGCAGTGCATCATTGTTTTGCTTATCGAATAGGGGTCAATGGTATTACATTTAGGGTAAGTGATGACGGAGAGCCAGCTGGGTCAGCAGGACGGCCCATTTTAGGCCAGATAGATAGTAAGCAGTTGACCAATATTATGGTGATTGTAGTTCGTTATTTTGGAGGTACTTTGTTGGGCGTGCCCGGATTAATAAATGCGTATAAAACTGCAAGTTCATTTGCATTGCAGTTGTCGCCAATCATTCAAAAAGCGGTTGAAGTGCCTTATGTACTTAATTTTGATTATCAGCAAATGAATGAAGTAATGATGATTGTAAAACAATACAATTGTAATGTAGTAGCACAAAAAGCACAACTTTTTGTGGAATTAAATATTGGCATTCCAAAACATCGATTAACAGAAGTAATTCATAAAATTGAGGAGTTGCAAGGAGTGACTTACTCAACTGCACTTATCAACTAATATTTATAAAATCCTTCTCCTGATTTTACCCCTAGTTTTCCGTCCTTTACCATAGCTACCAGCAAAGGGCATGGTGCATATTTTTCATTATCAAAACCATCCTGCATTATATCTAAAATGTTTTTACAAACGTCCAGTCCAATATAATCAGCTAATTGCAAAGGCCCCATGGGGTGTGCCATACCTAGTTTCATAATATTATCAATAGTTGCTGCATCACTAATGCCTTCGGAAAATGCATAGATTGCTTCGTTAATCATGGGCATTAAAATACGATTAGCAATAAATCCAGGCGCATCTTTTACAACACAAGGAATTTTATCAATAGCAGTGGTTAATTCTATAATGCTTTGAGTGGTTGCTTGATCTGTTTCAATGCCATTTATAATTTCAACCAATTTCATAACTGGAACTGGATTCATAAAATGCATGCCAATTACTTTGCTAGGTCTGGTGGTGGCGGCTGCCAATTGTGCAA
>Ga0114962_10004516_pt1 | contig 11063 bp, 7 predicted proteins | sample C_130820_MF_Meta_FD_87017 | JGI IMG/M metagenome (GOLD analysis project Ga0114962, IMG submission 87017) | Freshwater microbial communities from Lake Croche, Canada to study carbon cycling - C_130820_MF_MetaG | ecosystem: Environmental > Aquatic > Freshwater > Lake | place: Lake Croche, Canada...
AAAAGAGTCATTTGAAAAAGTGGTTGTAACTTGCGCCAAGTTTAAATAAAAAGCATAACAATAAAATTAAAATAATTATGGTATCATCCGCATCATCTAAGAAAACAAGATTTATGTAATTGAGTTTGTTCTGACTTCTAACTCCTTTTCTTTGAATTGACATTTGTTTTATCTAGGAAAAGGTTTAAAGGTATGTCTTGGACTGAACTAGAAAAATCTCAAATTTTCTATATGTGATATGGCTGCGCTAAAGCTAAAAAATATTACAAATTAAAATATCAAAGTTATAATGTTTGAAACCAATAAAAATGTCTTAAAACGTGGCAATGTTGTCAAAACGAAGATTCTAAAATCCAAAAATAGAGGAATCAAAAAGTTTACAAATAATCATATTTTTATACTGAGTATGATGATGTTCCCTTTATTTTTTGCAAGTTGTGGATCAAAAAAGGAAGAAAAAGAAGAGGACACTAAGTTTATAGTTACAAGTCCTTTGAAAAAGGATACGCTAATAACAAAGGAATATGTTTGCCAGGTGCATGCAATCCAACATATTGAAATAAGGACTTTAGAAAAAGGTTATATAGAAAAAATCTTTGTGGATGAGGGTCAAAGCATAAAAAAAGGAACTCTAATTTTTAAAATTATGCCTCTGATTTACAATGCTGAACTTCAAAAAGCACAAGCTGAGGCCGATTTTGTAGAAATTGAATATCAAAACACAAAACAACTATCTGATAAAAATGTAGTTTCGGCCAATGAATTGGCACTTGCAAAAGCAAAATGGGATAAGGCAAAAGCCGAGTTGTCTCTTGCCCAAACACATCTACAATTTACCGAAATAAGAGCTCCATTTGACGGAATTATGGATCATTTCCGGGTTAGGTTAGGAAGTCTTGTCAATGAGGGTGATCTACTAACCACCTTGTCTGATAACAGTAAAATGTGGGTTTATTTCAATGTTCCAGAGGCAGAATACCTTAATTATAAAGAACATGCCAAAAGTGATGAGTTTATTAAAGTAAACTTACAAATGGCTAATAATCAGATATTTGATTATCCAGGTATTGTACAAACTATAGAAGCTGATTTTAATAATGAAACTGGAAATATTGCCTTTAGGGCTACATTCCCCAATCCAAATGGATTATTAAGACATGGTGAAACGGGTAATATAGAAATGGCAGTTCCACTTAAGCATGCTATTATAATTCCACAAAAAGCAACTTTTGAGATTCTAGAAAAGAAATATGTTTTTGTTGTCGGGAAAGATAATATTGTCAAAATTAGACCAATTACAATCAAAGCTGAACTTCCAGATTTATACATCATATCAAAAGGATTAACCGAAAATGATAAAATCATTTTAGAAGGAATCCGTAAAACTAAGGACAATGATAAAATTAAATATGAATATCAAGACCCGAAAAAGGTACTTGCTTCTTTAAAAGTTTACGTAGAATAATTTTCAACCCTTTAATAAGAAGAATAAATAATGTTTAATAAGTTTATAAATCGGCCAGTTCTGGCTATTGTATTATCGCTTGTGATAATATTTATGGGAGGAATTGCCATAAAAACACTTCCAACCTCTCAATTTCCGGCAATTGCTCCTCCTATGGTAATGGTTAGTGCATCATTCCCTGGAGCAAGTGCCAAATCATTAGCCGAATCAGTTATTATTCCTTTAGAGCAATCAATCAATGGTGCTTGGGGAATGAAATATATGACATCCGACGCTACTAGTGCAGGAGAGGCTAATATTCAAATTGTATTCAATCTTGGCACTGACCCGGATGAGGCGTTAGTTCAAGTATCTAATCGTGTTCAACAGGTATTAAATAGACTTCCAACTCTTGTTCAAAGAGAAGGAGTAATTATCAATCCTATCATGCCTAGTATGTTGATGTATGTCAACCTTTATAGCAAGGATAAGGATGCCAATATGAAATTCCTTTTCAATTATGCTGGGATTAATATGATACCAGAATTACAAAGGATTAATGGGATTGGACAAGCCAAAATATTAGGGAGTAGACAATACGCAATGCGTATTTGGCTTAATCCTGATCGTATGAGGGCCTATAATATATCACCGGATGATGTAATGACCGCATTATCTGATCAAAGTATAATCGGTAAAGCCGGAAGAATTGGTCGTGGAGACGGGAATAGAGCTGAGGCACTAGAATATGTACTTGCATATTCAGACCGTTTTAGTGATGAAAAACAATATGAAAACGTCATTATTAAAGCAAACCCTGATGGAGAGATTCTTAGGTTAAAGGATATTGCAAAGGTTTCCTTAGGATCTGAATATTATGACCTTTATTCCAATTTGAATGGTAACCCATCTGCAGCAATTGTATTAAAACAAACTTATGGAAGTAATGCAAGTGAGGTGATAGAAAAAGTAAAAGCAAAATTAGATGACCTTAAAAAGACTTTCCCTCCTGGAATGGATTATGAAATCAGTTATGATGTTTCTAACTTCTTAGATGCGTCAACAGAAAACGTACTTCATACACTAAGGGATGCATTTATATTAGTAGCTCTTGTAGTATTCCTCTTTTTAGGAGATTGGAGGTCCACTTTGATTCCGATTTTAGCTGTCCCAGTATCATTAATAGGAACATTCATATTTATGCAAATCTTTGGATTAACCATTAACATGATTACCTTATTTGCCTTGGTATTAGCAATCGGGATTGTGGTAGATAATGCCATTGTAGTAGTAGAAGCTGTACATGCCAAGATGGAGGATGAGCCTCACTTAACACCTTATGATGCTGTTAGGAAAGTAATTGCAGAAATCAGTGGAGCCGTAATTGCAATCACATTATTAATGACTGCTGTATTTGTTCCTGTAGCGTTTATGACAGGTCCAGTTGGGATATTTTACAGGCAGTTTGCCATTACAATGGCCACATCTATTGTAATTTCTGGATTTGTAGCGCTTACCTTAACTCCCGTATTATGTGCTATGATTCTAAAAAACAATCATGGAAAACCCAAAAAGAAAAATATACTTAGCCGATTCTTAGATGCCTTCAACTCAGGTTTTGAAAAAATAACAGGTAAATACGTAGGTCTATTAAAACTAATTGTAAATAGGAGAGTAGTAACCTTTGGACTATTAATTGGTTTTTCTTTAGGTATATTTGGTATAACCAAGTTAGTACCTTCTGGATTTATTCCAAACGAAGATCAAGGAATGATATATGCAATCATTCAAACACCACCAGGATCAACCTTAGAAAGAACAAATGATATTTCAAACCAACTTATGAAAATTGTGCAAAAGGAAGAAGGAGTACAATCCATTTCTTCCATTGCAGGATATGAAGTATTAACAGAGGGTAGGGGATCCAATGCAGGAACATGTTTAATCAACTTAAAACCTTGGTCAGAACGTAAACATACCGTTAATGAGATCATTTATGAATTGGAAGAAAAGGCAAAAGCAATTCCTGGAGCCACAATTGAATTCTTTGATCCCCCAGCAGTACCTGGATATGGAGCAGCAGGTGGATTTGCTCTTCAATTATTAGACAAAACAAATTCAGGTGATTATAAACAACTTGAAAAAGTTACTACTGAGTTTATAGCTAATCTTAAAAAGAAAAAAGAATTATCAGGATTATTCACCTTTTTCAGTGCAAATTATCCTCAATATGAGATTGAATTTGATAATGAATTAGCCATGCAAAAAGGGGTTTCCATTGGTAATGCAATGAATACTTTATCCATTTTTATAGGAAGTACTTATGAATTAGGTTTTATTAAATTCCAAAGATTCTTTAAAGTGTTTGTTCAGGCAGGGCCAGAATATAGAAGATTGCCTACTGATGTACTTAAGCTCTATGTTAAAAATAATTTAGGGGAAATGGTACCATTTTCAGCCTTTATGAAAATAAAAAAAACACAAGGAGCCAATGAAATCAACAGATACAATATGTATAATACTGCAGCCATTAGGGGAGCTCCTTCAGAAGGTTATAGTAGTGGTGAGGCCATTGCAGCTATTCAAGAAGTTGCAGCAAAAACTTTACCTAAAGGATTTGATATTGATTGGGCCGCTTTATCTAAGGATGAAACCTTAAGAGGAAACGAGGCTATTTATATCTTTTTGATTGTAATGGTGTTTGCATATTTAGTTCTTGCAGCCCAATACGAAAGCTTTATAATTCCTTTAGCAGTTATATTATCATTACCTGCAGGAATTTTTGGTTCCTTCCTATTGCTTAAAATGATGGGATTAGCAAATGATATTTATGCTCAAGTTGGACTAGTAATGCTTGTTGGATTGTTGGGTAAGAATGCGGTTTTGATTGTCGAGTTTGCTATGCAAAAACATCATCAAGGAGCTACCGTGTTAGAGGCTGCAATTGAAGGAGCAAAAGTTAGGTTCCGTCCTATATTAATGACTTCATTTGCATTTATAGCTGGATTAATTCCTTTAATGTTTGCACATGGAGCGGGAGCAATAGGAAATAGAACTATTGGATCATCTGCATTAGGTGGAATGCTTTTTGGAACCGTTTTTGGAGTAATCGTAGTCCCAGGTTTATATTATGTCTTTGGTAAAATGGCTGAAGGCAGAAAATTAATTAAGAATGAAGAGGATAGCTCTTTTACAGAAGATTTTGTACATATATTAGATAAATTCCCTCAAGACAACACTACAAATGAAGAAAAATAGTATTTTTAAAATATTAGTAATTATTTTATTGAGCCTATCTATATGGGGATGTAGCGTACCATCTACCATTCAAAAAACGGAAAATAAAACCGTACCTAATAATTTCTCTATTAATAATGATTCGTCCAAAATAGTTAAAGACACTTCTAACAGTAGTAATACAAAATGGAATTTATTTTTTAATGACCCGAATTTATTAGGGTTAATTGACACAGCACTTAAAAACAATCAAGAGCTGAACATCATGTTGCAGGAAATAAGTATTGCAAAAAATGAGGTCAGGGCAAGAAAAGGTCAATATTTACCTTTCGTAGGACTTAGCGCAGGAGCAAGGACTGAAAAAGTAGGTGACTATACAAGTCAAGGAGCAAGTGACGGAACTAATTCTATCATGCCTGGGAAAAAGTTTCCTGATCCACTCCCTAATTATAGAATTTCTGCAGACGTTTCTTGGGAATTGGATGTTTGGAAAAAATTAAGAAATGCTAAGAAATCAGCGATTGCTAAGTATTTATCCTCTATAGAAGGTAAAAATTTTATGGTTACCAATTTAGTGTCGGAGATTGCTAACTCCTACTATGAATTAATGGCACTAGATAACCAATTAGAAATATTGCAAAAGAACATAGAAATTCAGCAAAATGCATTAGAAATGGTTAAGTTGGAAAAACAAGCTGCAAGAGTTACGGAATTAGCTGTCAGAAGGTTTGTAGCTGAGGTTCTCAAAAATAAGAGTAATCAGTACTATATTTCTCAAAAAATTATTGAAACAGAAAATAGAATAAATTTCTTAGTTGGTAGATTTCCTAAACCTATTTCTAGAAATTCTAAATCATTTAATGATTTAATTCCATATAACGTTAAAGCAGGAATTCCATCTCAATTATTGGAAAATCGTCCAGATATCCGTCAAGCGGAACAAACTTTGATAGCATCAAAATTGGATGTAAAAATTGCAAAAGCAGAATTTTATCCTTCTTTTATGATTACCGCTGGAATTGGTTTCGAATCCTTTAACACAAAGTATTTAATTCAAGCACCTACTTCTTTGGCATACTCTTTTATGGGACAATTAATGGCTCCATTAATAAATAGGAATGCAATCAAAGCAAATTATTTAAGTGCAAATTCGAAAAAAATTCAAGCGATTTACAACTATGAAAGAACAATTTTAAATGCCCACATAGAAGTCGCAAATCAACTTTCTATTATTAATAATTTAGCTAAAAGCTATGATCTCAAAATGAAGCAGGTTGAAGCATTAACCGAGTCTATAGAAATATCCACTAAGTTATTTAGATCTGCCAGGGCAGATTATATGGAAGTTTTACTGACCCAGCGAGATGCTTTGGAATCAAAATTTGAATTAATTGAAACTAAAAAACTTCAAATGAATGCTACTGTAAATATTTACAAAGCATTAGGAGGTGGTTGGAGATAATAAAAAGTGATTAAATGAATTAAGTAAGACTTAAAATAATTGAATTTTGCTTAATTCAAAATAAATAGGCATTCCAAAAGTAATATTAAATGGAAAGGTAACTGCCAACGCCATTGGTATAAAAAGGCCTGGATTTGCTTTTGGAATGGCTATTTTTACTGCTGCTGGAACTGCAATATAAGAGGCACTTGCTGCTAAAATTGCAAACATAAATCGATTTGACGGATCTTGAGTTACCAAAGAGCTTAAAATGGCAACAACGCATCCATTGATTAGTGGAATTAACGTTGCAAATATGATAGGAAAAGGTCCGTTTGAAAGGAAACTTTTTAATTTCTGACCACTTGCAATTCCCATATCAAGTAGAAAAATAGCTAAAAATCCTTTGAATATGTCAGTGGTAAAAGGTTTGATGCCTTCCGCTTGTTTTGCATTGGCAATCAGTCCAATTACAAGGCTGCCGAGTACTAACAAGACACTTCCGTTTGTAAAAGAATGCTTAACTGCCTGGATTTTACTCCCAGAGGACTCATTTTTATTCCCATACAAGGAAAGTAAAACCAATCCCGCAATAATAGCAGGGGATTCCATTAATGCCATAATAGCTACCATGTGTCCGTGTAATGTCATTTTTTCAATTTCTAAGAAGGAAACGGCTGTTACAAAAGTTACTGCGCTTACTGACCCATAAGCAGCAGCTATTGCACTAGAATCTTCAATAGAAAGCTTCTTTTTTAAAATAAAGAAGGTATAAAACGGTATTACCAAGGCCAAACAAAATCCAAAAAGTAAAGACCAAAAGATTTCTATAGTAAAGGTTTCATTTGCAAGCTCTTGACCTCCCTTAAATCCAATAGAAAACAGCAAGTATAATGAAATAAACTTAGAGGTATTAGGTGGTATTTCTAAATCCGATTTCAGTTTAACGGCAATAATGCCTAAAATAAAAAAGAGGAAAGCCGGATTTGTAATATTGGAAATTAATAGGTTAATATTCATAACTTCTAAAAATCGCAATTTACAGAAAATAGATAAGATTTAGATTGAGACTAAAACTGATGAAAAGGTGAAGGATAAAATCTTCAATAACCTAGAAAAATGAAATTTCACATATGGTCACTAAATACCTCATATTATCAAAGGCAAAAATTCATTTGATACCTAAACTATTTAAATTGAAATTTATCGAAATATTTAGCAGTTAATGTATCAAATTTGTCCTAAAATTTATTATAAAATGAAATTATCAAAAAACAAAATCCTAATTACAGGTGGAGCAACAGGCATAGGACTCGGACTTACTGAAAGATTCCTAAAGGAGGATAATGAAGTCATTATTGTTGGAAGAAGAGCATCAGTATTAGATGCAGTAAAGGAAAAGCATCCAAATGTTATTACTAAAGTTGCTGACTTAAGTAAGGAATCGGATAGAATTGAACTTTGCAAATGGGTTACAGAAAATCATCCTGATTTGAATGTACTAATTAATAACGCAGGAATCCAACAATGGATGGGACTACATGATGAAGATTTTTATACAAAAGCGTATGAGGAAATAAATACCAATGTTATTGCCCCAATCCACTTGACTTCTTTGTTTAGCCAAATGGATTCCGTTGATACCATCATGAATGTAACCTCTGGATTAGCATTCATTCAATTAGCTAAAGTACCAGTTTACTGCGCTACTAAAGCCTCATTAAGGTCTTTTACCTTAAGCGCTAGACATTTACTAAAATCCAAAAATATTGAAGTAATAGAAATTATTCCCCCTGCTTTAAATACAGATTTAGGTGGAATTGGCCTTCATGATCAAGCTCCTCCGGTATCCGCATTTATTGAATCCATTTTTGAACAATTAAAAAATGGTAGTCAGGAACTGACCTTTGGTTTTAGTGAAATGATGTTAAAAGCAAATCCTGAAGAAATAAAAGAAAGATTCATTGCCATGAATCCAGTGGCTTAAATCCAAATTTGACAATTAAGTTCAGTTTTGAATGATTCTTAATTTAAACCATTCCTTAGGTAAAATTGGTCAAAGGAATGGTTTAATACCTAATTTTGAATCTAAACTTAAGGAATTGATTGAGGTCATCTTGGATTAAATATATCATAATTATTTTGGGTCTTGTTGGGATTTTGGTTTCTTACAAATGCCAAGTCAATAAAGAGGCACCCAAGTCAACAGATAAATGGAGAAATCACTCCGATTCAGCAAAATATGTAGGAATACAAACCTGCAAAAAATGTCATGAGGACATTTACAAAACGTACATCCAAACTGGAATGGGTCAATCCTTTGGTAAGGCAGATACCTTAAAATCAGCAGGCAACTTCCATCAAAATAAACCAATCTATGACCGTTTCGCTGACTTTTATTACTATCCATCTTTTAAAGGAAATAAACTTTATATTAAAGAATATCGGATAGGAAAAGATGGCGATACCACCTATAGTAGAGAAGAAAAAATAGATTACATAGTTGGTAGTGGTCATCATACCAATAGCCATATTATCAACACAAATGGATATTTGAATCAAGCTCCGTTTACTTTTTATGTACAGAAGAAAAAGTGGGACCTTCCCCCCGGATTTGAAAATGGATTCAATTCAAGATTTAATAGAGCCTTAGGATTAGAATGTATATCATGCCATAACTCGCTCCCTGAATTTGTAGAGGGGAGCTTAAATAAATTCACAAAAATCCCAGAAGGAATCAATTGTGAAAGATGTCATGGACCAGGCTCTATCCATGCTTCAGAAAAAGCGATAGGATTGATTGTAAATACAAAATTAGATACCGATTTTAGTATTGTCAATCCTAAAAAACTACCTTATAAACTCCAAATTGATATTTGCCAAAGATGTCATTTACAAGGGAATACGGTTTTGAAGGATGGGAAATCTTTTTTTGATTTCAGACCAGGAATGGAGTTGAAATCGGTCATGGATGTTTATTTACCATCATATGAAGATGATAATAATGGATTTTTAATGGCTGCACATGCAGAACGCTTAAAAAAATCCAAATGCTTTATCACTCTTAATACTAATGGAAAAGAAGGCTTCAACTGTATTACTTGTCATAATCCGCATGTAAGCGTCAAAAATTTAGAAAAGGATTATTTTAATAATAAATGTAAAAACTGTCATAATCAGGCGGAAAACAAAACTATCTGCACAGAAAAAATTGCTGTCAGAAATATTGAAAAGGATAATTGTGTAAAATGCCATATGCCATTGACAGGCGCCGTAGATATTCCACATGTGAGTATTCATGACCATTTTATTAAAAAATGGAAAAAAGGAGAGAAGGACGTCCCAAAAACAGTAGGGGCATTTAAAGGATTAAAATGTTTAAATAACACAAATCCTGATTATGCATCCTTAGCACAAGCCTACTTGTACTTTTATGAAAAATTTGAGCACAAATCCTATTTACTCGATTCCGCTTTGATTTATATTAATAAATTACCTTCCAACTTGATTAAAAATAAAATAAATATTCATTATTCATATTTAAGAAATGATTTTGACAGGTTGATTAAGTATGCAAACGGGATTAAAAATCCTGGTCTCTTAGATGGTTATAGTTTATATCAAATAGGGGAGGCCTATTTTAATAAACAGGACTTCAAATCAGCAGAATTATTTTTAAGTTTAAGTATTGATAAAGAAAAATATCAACTTGACTATATAAATAAATATGTGGTCACTCTAATAATTAATAAGAAGTATGAAAACGCCAAAAAATATTTAGACTTTTTGATTCAAGAAAATCCTAAAAATGCAGTAAGTTATAATCATTATGCTTTATATTACCTCAATAGAGGCGAGTTAAGCCAATCGGAGGATTATATTAAGAAATCGCTCAAAATTGACCCCGATTTATTAGAGGCACATTTCAATTTAGCTAAAATTTATTACCTTAGTAATAAAATGATAAACTCCAAAAGAGAATTAAATTTTATTTTAGCAAAACATCCTGAAAATTTAGATGCCAAACAATTATTAAAAAAAATAAATAGTTAGAATGATAAGAAAAATATTAATATCATTCATTGTAGTTTTATCAGGTCTATTGTTATACTTTATTTATGCGGAGATGAATTATCTTAGATCAGTAATGAATCTTGGTAATGTAAACGTAAAAATGGGTCAACAGGAAAGAATCCTATTGATTAAATCCACTTATAATAAGGATTCCATAGTCAACAGGATTATAAAAGATTCTACTTTTAAACAAAATGATTCAATCATTAACTTTATACATCAATCAGATAATTATTTAATCCCAGGAAAATATATTTTCGAAAGAGGACTTTCTTCTAAAGATATCATTGAAAAACTAAAAAAAGGTCAGCAAGAAGTCATTACATTTCAAATAAACAGAATCCGATTTGTGGATCAATTGGCCCAAATGTGTAGCAATGTAATAGAGTTTGATTCTACAGAATTAATGACTTCCTATTATAACTACGATTTTTTAAAAGAAAATGGATTAGATTCTGTAACTGCTTTACACTTATTACACGGATTAACCTTAAAACTGAGTTATGCCACTCCAGCAAAGGACCTTTTGAATCAATTAGAAATTGAACATCAAAGGTTATGGAATACAGAAAGATTAAAAAAGCTAAAATCCATTAGACTAACTAAGAATGAGGCTATAGTTCTTGCTTCTATAGTTCAAGAGGAAACAGCTAAAGTGGAGGAAGCTCCAATGATAGCAGGTGTATATATGAACAGACTCCATCAAAAAATCAAGTTAATGGCTGATCCTACAGTAAAATATGGATTGTTAATTCAAAATAGAGATTCAATTATTAAAAGAATCTACCATAAAGATTTAAAAATTGATAACCCTTACAATACCTATAAAAATGAAGGATTACCACCTTCTGCTATCGTAACTCCTGA